>Ga0334882_1002927_pt1 | contig 16452 bp, 18 predicted proteins | sample GraSluR1_MG_5_FD_207226 | JGI IMG/M metagenome (GOLD analysis project Ga0334882, IMG submission 207226) | Sludge microbial communities from methane-producing bioreactor in Wageningen University, Netherlands - Granular Sludge_15_04-R1 | ecosystem: Engineered > Bioreactor > Anaerobic >... | reverse complement strand
CATGAAAATGAATCACAGCCCCCCCTATCGCACCACTCCACACCGTCGACAGCGCCCCCACCATAATACCCGTATACAGCAGCCCCGCGATCAGCCCCGCCGCCGCCCCCGCCCCGGCTATGATAACCCCCTCAATAACGTATATCTGCCGTATCAGCCGTGGCGTATACCCCAACGCAAGAAGCAGCCCCGATTGATCGCTCCGCTTCTCCACACCAAACACAAAAACCAGACCCAGCAGAATAACCGCCGAGGCTATCAGAAACATGCTCAAGCCTAAGAACAATCCCCCGAAATCAGTACCCTCCTTCGTCGCACGCACTGCCGCCGCACGAACAGGCTCGAAAAACAAACCCGCCGACGCCGGATCAACACCCTGCACGATATGCGTCGCAATATCCTTAGCCGACTGCCCCTCCATCGGGAAACGCACCGACGTCAGCCCACCGAATCGGTTGGCCCACATCTTCTGCCCAGCCGCCAATGTCACAAAAGCCTTCGGCGTCCCACGGTACATCTCCCACCACGCCTCGTCCTTCTCGCGAATCCTGTCCAGATCAATCGCGACCCCCGGCTTCCACTCCCGGCAGCTGTCCGCGTCGGCCAGTCCCGGAAACGCCGGCATCAGTGTGGCGTCCGCCGCTGTACCCGCAATAGGCACAACGCGCCGCACACGAAACTCAGCGCTCTCCTCAGCCAAACGCCCAGCATCTCCCGTCGTGTAGTATTTGAGCGATACCGTATCGCCGATCTTCGCACCAATATCCTCCGCCAGCCAGTCATTGATGATGATATCATCGTCCCCCATCTCATCAGTGACCAGATCCCCCTTGCCCCTCGCCTCCATCGCCGCGACAAAAGAATACGGCGTCGCCCGCTCGCCCAGACGCAACTCATTCACAAAATAGGTAAGCACGCCCGCCGGACCCTTACCCGCCGCCGTCACCGACTCCGCCAGAACGTCATCGATGAACACCCGACTGCTGATCACCTCTATTATCCCCTCCTCCGCCAGCGTCCTCACCTCCAAACCCAGGTCCGCCAGCCGCACGCATCCCGCCAGTGCCTCGTCCGCCTGCGCAGCATCCAGTCCCCCGCGCCTCCCCGCCGCCAGTAGCAGATTCGCCCGAACGGCCTGATCCGCCCTCTCGCTCAACCAGCCCAATGGCACAAACGCGTTAAAAGGCGCCGTCTGGTTCGCCTGTAAACTGAACCGCCCGAAATCCCCCTCACCCGCAACCCCCGCAACAGTCAGCCGAAACCCAATAGACAAATCCCCCTCCGGTGTCAAAGGCACATCCCGCGGCATCAACCCCGGCTTGGCGATTCGAAGCAGAACCTCATCCCCAACAACCACCTTCAGCCGCCCCGCCAAAGGCTCATTCAATATTACCGCGTCTTCGACCAGTTCCGCCCCAATCCCCGCCGCATCGCCAACCTCGAAGAACCGCTCATCCACCCCCAACACCTGCACCCGCGGCGCGCGAGTCTCCCCCGCCCCGTCGGTCACCAGCCCTCGAAGCACCATCGCCGGCGCAACACGCACCTCCAACCGACCCGCCAACTCATCCGCCACCGCCGCCCGAAAGAACCGGTTCGGCGAAACAAGAGCCAACTCCGTCTCCCCCAAACGAGCCCCCACCAGACGCCGGAGGCTGTAACGCACCGAATCCCCAACCAGCAACGCCCCCGCCAGAATCATCGTCGCCACCGCCGCCGCCAGAAACACACCGACGTTCGTCCGCCGGAAGAACACTAGGCTCCGCAGAATTAACCGCCAAACGCTCATCTACGCCGCTCCCTCTTCGAGAACGCCGTCGTATAGCTCCATTATCCGCCCCATGCACTCCGCCAACCGCAGCGAATGCGTAACCGCCACCAGCGCCACCCGCTGTCGCAGGTTCGCCTCCACCAGGATATCGATAATGTTTTCCGACGCCTCCCGATCAAGCGACCCCGTGGGCTCATCAGCCAGAAGCAGTGCCGGCTTATTGATCAGCGCCCGCACCACCGCCACCCGCTGCCTCTGCCCTCCCGACAACTCCCCCGGCCGATACCCCATACGGTCCTTAAGCCCCGCCGCCTCCAAGAGCTCCACAGCACGGTCCTGCACTTCCTTGCCCGGTCTGCTCCCCGCCATCGCCAGAGTCGGCACAAGCACATTCTCCAAAACCGTACACTGGCTGAGCAAATGGTGCATTTGAAAAACGAACCCGATCTTCTGGTTCCGAACCCCCGCAAGCTCCTCCTCGCCCAGCGACGCCAGATCCTGTCCGTCCAACAGCACCTGCCCCCCCGTAGGCCTGTCAAGCGCCCCGATAATATTCAAGAGCGTGCTCTTGCCGCAACCCGAAGGCCCTACTATCGCAATCGACTCTCCGGCATGAAGATCAAGCGATACATCCCGCAGAACCTCCACCTTCTCCGCCGAATCTGGCGACCCGTAAGTCTTCGCAACGTGAACAAGCTTCAGCATATCGACTCCCGCCCGCCCTTGACAACTTCCTCAAGTATCCGAACCATCCGATCAGCCGCTCTGCGAACGTCGAACTTTTCGAAAACCGCCGCCTTACCCGCCTCGCCAAGCGCCCGCAAACGCTCCCGATCCTTCAACAGCCCCGTTAGCGCCCTCGCTAATGTCCGAGCATCGTTAGGCTCGTACGTCACACAAGCCCCGCCCGTCAGCGACTCCATCTCATCAAAAACTCCGCCCGCCGGCTCCACCGCCGGCACTCCCGCAGCCAGCGACTCCACAACGTACAGCCCGCACGCCACAGGCCGCTTCTCCGGCACTGATAACACCGAAAGTCCCCGCAAAAACGCATATCGTTCCTCAGGCCCGTATGCCGAAACAAAATCCACGTCCGCCGCAAGCCCGCTCGACGCCAGCCGCTTATTAATTACCCGCAAAAAAGCCGCATCCGCCCCAGTCTGTCCCCCCGCAATCTTCAACTTCGTCGCGGCAAGCGCCGCATCACGCTTCAGCAGCGCAAACGCCTCAACAAGCGTATCCAGCCCGTGTGCCCCCGACATCCGCGAAAGGTACCCCACCGTCGGCGACTCCGGCTCCAACCGAAGCGAATCCCAACCCTCCAAAGAAATCCCCGCATGCGCAACATGCATCTTACCTTCCTCGATCGAAAGCCGCCGCTTCATCACCTCCGCAAAATAACCGCTCACCGAAATGAACGCATCTATGTCCCGCACCCGCCCGGCAACAAGCCGCCACGCCTCGCTGGCATAAGGCTCCCCCAGCCCGTCCAGAAATCCATCCTCATCCTGCAGCAGGCATACCACCTTCGCCCCCACCCGCTTCCTGATCACCCCAGCCGCCCCTGCCAGAAGCGCATTGCTAAGCACAACCACGTCCGGCCGGTTCTCACCCTCGCACAGCCATACCGCCAGCCTCTCCAGTTCCTTCGCCTGCCGCCCGTCCTCACCGCGAAGCATCGAAACCGTCATCTCACCCAACGTCCGGGCGTCCGTCATCGAAGCCTTGCGACCCACCAAATTCAACAGCTTGTCTGAATCCAGAACACGATCAATCCAACGAGGAGTACGTTGGAACAGGTCCAGTTTCTGCTGCAAATAGACGTTAATACCCCCAAAAAACACTGGCGCAGAGGTCTCTGCCCGCTCGCCGCCAACCGAAACCGGCAGATACAGCGGCACCATCACCATCTCATGCCCAAGACCGCCAATCGCCCGCACAAGACCAAGATCGCGCAGACAATTCTCGCAGTAGAAATTATCTCCCGAACCAGGCGTCAATTGCATAATCTTCATGGCATCGTGCCTTTCGTGCAAGCTTTCCAATTCGTAATCACCCTCCCCTCCAATGAAGAGGCACAAATCTTACCACACATCTGCGCCCCTTTCAACATGCCCACACTGCCTCCGGCACGATTTTTCATCCTTATGTATTGACTTTGAGCTTTGTATCGGTCATAATCTCTGTAGGCGATTAACAACTATTCAGGTAACGCTTAGGCTGGTTTTCAGGGCACGGGTTGAATGTCTGCCCAGGCAGGTCGGTCTGCCGCACAGGCGCCGGCCCGTTCCACCCACGCCTCAGTGCGTTGTCAGTTAGGAGGCATGACGTATGCACCTGGTTGTAAAACAATCCGGCACGCTCGTCAAGGATCTGCACTTTGCCCGAGGCCCGATATACATCGGACGCCAGCTCGAAAGTCACCTCTGTCTCGCCGACCTCGCAGTCTCGCGCGAACACGCCGTCATCTACGGAGCAGACAACACTCAATGGTTCGCCGAAGACCTCGGCAGCGCAAACAAAACTTTCCTGAACAAAAAAGCTATACATAAGTCCGAGATCGCCGATGGCGACGTATTACAGATCGCCAACTTCACCATCGAAGTCCAGCTCAGCGACGACAATGGCAACGGCGGTGCAATGAGTATGGGCGATACCCTCGCAATGGACGTCCACACCCCCGAAACCATCGTCCGCCGCTACGAAGCAAAGGACGCTCCCCCCATCCGATTCAATCCCTCCCGCGCAAAGGAATATCTCAAGGCCACCGCCGCCATCATCAACGCCCCAACCCCCGAACAGCTCCTCGACGCACTCATGACCATCACCGCCGAGCAGTTCGCCGCCTTCCACAACTGGATCGGCCTCAGAACCGCAACCGCCGGCGAACTCACCTACGAAGCCGGCCACAAAAGCACCGGCCAGGATGTCCGCCTCGAAGAACTCATCTTCGCCAAAATGATCGTCGACGCAATGAACAAACTCGAATACACCCTGATACCCCTCCTCCCGAAAGACAAACAGTACGAACGAATCCGCTCCGGCCTCATCGTACCCGTCGAAGGACCATCAGGATGCCACGGCGTAATATACGTCGACAACGCCACCGACCGGACGCACTACAGCCTCGCCGATCTCGACTACCTCGTCCTGCTTGCCGTCCAGACCGGCACAATGCTCGAGAAACTCGCCACAGAATAGCCGTCAGGATACGCAACTTGCGTCCGTTTACGAGTGAATCTGCGAAATGAATGGATCAAGATGACCTAATCCTGGTGAACAAGGTACGGAGTCCTCATACTCCTCTATGATCGTTTGGATCAGGCGCTTCACCGAAACGATTTCTTTACAGCGCCAGGCATTACTGCCGGCAAACGCAAACGACTCGTCTAATTTTCCGTCTGATGCTTTGGCCAATACCTCGGCGATACAGTAAGGCGCTGCTGACGGATTACAGGTTTTCAAGCAATGGTACTTGCATCTAAACGGCACCCTGTGCCCTTGCATAATCTTTTCAACAAACGGATTGCGGATCACCCGGCCCGGTAGTCCCACAGGGCTCTTGATCACCGTTATGTCCGTGGGTTCGGCGTCAAGATAGGCCTGTTTGAATCGTCGGTCGACATCACATTCCTCAGTGCAGACAAAACGCGTAGCCATCTGCACGCCCGAGGCCCCGACCTTGAGATAGTGTGCCATATCCTGCCCGGTAAAAACTCCGCCCGCAGCAATCACAGGCATTGGTACCGGCAATTTACGTGTGAATTCGATGACATCAGCCAATGTTTGGTCTAAGGTAGGTCTGTTCTCCTTGATTTGATCAAGACTGTATCCCAGATGGCCGCCGGCACTGATGCCCTCGACAATTACGGCGTCTGGACAGCGATTAAAATCTCTCATCCATTTCCGGCAAATGATGTTTAGTGATCGCATCGATGAAACGATCGGAACCAGTTGAATATCCGTTCCTGCGGTGTAGGCAGGCAGCTGTAGAGGAAGACCCGCCCCAGATATGATCACATCCACCTTCTCGTCGACGCAAACCCGTATCAGGGATTCATAATCTGAAAGTGCAACCATCGCATTGACACCGATTACCCCACGAGTCATCGTCCGTGCCTTTCGAATTTCCTCGCGCAGCGCGACACGGTTCACCTCCTCAAAATCGGCGCGTAGAGAATGTTCATAGCCGCCCAGTCCCACACTGGCGATCACGCCGGCACATCCTTCGTTGGCTACAGCCGATGCGAGCTTGGCTTTGGAGACTCGCACGCCCATACCGCCTTGGATGATTGGAGGATGAATCGTCAGGTGACCAATTCTAAGAGAAGGTATTTTTTGGATCTTACACCCTGATTTATCAGGTCACTGCAGTTAGATAACCGCCATGCCATCTTGTTTCTACCTAAAATCGCCAATCGCGACTACTTTATGCGACTACTATTGTTCTGTCATCATCCGTTATTGGCGGATAATTACAAGCTTGATCGAAGACCTCTATTCTTGCCTGAAGTGACTCTGCTCAAATCGGTTTGGCAATTTGAGCCTTTTAGCACTATAGGATATGGTGACGGATCGTTCGTATCAAAATGTGTGCAGACAGATCATTCAGAATTCTTTTGAAACCGGCCCGGCCATGATCTGCTTGACCGAGCTAAACGGGCTTAGCGAGGCAAGCATGTCTCAAATGTCTGCTACAGCAGCCTTATGGAGATAGCGACAAAAGGCTGTACAATGCGACCCTTTGACAGGTAAGAATTCATGAAATACGCCCGGCAGGATTCGAACCTGCGACCTTCGGTTTAGGAAACCGACGCTCTATCCTGCTGAGCTACGAGCGCAACATGTTCACTGGTCAGTATTTACATCGTTTTTCATTGATTCCATCTTTGAATACTACAACCTTGACTGCAACCAAATCATACGTTACCATGTGATGGCAGCCTCTTATTTGGAAACTGTATTTAGGGCTTTGAGTCATGTCAACACCTGCAAAAAGAAAAACCCGCTCGGATAAATTCCCACTCACTTTACATCCCACCGGCCAGTACTGCAAGAAGATTATGTAATGCTTCAGACGGAAATGGACAAATGCCTTTGCCGAATGCTTCTTTGCCGCATGCGGGCTCTCAGGTTTTCTTAAGGAATAAGAGGGCTTTGAATGTCGCGACGAAGATGGGGATGGCAGGTTGCGCCCTGCATAGGGGTAGGAAGAACCGGTTGGTTTCCCGGTCCCTCCCCCCTCCGAACCGTGCGAGCGGTTTTCCCGCACCCTTTCCTGTCGACGGTCCAGTTTAGCAGAGTATGTCCGAGGCTTGATTTCCAATCGCTGACACTTCGATGATGGGCTGAAATTGTAGACATCATTTACAATTTCATGACAGTGGCCCTATAAACGACGAAGGGCAGCCACAACTAAGTCGTTGCAACTGCCTAACTTACGTCAATAGCGGGGGCAGGATTCGAACCTGCGACCTCCGGGTTATGAGCCCGACGAGCTACCAGACTGCTCTACCCCGCGTTATAAACGCTTCATAGACTGCTATCATCTATTCTACGACGACACCCCGCACACATCAACATTCTTATCGGCCAAATCGAAGATTTTCTCGAATCCTATCTGCAATTTCCTCCGCCCGCCCCGGCTCATACTTGCCTGCCGGCCACCTTGCGAATACCTTGTCGCCCCGCCAACGCGGAATCACATGAAAATGAATATGATCCACCGCCTGCCCAGCCGCAGACCCGTTGTTGCACAACACGTTGTAACCGTCAGCGTCCACCGCCGTGACAATCACCGGAGCTATTTTGCTCGCACAATCAGCAATTCGCGACACCACGTCGGTCGGGCATTGATCCAGAGTCGCAAAATGAACCTTTGGCACCACCAGTGTATGACCATCACTGACGGGGCTTATATCAAGGAATGCCAGCACCCACGAATCGTCGTATATCTTTACACAGGGAATCTCGCCGGCCACAATTCTGCAGAAGATACAACCGTTGTCCGCCATGTTGCCTGCCCATTCTGCGGCCTGCATCGGCAGCAGACCTTACTTCTTGCCCTTTTTCGGCTTGCCGCCCTTGCCGGGCTTCTTCTCCGATTCCGGCGAACCGACAAGTTGGAGAAGGACCAGACGTCCATTGTCGCCCAGCCTTCGCCGTGATAAACGAATAATGCGGGTGTAGCCGCCGGGCCGATCCAGATACCGCGGTCCAAGCTCACTGAACAACTTGCCGACAACGGTACCCGACTTGACCATGTCACCGTCTTCGTCCTTGTAGATGGCCCGGTCGTTCAACATCGCAATGGCGCGCCGGCGAGCCGCCAAAGTACCCTTCTTGGCCAGGGTGATCAGCTTCTCCGCGAAAGGCTTGACCTCTTTGGCCTTTTCCACCGTTGTCGAAATCGTCTCATGCTCGAAGAGCGACGATACCATATTTCGACGCATCGCCAGGCGATGCTCACTTGTACGACTGAACTGACGTCCTGCGATTCGATGACGCATATCACAACCTCTTGCCTGCAGCCAGCCGGCACCCCGATGAGGCGGCCGGCACTATACCGATAAAACCCAACTATTTCCTTGTATACTTCTCAAGATCCGTCATTCCCAGCGCAAGCCCGAGGTCCGCCAGCTTTCGCCGAACTTCCCGCAGACTGGTCTTGCCAAAACTGCGAATCTTCAGCAGATCCGCCTCCGTCATCTGCACCAGTTGCCCAACGGTCTCTATATGGTTCGAATCGAGACAGTTACTCGAGCGAACAGTCAAATCCAGCGCTTCCACCGGCATTGCCAGCTTGGCTGCGAGTTCCTCGTCAAGACCGCCTTCCTCCGGCTCTTCGGCGACCACTTCCTCGCCAACAGTCTCTTCCCCGAGCTCAGCATAATGGACGAACGGATTAATGTACTTACGCAGGATCTTGCCCGCTTCCACCAGCGCCAAGTCCGGGGAGAGTGTCCCGTCCGTCCAGATCTCAAGGATCAGCTTGTCATAATTGGTTCGCTGACCTACGCGAGTATCTTCGGTCTTGTACCTGACGCGAAGAACCGGCGAGTATATCGCATCTATTTCTATGCGTCCGATTTCCTGATCGAAGCGATCCGCCTGGGCGATGCGCTCTGTGGCCGTGGAATAACCTCGCCCATTGCCGACCACCATCTCCATTTCAAAAAATACATCTTCGGTCAGCGTAGCCAGCACCATATCCTTATTCACGATCTGAACGGATGCATCCGCCTCGACCATGCCGGCCGTTACCTGGCCGGCTTTGCTGGCGGAAACCCTGATCGTCTTCGGTTCGTCTCCCTGCAGGCGAACGACAAGCTTCTTGACGTTCAGGATGATGCCGGTTACATCTTCGACAACGCCCTGAATTGTGGCAAATTCGTGATCCACGCCGCTGATCTTCACCGACGTCACCGCACTGCCTTCCAGTGACGAAAGGAGAACGCGCCTGAGGCTGTTGCCAATTGTCGTTCCAAAACCGCGTTCAAACGGCTCGATATAAAATCGACCGTAGACGTTAGTCGAAACCGCCTCGTCGCGCACTACTTTTGTCGGCAGTTCCAAACCTCTCCAGGTTATTCTCATATATGGCCTCCTGTATATTCGGCGAATGTTCTCAGCAACAATCGTCGCCGGCCACGGTCCGACGTTGCCGCTCTCTGCGACTCACCGCTCTCTAATAACAGCTTATATACCTGTCCCTTTACCGGCAGACTACCTGGAACAGAACTCCACAACCAGATTTTCCTCGACCGCCAATTGCACGTCATCGCGCGCCGGCAGCCCCACGATCGTCGCCGACGGCTTATCGGCGTCGCGCTGCAGCCAGCCCTGCACAGTATAGTTCGGATTGCTCGCGAGTTGATCCTTGACCAACTTGCGGCTGTGCTCGGAATTCTTCAAGGTGATCTTGTCGCCTATCTTGACAAGAATGCTGGGCACGTTTACGCGGCGCCCGTTCTTATATACGTGCCCGTGAGTGATCAACTGTCGTGCCGCCTTGCGCGAAGGTGCGAAGTTCAGTTTGTAAATCACATTGTCCAGCCGACGCTCAAGAAGTTCGAGCAGCACCTCGCCGGTATTGCCCTTGCGCCGCTCGGCCTCTTCGAAGTAGTCCATAAACTGCTTCTCCAACAGCCCGTAGTAGCGTTTGACCTTCTGCTTTTCTCGAAGTCGAACGCCATAATCGCTGTTTCGGCCGCGCCGCCAGCCATGCATTCCCGGCGCCATATTGCGTTCCCGCTTCTCAACGGCACATTTGGCCGTTTCGCACCGTCGACCCTTTAGCATCAACTTCATGCCTTCACGACGGCACTGCTTGCAGGATGAACCAAGATAACGTCCCATACCAAATCAATTCCCTGTATTGTTCTGAATTATTAGTACTCCACCACCGTGGACACCTCGCCGATTACACGCGTCTGCGCTTCCGCGGGCGACAACCGTTATGAGGAATCGGCGTAACGTCCTCAATAGACGCAATCCGCAGACCTGCCTGTTGAAAAGCCGCCACGGCTGATTCACGACCGCTGCCGGGGCCCTTGACTCTGATCTCCACCTCCCGGACACCATGACGCATAGCAGTCCGCGCGCACTTCTCAGCAGCCCGCTGTGCGGCAAACGGGGTGCTCTTGCGCGACCCCTTGAAACCCACGGTGCCACTGGAGTCCCGACATAGTGCATCGCCGTTCTGGTCCGTAATCGTGATCAGCGTGTTATTGAATGTCGCCTTGATATGGACTATCGCTTTGGCTACATTCTTTCTTATTTTTCTTTTCGCAGTCTTTGCCATTAATATCCTTGCCCTCGCATATCACCCGCTTCAACCCAGGCGGTTACCGCATTTCTTTGACGCCCTTCTTCCCGGCGACAGTCTTCTTCTTGCCCTTGCGCGTTCGGGCGTTACTCTGCGTCTGTTGTCCGCGCACCGGGAGTCCCTTGCGATGACGGATTCCCCTGTAACAACTGATGTCTCTGAGACGCGCGATGTTCTGGGAAATCTGTCGCCGCAACTGTCCCTCGACGATGTAGTCGCGGTCGATGATCTGTGTAATACGGCTGACCTCGTCTTCTGTAAGGTTTGCGGCTCTGACCGCGCCCTCAATACCAGCCTCCTTGAGTATCCGTCCGGCCGTATACTTGCCTATGCCGTGAATATACGTCAACGCAATCCACGCCGGCTTGTTGTTCGGAACATCAATACCTAATATACGCGGCATAACAACTCCTGAACTCGTTCTGCTTTATATCCCGTTTTCACTTTCCTCGGCCGCTGCACATCAACCCTGTCGCTGCTTATGGCGCGGATTCGCCGAACAGATCACCCGAACCACACCCTTGCGCCGGATAATCTTACAATTCTCGCAAATACGTTTGACCGAACTTCTGACCTTCATGATTTCACCGTCTATTCTGTAAACGTGCCTTTATGCGGCTCCGCCTCGTCCTGATCAGCTCCTCAGAACGATGCGTCCGCGATTCAAGTCGTAAGGACTCATCTCAACCGTTACCTTGTCGCCCGGCAGAATACGAATAAAATGCATCCGCATCTTGCCGGAAACGTGGGCAAGTATTCTATGGCCGCCTTCGAGTTCCACCCTGAACATCGCGTTTGGCAAGGCCTCGATCACCGTCGCCGGAAGTCTGATTGCATCCTTTTTCGCCATAGTACTTCGGCCGCAAGCCGCGTCCCCTGCGTGGTCCACATATCCTGCTAATTGACATATTTCAAAAACTAATCGGTCAGCACTTCACAACCGCTTTGCACGACGGCTATCGTATGCTCGAAGTGCGCCGAACACCGTCTGTCCTTAGTCACGACTGTCCACCCGTCGTCAAGGGTCTTAACAGCCGAACCGCCTATATTCACCATCGGCTCAACCGCCAAAACCATACCAGGCTTAAGTACGATATCGTTCCGCAACAGTTCTTTGCTGACGAAGTTGGGCAATTTCGGGTCCTCGTGCATCTCCGTACCTATGCCGTGGCCCACGAAATCCTTAACCACCGAAAATCCGGCGTCCCTGGCGCAACGCTCCATCGCGCCGGCCACTTCACTCCATCTAACGCCGGGAGCACACTGCTCTACTGCGATCTCCAGCAGTCTACGCGTAACATCGATCACCTTCTGCCGCTCGGCCGTCACTTTTCCAACCGCGACCGTTACCGCGGCGTCGCCACAGTAGCCGGACAACTTGGCCCCATAGTCGACACTAAAGATATCACCCTCTCGGAGCCTGACCGCCGTCGACGGAATTCCGTGAACCACCTGCTCGTTGATCGACGCACAAATCACCCCCGGAAAAGGGGTCGGTGTATATGGATTCCGCACACCTTTGAACAGGGCAGTCGCCCCGTGACAGTCCGTTATCTCTTCGGCAAGAGTGTTAAGTTCCGCCGTGCTGATCCCCGGTCTGACCGCTTCCTGCAATTTTGAAAGAACTTCCGCAACCACCGCTCCGGCCTTCCGGAGCAATCCGATCTCGCGGCTGCTTCTCAGCGTAATAGCCATCTACCCAACCTGATCACTTAGTGCGTCAAGTTCGGCAAATACCGCCGCGGTCACCTCTTCAGGAGCCTGTGCGGCGTCAATAGTCATAATCTTCTGGCCGGTCCGTTCGTAATAGCCCAACACCGGAGCCGTCTGCTCGTGATAAGTCTTCAGACGGTTGGCCACAACCTCCGGCTGATCGTCTTTCCGCTGAACCAACGGTTCTCCGTCTGTGTCGCAAATATTGTCGACCTTTGGCTTAAGATTCTCAATGTGATAAACAGCGCCGCATTTCGGACAACTTCTGCGGCCGGTCATGCGCTGCACGATGATCCCGTCATCGATCACCAGGTTCACGATTCCGTCAATCCGCTCACCGGCCCTGGACAGTGCCGCATCAAGCGCCTCGCCCTGCACCACGGTTCGTGGAAAACCGTCCAATACATAACCGCCGCCGGCTTTCTTCATCGCGCCGATCATCATCTCGATGATCAGATCGTCAGGCACCAGGGCGCCCGAGTCCATATAAGCCTGCGCCCGATGTCCAAGGTCGCTTCCGGCCGCACGTTCGCCACGCAGAATATCTCCGCTCGACAGGTGTGTCATGCCGTACCTGTCGACGATTCGCTTGCATTGTGTGCCCTTGCCGGCGCCGGGCGGACCCAACAGAATCAACTTCACGCGTACGCTCCCTTTATTCTACCTGCCTCGCTGAATCCCTCATAGTTACGCATAATCAAATTCGCCTCGATCCGCTGCACGAGATCAAGCGATACACTTACCACAATCAGCAGGCCCGTCCCGCCGAGAAACATGGATACACGGTAGTCAACACCCAGCAACTGGCTGACAAGACTCGGAACCACTGCTATAAACGACAGGAACGCCGCTCCGTAATATGTAATCCTGACCATGACCCTCTCCAGGTACTCCGCCGTACGATGCCCTGGTCGAAGCCCTGGTATGAAACTGCCCGCGTCGCGGAGGCGCTTGGCCATCTCTTTGGGCTGAAACTGCACAGTCGTCCAGAAGTACGCAAACAAGAAGATCAACAGAATAAAAACGAGATTATGTGTGAACGCCAGCGGGCTGTTGAAGGCGTTCACGAGGCTGGCCATGATGCCGCTCCACATGTCCGATTCCCGGACGGGGCCAATCCTTCCGATCTGTTCCAGTATAATCGAAGGAAACATCATTAGACTCGATGCGAAGATGATAGGCATTACACCGCCGTGATTAATACGCAGGGGCAAATAGTGCCGCTGCCCGCCGTACATCCGACGGCCCCGCATCTGCTTGGCCTGCTGGATGGGAATACGGCGCTGACCCTGAGTGATCAGAATCGCACCGGCGACGACAAAGATGAAACCGCCGATCAGGGTAACTATGGTCCCGGGTCCGTACGCACCTTCACCGGCGCCAACCCGCAATTCGGCATGTGACCATACCCATTGAATCGCCCAGGGCATACGGTCCACAATGCCCGCCATAATAATCAGGCTGATACCGTTGCCGATGCCGTACTCGTCGATCTGTTCGCCCAACCACATAAGGAACAGTGTGCCGGCGGTCATGCCGAGTACGCCCATGAAGAGAGCCTGACCGGCCATGCCCGGGTACGTGTAGCCGCCCATCATCTTGATTATCATCATCGATTGTATGATGCATAACGGCACGGTCAGATATCGCGTGTATTCATTGATCTTCTTATACCCCGTCGCGCCCTCCTGCCGCAGTTTTCGAAGGGCAGGCACAACCTCTCCCAGAAGCATCAGAATAATCGACGCGGAGATGTAGGGCATGATCCCCAGACCGAACAAGCTGCTCTGATCCAGACGTCCGCCGCTGAACATCTGAAGATACGCAGCCGCCTTGCCCAGCGGGCTGTCCGACTGGCGCTCTTCGCCGAGCTTCATGATCTCTCTCTGATCGAAACCCGGCACCGGAATGTGAAACCCAACCCTGTATATGCACAGAAGTGCGACGGTAAACAGGATCTTGTTCCGCAAATCCGGAATCTTGAAAATATTGACAACGGTCCGAAGCATTCGCTATTCCTTAACTGTCAGTCCCGGCGATCAAGCCACGATCTTCACCGTGCCTCCGCAATCGGCGATCTTCTGCTCGGCGGTCTTGCTGAATTTGTGGGCGGCCACTTCCAGCTTCTTGGTCAGTTCGCCGTCGCCCAGTATCTTCACGCGGCTTCCGGCGCTGTCCACAAGATTCGCCGCCACCAACTGCTCGATACTGATCACCGCACCATCGTTGAAAAACTTCTCCAACTGCGAAACATTGACTATTTCATATCGTTTGGCGAAGTTCTGGTTATTAAAGCCTCGCTTGGGCATCCGACGGAACAGCGGCATCTGCCCGCCTTCGTAAGTCGGACGTGCAAAGCTGCCGGCCCGGCTGCCCGAGCCCTTATGACCGCGTCCGCAAGTCTTGCCGTGACCCGTTCCACGCCCTCTGCCCAAACGTTTGCGCTTCTTGGAAGCACCGGCAACCGAAGTTATTTCATCGCTCAACATCTTATATATCACCGCCTTTTGACTGCTTCGATCTCAACGCCTCGAAGCATTTCTACAGCTTCTTTATTACGCAGTTTCGACAATCCGTCCATTACCGCCTTGACGACGTTCTTGGCCGACGTGCTGCCGTAGATTTTGGTCAGCACGTTGCGGACGCCCGCGTATTCGAGTACCGCACGCGCACTGGAGCCGGCGATTACACCGGTACCAGGGCTGGCCGGAAGCATAGTAATGCTCGTAGCCCGGCACTTACCGCTTACCTTGTGCGGCAGCGTACCGTCCAGCAGCGCGATCTCATGAAGGTTCTTCTTGGCGTCCTTAACCGCTTTTTCCACGGCCGGAGGGACTTCATTGGCTTTTCCGTAGCCTATACCCACGGTCCCGCTGCGGTCGCCCACGACCACCAATGCAGCAAAACTGAACCGCCGCCCGCCCTTGACCACCTTGGAGCATCGGTACACCTTAACTACGGTGTCCTCAAGCGGCTGCTCGCCCTGCATCGCCATTCTGATTTCTTCAGCCAACTGTTATCTCCAACTTCGTTTTACCTTTGCGTACCCATTTCCTAAAACACGAGCCCAGCCTCACGGGCGGCATCCGCAAGTGCCTTGACCCGGCCATGATAACGATACCTGTTACGGTCGAAACTCACGCGCTGAATGCCCACGCCCATCGCTTGCTTGGCGATCGCCCGTCCGACAGCGCCCGCGGCGGTAATATTGCCGCCGTTGGCGATCTCCGGCCGCAAAGCCTTGGACTTCGTGCTCGCCGAGGCCAACGTCACCCCCGCGTAATCGTCGATAATCTGGGCGTAGATATGTCGGCTCGTACGAAACACCGACAGCCGCGGACGCTCCGCGCTGCCGAATATTCGCTTGCGCGCCCGATACTTTCGCCTCAATCTGGCCTTTTTAATTTTTTCTGCCTGCATGTCTGTCGTTCCAACCTGTTAGTGTCCTGTGTGCCGCCTCACAAACCGCTGCGATGTTAGCCGCCCGACGTAAACGCCTTGCCGACCTTGCGGCGAACCACCTCGTCGGCGTACCTGATGCCTTTGCCCTTGTACGGTTCCGGAGGACGGACCTTCCGGATATCTGCTGCGAACTGTCCCAAAACCTGACGATCAGGACTTCGCAGTACAAATGACGCCGGAACATCATTGCCTCGGGTCGCGGCAACCTTGATCTCCAGCTTCACTTCACTCGGGATCTTCAATTCAATTGGATGGCAGTAGCCCACAGTAAGAACCAACTTGCCGCCCTGTTCTTTCACGTTGTATCCGGTACCGTAAATCTGCATCCACCGCTCGAAGCCCTGGCTGACGCCCGTGACCATATTCTGAAGCAGGGCCCGGGTGGTCCCGTGCATTGCCTTCTTATGACTGTTCTCGGCATCCGGGTTGTCTACCACGATCTGACCTGCCGCCTCGTCTACCTTGACTTCTATTGCGGAGTGGCATGCCAGTTCCAGAGTGCCCTGAGGCCCGGTAGCCTTGAGCGTACGACCCGTCTGTTCAATCTTTACGCCGCTCGGAATGGATATTGGTTTTTTTCCTATTCGACTCATCAGCTCACCGTGCAAATCAATTCGCCGCCGATATTCTCTTTGCGGCAGTTTCTGTCGCTCATAATGCCCTTGCTCGTGGACACGAT
>Ga0334882_1002925_pt1 | contig 16460 bp, 13 predicted proteins | sample GraSluR1_MG_5_FD_207226 | JGI IMG/M metagenome (GOLD analysis project Ga0334882, IMG submission 207226) | Sludge microbial communities from methane-producing bioreactor in Wageningen University, Netherlands - Granular Sludge_15_04-R1 | ecosystem: Engineered > Bioreactor > Anaerobic >... | reverse complement strand
GGAGAAAAGTTGAGCGGCAGGAAGCTAGCCGTTTCGTGTTGCGAGAGGAATCTGAAGCTTACAGTGCCGATTTTGGGCCTGAAAATAGCAGTTTAAGCGCAAATAACAGCTATTTTTTGGATGTTTTACTCGAAAATTCAATAGATTAGCTTGGTCCGACCCTCGGGAAGCATGGCTCGGGAAGCGATGGGAAAGCTGCTGGACTGAGAGTATTGCCGTAGGTAGCGTCGGTTTTGTTGAAGAGATAAAGGCTCGGCTTGGAATCAAGGGTGTTGGGAGAAAAGTTGAGCGGCAGGAAGCTAGCCGTTTCGTGTTGCGAGAGGAATCTGAAGCTTACAGTGCCGATTTTGGGCCTGAAAATAGCAGTTTAAGCGCAAATAACAGCTATTTTTTGGAGGTTTTACTCGAAAATTCAATAGATTAGCTTGGTCCGACCCTCGGGAACTAGTGCCAAACGTTAGCTGTCAAAATTGGCCTCCGTGCCTTGCTAGGGTAGTCATAAACCGACCAAAGTGATACTATAGTGGCACTTTGAGGGAGGTAACCCATGAAAGTAGAGCTTGTAACCAATCTGAAGCGTCAAGCGACTAGAATCCTTGCTGATCTGCATGAGAGCAAGGAACCGGTCCTGATCACAGAGCACGGCCAGCCATCCGCTTACCTGGTCGATGTTCAGGATTACGAATTCATGCAGCGCAGGCTAGCGCTGCTGGAAGGATTGTCCAAGGGGGAAAGGGCAATTCTGGAGGACAGGACGACCTCCCACGAGAAGGCCAAAGAGCGGATGCGGAAGTGGCTGAAATAGTATGGACGGATCCCGCGCTGGATCAATTGGAGGAAATCGCTGATTACATCGCTTTGGATAGACCGGAAGCTGCCGCAGGGCTTGTTAAGAGAATATTTTCAACCGTGGATCGGATTGGGCAGTTTCCGGATTCGGGCCATGTACCCCCCGAGGTTCCAACCTCGATTTATCGTGAAGTCTTTGTCAGGCCATGCCGAATATTTTACCGTCAAGAAAACGGTGTTGTTTTAATTGTTCACGTCATGAGAGAAGAAATGCTGTTACGCAAATTTCTTCTGGACGAGGAATTGAACAGCTAATCGGGTAGCCGGGGATTTTTAACCCCCAGCCCCACACCATCCGGCATGCGGGTCCGCACCGGGCGGTTCGCAGAGACCTGGCTCTGTACTGACACTTGGCTCTGGTAGCTTTGACATTTGGCTCTGCAGAACTTAAAGGACCAGGTATCCAATCACGGCATATTTTATCGACAGGCCAACTACACTTAAAAGCATCGCCCAACGGGCCGGATATCGCATCATGCCCGCGACTAACAAGACAATGGGCGAAGATAATGGAAACAGGCAAAAGAAGAAGATGGTCATTCCGCCATATTTTTCAATACGCTTATAGTAACGTCGATACTTCTTTTCCCCGATGACATTGTCTATCACGGTGTCATTGAACGCGTATCCGATCAGATAATCGATCGCCTGTCCGACCAGCGCCGTGCCAACCGCCACCACCCACAACAGACCGAGGCCATGATCAAACTCGACCATGCGCGCAAACAGGATTTCCACCGGGGAAACGATAAAGAAAAGATAACCGGCAAAGTGGAACAACCCGAACATCCAAATCGTCGTTTCGTCCCCCGCGATCAGCATCTGTCGCAAGCCATAGGAAAGGATGGATATCCCAGTGACCAAGCCGGCCACGACGATCAACCAGCGGGGCTTCCAAGCCTGCAAGCGGCCAAACCAGGATGTCGATGGTTTCGCTGCCACGTCGGCGGATCTGTCCTTTTTTTCTCTCACGCAGCGAACCCTATCACCCCAACCCAATCGCAACGAATAATTTCCCAACTATTAGGACAGTTTTGCATTGATGATAAGAATTTGCTTTCTTGAGAGCAGCGTTTAGATTAGATCAAACGGTCTTGGGTGTCAAAGAGAAGCTGACTGCAGGATCTTGTAGGCGAAACGGGTTGCTTCAAAATGGAGGATTCAGTTGAGGGGGGCTGGACGCAGGGCAGCCTGATGACGTTCGCGCTGCCAAAAACGGTCGAGATTTAAGTAGAATGGACCCCTGTAGGTCTGACCTTTTTTACGGCGACCGAATCTATTTATATCTATAAGGAGATTTTCTACATTGGATATTCCACGGATCTTCAACATCACCGAAAGTGCTCATCGCATCCATAATCCTTTCACGTCAGAAAAGCTCGCCACTCTCGGTGCCGTGTTGCGTTTAAAGCCGGGGACACGCGTGCTCGATCTAGGCAGTGGTTCGGGTGAGATGTTGTGCACCTGGGCACGCGATTACGCAATTACCGGCGTCGGTATCGACATGAGTCAGTTGTTCAGCAAACAAGCCAAGCTCCGGGCTGAAGAACTTGGCGTTGCCCATCGAGTCGAGTTCATTCATGGCGATGCTACCGGCTATGTAGCCGACGAAAAGTGCGGTGTGGCTGCCTGTGTCGGTGCCACGTGGATCGGTGGGGGAGTGGCCGGCACCATCGAGCTTTTGGCGAAGAGCCTCGGCGCCGACGGTGTCATCCTCATCGGAGAGCCCTACTGGCGGCAGTTGCCACCGACGGAAGACGTTGCCAGGCAGTGTTTTGCCCATGCCATCTCTGACTTCCTCATGCTTCCTGAGCTTCTCGCCTTTTTCGACAACCTGGGTTACGACGTTGTGGAAATGGTTTTGGCTGACCAGGAAGGTTGGGACAGGTACGAGGCTGCCAAGTGGCTTACCATGCGTCGATGGCTCGAGGCGAATCCCGAGGACGATTTGGCGAAAGAGGTTCGAACTCAACTGACCACGGCGCCAAAACGCCATGCCGCTTACACACGTGAATACCTTGGATGGGGGGTTTTCGCTCTGATGGCGCGGTAATGAGGGAGGGCCGGGCGAATCAGGCAGGATCCCTTTGGCTGCGCTCCTTTCCCTTGGGATATTGAACAGTATTAAAGTATTTGGCAAAATTTTGGTCGAAAAATTGACAGCCATGGTTCGCATGATAGAGTCGACAAGAGGTAAGTCGAATCTTTCTTCTGGCCGTTCCTCCAAAAGCCGTTCCCGGAGGAAAGAGGGACGCCGTCCTATTGTGATCTGCTCACCATGGCGCCAAATCTCATGACATGGGATGGCTAATCACCCTCAGGGAAAATGGCTTTCTGGCGGACTTCTCTTGCGCAGAAAAATTGTTTTTGCGTAGGGAAAGGAGAAGCGTCATGAAAAATGGTTTAGTTTTCTTGTTTGTCCCCATGGTTTTGGTTTGCTTGTTCTGTGCGGAATCCTTTGGCCAACCATATGTTTCAGGCAACATCGGAGTCGTTTTTTTGGAAGATTACGATCTTTTTGACAGGGAGTTCAATGAAAGGGTTGTGTTTTCTTTTGATCCAGGTTTCGGACTAGCGGCAGCGGTTGGTTACGATTTTTTGAATGGTATTCGTACCGAGTTGGAAATCGGCTATAAAATGAATGATGTGGACAAGATTCGTGTGTCAGGATCTCCGTCGGCTGGTTTTAAAGGAGATATGTCGGCCTTTACCGTGATGGGAAATGTTTTCTATGACTTTTTGCCCAACGAAAAAGTCAGTCCTTTTCTTGGGGCCGGCATTGGTTTTGCCAACCTCGATTTTGATATTTCTGATATTAATGTTAGCGACGATGACAACGTTTTTGCCTATCAATTGATGGCTGGAATAGCCTATGCATTGAATCACAATCTTATTTTGGATGTTCAATATCGTTTTTTTGGAACGGAAAAACCCAGTTTTAACCTTGGTTTCCCAGCCAGTTTTGATGAATATAAAACTCACAACATCCTTTTTGGGTTGAGGTATGCTTTTTAAACTATATTATTAATTCTTTTAAAATGGATAGAATATAGAAAAGTCCATCTCGCTTTCGAGGTGGACTTTTTTTCTAATAAATGAGATTTATTATTTAGTAATAATTTCTTTTAGCATTCTGCGAGGTGTTGCAAAAAATATGCTTCCAGCGATATCCGACCATGATATTCGTTCCCAACGAAGGTCTCGATGCGCGTCGTATGATGTTAATGCTCAACCTGGACAGTATGGGCTTCATTGATGTATTCATTTCCGAAAAAGTGACGTGCAGTTTCTCAGGCAGTTTGAAGATTGATTGTAAAGCCGAAAAAGATCCAGTGCTGAAGACGTTGATCGGGCAGGTGGAGTCAAAGTTGGAGGATGTCAGAAGTAGACTTGACCATAGCTGGCCAGAACTTTCATTTTTGGTCTTGTTTTGACAATGGACATTGCTCTTTTTCGGCCTGCCGGCAAGGGACGAACAGGTTAAAGGTACGGCGGCCGCCGGGGGCGATCTGCCGATACTGGCCGCGATAGGCGACGGTAATGGTGTCCGTGGTGAAGGCGAGGCTGGAGATCTGCAGCATTTCGTGATTGGCGGTGACATCGAGAACCTGGCGCCGGTAGCGCAGTCGTACCCTGACGCAGGTGAGATCCTGCGGCAGCACCGGATCAAAATGCAGAATGTCGGCCCGCATTTCGATGCCCAGGTAGCAGCATTGCATCAGATCGATGGTGCCGGCCATGGCGCCGGCGTGAATGCCCTCCGCCGTGGTGCCTCCCTGAATGTCGCCGATGTCGCTGTCGAGGGCGGTCTGGAACAGATGCCAGGAGCCCTGGCGGTCGGTGCGGGCTAGCACCCAGGAATGGACGATCTGGCTCAGGGTCGAACCGTGAGAGGTGCGTTCAAGATAATAGGCGACATTGCGGGGAATGGTGTCCCGATCGAAGGGATAGCCGAGCTGTTCGAACAGCAGCGCCAGTTCGTCGGCGGAAAATAGATAGAACAGCATCAGCACGTCGGCTTGTTTGGATAGCTTGTAACGGTTCGGCGTGTCGCCTTCGGCTTCGAGGATGCGGTCGAGGCGCTGAATATTGCCGTACTTTTCCCGGTAGCCCTGCCAGTCGAACTCTTCCAAGTCACCATAGCCCTCAAACTGACTGATGATGCCGTCGCCGTGAAAGGGCACGCGCAGTTTACGGCTGATATCCTGCCAATTATCCACTTCCTCCCGGCACAGGCCGATTCCCTCGCAAAGTTGTCGGCAGCGCAGTTCCGGCAGCAGATCCAGCACATCCCGGGCGCGGTTCAACACCCAGGCGGCCATGACGTTGGTGTAGGCGTTGTTGTCAAGTCCCCCGGCCTGCTCCGGATCGCTGTCGGGGTAGGCCGTATGGTATTCGTCGGGCCCCATCACTGCCTTGATTTCATAACGGTCCATGGCGGCGTTATAGGTGGCCAGACCGGCCCAGAAGCGGGCGATTTCCAGCAACATTTCGGCGCCGTAGAAATACAGGAATTCATGGTCGTCGGTGACCTGGTGATACATCCAGATATTGTAGGCGATGGCCAGGTTGATGTGGTACTGGCGGTGGGAGTTGTCGGGCAGCCAACGCCCCGACTGGGGATTGAGATGCATTCGCTGGGTCTCCTCCCGGCCGCTGCTGCCGCTTTGCCAGGGGTACATGGCACCGGGCAGATCGGCCGCCGCTGCGGCACGCCGGGCCTCGGTCAAACGCCGATAGCGGTAGCGCAACAGGGAGCGGGTGAGAATGGGCAGCCGCAGGGTGAGAAAGGGAAAGATGAACAGTTCATCCCAGAAGATATGCCCGCGATAGGCTTCGCCGTGCCAGCCCCGCGCCGGCACACCGGCATCGAGATCGACGGTGTGGATGGAGACGGTTTGCAGCAGGTGAAAAATGTGCACCCGCAACTTGAGCAGGGTCCGGCCGTTGGAACGATCTTCAAGGGCGATGTCGCATTCGTCCCAGAGATGGCGCCAGGCCAGGGCATGTTCCGCCAGCAGATCGTTGAAGCGGCCGGTGCGACGCAAGCTCTGCAGTGCCGCCAGGGCGGGTTCGGAGATGGCCGGGTCGCGGGAACTGTGCAGGGCGACCATTTTCTCCACCGTCACAATATCACCCTGCTGCAGGTCGCAGGATAACTCCTGGACGATGCCGTCGGGTCCCGGTCTTATCACCACCTCGGCGCTGATGGGGCGCTGGTTGCGAAACAGCAGGGTGCGGGTCGCCTGGGCGACCTGCAGGCGGGATTGGCTGGTCTGCACTCTTAGCAGCAGGGTGTCATCGTCGGCCTGTTGCACCTCCAGCGTTTCAAGATGACGGCCTTCCAGTTTGCGGTAACGCTCCACGCCACTGTTGGTGACGGTGCCATCCAGGGCGCTGCGCACCGTCAGGCGTCCCGACCAGTTCTCGGCAGTGAGACGGACTTCCAGCGCGGCGAGGTGGGGATTGGCCATGCTCACCAGGCGCCGTTCCTGCCAGCGCGTGGTACGGCCGCGCTGGTCTCGAAACCGCAGTATTCGGTACAGCACCCCACACCGCAGATTCAGCCTCTGCCGAAAGGACAGCAGATCCGTGTCGCCAAGCTCAAACCACGCTTCCTCGTCAATGCGAAAGGTCAGGGGCAGCCAGTTGGGCAGATTGACCAGGTCCTCGTTTTCGATTTCACGTCCGGCCACGATGGACGTCAGACGATTGTAGCCGCCTGCCAGGTAGGTACCCGGATAATGGATGCCGTCGGCGCGGCTGTCGGGGGCGGCACCGCGGGTCGCGAAGTAGCCGTTGCCCAGAGTGCAGAGGGTTTCGCGCAGGCCTTCCTGCTCCGGATTGAACCCGTCGTAGACCAGGGTCCATTGGCATTCATCGCGAGTCATCGTCATCCTCCCTGGAAACCGGCGGCGCGCCAAGGATGCCGGTCAGCCAAGCGAGAAAACCGCGCACCTCGTCGGTGTCGGCGACGGCGTAATCGGCCGCCGTCGGACGCTGTTCCTCGCCACGCACGACGATGGTCAGGCCGCCTTCGGCCAGCAGTCTGAAGGCGTATTCGTCGGTGATGTCGTCACCGATGTATACCGGCAGGATATCGGGCCGGTCAAGCTGCAGCTGCTCCAGCAGCCACAGCACCGCCTCGCCTTTGTTCCAGTCCAGGTCGGGCAGGATCTCCAGCACCTTTTTGCCCCGGCCACCCAGCAGTTGCGGATGCCGCTCCAACACCTCGTCGACGATGGCCTTGAGTGCCTCGATTTGGTCCCGGGCCACCTGGCGATAATGCACGGCCACGGAAAAGCGTTTGCGCTCTACGGAATGGCCGGGAATCTCCGCCAGCTTGCGGCGCAACTCCTGCTCGGCCTCATCGAGCAGCGGCAGATACTCGACGCCGCGCTCCATGCTTGTCACCTGGCCTTTCGGTCCGGCGATTTCAAAACCGTGACTGCCGGCATAATACAGATTGTCGATGGCCACCAGCTTGCGCAGCATGGCCAGGTCGCGGCCGCTGACCACCGCCACCGGGCAGCGCTCGGCCAACGCGGTTACGGCGGTGCGCATGGCGTCGTCCAGCAAGGCTTTGGTGTGGTCGGCAACGATGGGCGTCAGGGTGCCGTCATAGTCGAGAAAAACTGCCGGCGAACGCCCCGAAAAAAGACGGCGGATCTCCTCGTTCCGGTCCTGCGCCGAAGGCAGGTTGTCCAGGGTCTTGAGAAGGATTTGACGATCCGAGCCGATACGGATTTCGCTCAGGTCGTTGATGATCAGGTCGGCGCCGGCGGTACGCAAAGCGTCTGCGTGGTTGCCACGATCCACGCCGATGACCAGCCCAAAGGCTCCGGCGGCGCCGGCCTCAACCCCGGCCACGGCATCCTCGATCACGGCGCTCCGCTCCGATTGCACTCCCAGTCGCTTCACTGCCTCATGCAGCATGGCCGGGGCGGGTTTGCCGGGCAGGCCCAGGCGGGCCAGGTCGCTGCCATCGACGAGGATGTCGAACAGGTCGCTGACACCCGCGTTTTCCAGCACCTTTGCGGCATTGCGACTGGCCGAAAAAACCGCGGCGGGAATCAGCAGCCGATGCAGATCGCGCAGGAGTTTGAGCGTACCGGGAAAGGTTCGAACCCGGTTCTGCTGCAGCCATTCGTTAAACAGCCGGTTTTTTCTGTCCGCCAGGCCGCAGACGGTCTGCTGCCGCGGACCGTCGTCTTCGCTGCCGTAGGGCAGTTCGATGCCCCGCGCCGCAAGGAAGTCGACGACGCCCTGGTGGCGCGGCTTGCCGTCTACGTACTGCAGGTAATCGCGCTTGGCATCAAAGGACTCAAACGCTTCCTTGCGGGCCTTCGCATGCTGTCGCAGGAATTCATCAAACATTTCTTTCCAGGCGGCGGCATGGGCCCGAGCCGTATCGGTGACCACGCCATCCATGTCCAGCAGCACCGCCTCGAGAGCGGGACCATACGTGTTGTGAGGGGTCATGGGCTGCTCCCTGTATTGCTTTGCCAATGAGTACGACACCGTGTGCCTACCGGGGTTGCCGTCGAACACCGACCAGGTTAAGGGCCAACTACAACAATTCTGTCAGCTCCGGCTAAAAATGGAACCTGTTGAAGAGGAATTTCTTCTCTGGAACGACCCGGGATAAGCTTTTGCCTCTCCTTTCCGCTATTGGCGATCGATCCCCAGGAGATTCTTTCAGGCTGAATAGCGTGACTCGAACGACCCCCATTCGCCAACTTTATGGAATTCAATGCACTTATTTTCATTGCAAGTCTGTAAAAAATGGCTTAATCTTTTCCAGAAAATATCAGAAGCGGATTCTTTTCGCGGCAGTTCTACGGCGGAAAAATTTAAACGCTTCCTCACCCAGCTTATCAACACCAATCGATTGCTCAGGATATGCGATTAACACATCGACCTATTAATCAGAGCGACGTCCGGATCGTGTGTGGCTTTCCACAAAGCGAAGAAGAACTGTTTTTTCTATTTCCCAAGGCCGACTTTCCATTAACACAAGTTCAATTTCAGGAAACAATTTTAAAGCGTTCTGATTCAACCATAGTCGAAGCTGATGGTGTTGTTGCAGGTTTTGCAAACTTCTACAAATGGGAATTCGGCGGAAACTGTTCAATAGGAAATGTCATCGTTTCCCCGTCATCACGTGGTTACGGCATAGGGCGCTATCTCATTGAATGTATGATTGAGACCGCACTATCGAAGTATAAAGCCAGACATGTTAGTATTTCTTGCTTCAATATGAATGTTATTGGATTGTTGCTGTATTCGAAGCTTGGGTTCAAGCCATGCGATGTTGAGGAAAGAAAAGATAATAGAGGGAATCGTGTTGCCCTTATCCATATGATTTTCCATCAAGATCGCACCGATCCAAAGCATCCGAGAGGAAGTCCTGACGCAAACAATTAGGTGGTTCGCATGTTTCTAGATATGGCCTGGTGTCCCGCTCCTTCGCGGCAGGATCAAAGGGAGATGAAATGATGGATTCGAATGAAATCGTAAACGAGGCGGTAAATGTTCAAAGGTGGCCCACTGAGACACCTTTATTCGTTCTGGTTCTGTTGAGTGCCATAGCCTGCTGGATTTTTTTGGTTTTGTCTATTGTCGGGCTCGTGTATGCCGGGATGCTCGGTATCTTCTTTTTTGTGTCCCATGTTTCATTTATTGCCCATCTGAAGGGGAGCGCCGTACGGGTCGGGCCAGATCAGATGCCAGAGCTTTATGAACGGATAGAGTATCTTTCGCGACGTGTCGGCTTGAAGGCAGCGCCGACAGTTTACGTCATGCAGGCCGGTGGAACCCTGAATGCCTTGGCCACCAAGTTTTTCTCCTCCAATTTTGTTGTGCTGTTTTCAGATCTGATCGAGGCCTGTGGCGACAATGCGGAGGCTCGTGACATGATTATTGCCCACGAACTCGGTCATCTCAAGGCGGGTCATTTGAAAGGGTTATGGTTTCTCCTGCCTGGAATGTTCATTCCCTTTCTCGGTAGCGCCTACTTCAGGGCTCGTGAATATACTTGCGACCGCTACGGGTTTGCCGTTTGTCAGGATCGGAGAGCGGCGCTGGTCGGCATGAGCATTCTTGCCGCCGGGGGTGTCAACGGGCCGAAGGTCAACCTCGGTGCCTTTGCCAATCAGGGGAACGATCTCAACACAACCTGGATGACCCTGGGTCGGTGGCTTTCGACCCATCCGCCCCTGGCGGATCGTATCGTTGCCGTGGATCCTTCGCTTGCCGCGAACAAAAACTCCCGACTGGGTGGCGCCATCGGTGCAGTCGCGCTCCTTGGCTGTCTTGTTGTCGCTCCCTTGGTTGGTTCTTTCGTGATGATGCCCAAGTGGATCAATGCCATCAAGGAGGCGAACGCGGATTTTGCCGATACGGAAGAACTCCCTCACCCGTCTGCGGTGCATGGGTTATCTCCTGCGCAAATTGCCGAAGCGACTCGCCAGGCTTGGTCAGACATGGAGCAATTGAACACCGTCATCGAAAAATATCGGCTTCAAACCGGCGAGGTGCCCGAAAATTATGATGTGGTGCATGCCGCCTGGAAGATATTTCGGCCCGATTCAGAGCCTCCCGACGATCCCTTCGATGGGTATGGTTATGGCTATGAAAAAATAGGTTCAAGCTACGTGATCTGGAGTGAAGGGCCTTCTGACGAATCGGATGAAGATGACCTCGTTTTCAAACCTGAATCACCCCGGCCCTCGCTATAGAGGCATCGGAACCGAAAGGATAGGGCAGGGGAGGGAGGTGGCCGGTAAGCAAGGCATTCAGTAGGATGGCTAGCTGGGGCCGACTCAATATCAAACTGTTGCCGGATGCCCGCCCCACATGACGTTTAAGCCGAACCGCCTGCAAGCAGTCGGCTGGTCAGCATTCGGTGCATCGCCGGTCTAATCAAGCTCTCCTTCCTGTCGCTGGTCCCGGGCTTCTTTTCGGCCAAGCAAAAAAATCGTTAAAGGATATGGTGATGGACCGTTTCAACGATCTCGAAGTGCTTATAGACTCCCAGTATCCCATTATTTGTATCGAAACCCACGAAGAGGCTCGGGCCGAAGCATTGCTTAACCGCGTTTCGCAAAGCATGGGCTTGCCCTTCTTTTATTGGGTGACGACCGAGGGGTTGACGCGGTTCGGAGAGCCGGATCCGGTATACAATACCAAGACCGTGTCGGAGGTGCTTGGCTTCGTATCTTCCTCTTCGCTGGCGGCAATATACCTGCTCAAGGACCTCCATCGATTTCTAGACGATCCCATTACGGTGAGAAAATTGCGGGACATCTGCCAAGGTTTCCGTCAGAAACGGAGATCTCTGATTCTCACCGCTCCTTCCTTCGATATCCCACCTGAACTGGCCAAGGAGGTCGTGTATTTCGATCTCTCCCTCCCCAGCGCCGGGGACCTGAGGGAACTCGTGCTCCAAGTGGTGCGCGATATCTCCAGGCGCCGCAAGATCGTCGTCGACTTGGATTCGACCACCGGGCGGCAACTCGTGCAGAATCTGCAGGGCCTCACCCTCAATGAAGCCGAAAGGGTGCTGACCCGAGCCATCGTTCATGATGGCAAGCTGGCGGCCGATGACCTGCCGCGGGTTCTTGATGCCAAGAAGCAGAAGATTTCCAAATCCGGCCTCATCGATTTCTTTCCCCGGCAGGAGCAATTCGAGGGTATCGGCGGCCAGAAAAACCTGAAACGCTGGCTGGGATTGAGAAAGGGCGCTTTCTCAGCGGAGGCGAAAGGTTTCGGTATCGATCCCCCGCGCGGCGTCCTGCTGCTTGGCATTCAGGGGTGCGGCAAGAGTTTGATGGCCAAGGCCATTGCCAGGGATTGGGAATTGCCGCTGCTGCGCCTGGACACCGGTTCTCTCTATTCCAAATTCATTGGAGAAACCGAAGCCAATGTCCGCGAGGCCATCCGGCTTTCCGAGTCTCTCGCCCCGGTGGTGCTGTGGATCGATGAAATCGAGAAGGCCTTCACCCCGCCGAGCGGATCGGATGCGGATGGCGGTGTTTCGGCCCGGTTGCTGGGAACTTTCCTGTCCTGGATGCAGGAAAAAAAGGCCCCGGTTTTTCTCGTGGCAACCGCCAACAACATCTCCCTGCTGCCCCCCGAACTGCTCCGCAAGGGGCGGTTCGACGACATATTCTTTGTCGATCTTCCCGGCCTGCAAGAGCGGATCGAGATTTTTCGTCTCCACTTGATCCGGCGGCAGCGCGATCCCGCCGCCTTCGATCTCGGCGCCCTCGGTGCGGCGGCGGAAGGATTCAGCGGTGCGGAAATTGAGCAGGGTATCGTCTCCGCCTTGTACGCGGCCTTTTCCGCCCGTCGCCAACTCACCACCGACGACATTCTCCATGAGCTGAAAGCCACCCGTCCTCTTTCCCTGACCATGAAGGAGCAGATCGACCAAATGCGTGAGTGGGCACAGGGCAGAACGGTTCCCGCCGCGTAATGGTCGCAAGGGGCCGTGCTCCGCTACCCCCATTGCTTCAAGAAACCGGTCTGCTGCGGCAAGATTGGCTATCCTGTGGATTGCGTCGGGATGCGGCCAGCTGAAAATACGACCTTTATTCGGTGTTGAATCCAGCGCGGAGGCATTCTTTGCCAATCCGCGCCTTATCCTGATTGGCATGATTTCCGCCGTGTCATCAAGCCTCCCCTCCAACCTCACCAAAAAACCGATTGACATAGATTCAAAATACTATATATTCAAAAAGAACGATTCATGCGTATCCGGTAGGTTCCTAACAAGGTACTTTTCTCATTCTTTAATTCACGCATCACCCCCGGAGGATCCCATGGCAAGATATCTGATCGTTGGCGGCGTGGCCGCCGGCATGTCGGCAGCCACCCGACTCAAGAGGCTGGACGAAACGGCGGAAATCGTGGTGTTCGAAAGGGGCGATTACGTTTCCTACGCGAACTGCGGCCTGCCTTACTACATCGGCGATGCCATCACCGAGCGGGAACGTCTGGTGGTGCAGGACTCCACGGGATTCAGGGAGCTGTTCAACATCGATGTCCGCACCGGCAGCGAGGTGCTGGCCATCCAGCCCGCTGAAAAAAGGATCCGGGTTAAGGATCTGGCCACGGGGCGGGAATACGATGAATCCTACGACAAGTTGCTCCTCACCCCTGGCGGATCGCCGGTCAAGCCGACCATTCCCGGCTCGGATCATCCGGCGGTTCACACCCTCTGGACCATTCCGGATGCGGACCGGATTCGTGCTTTGGTGGATGATGGCCGGGTGAAAACCGCCTTGGTGGTGGGGGCCGGGTTCATCGGCCTGGAGATGGCGGAAAACCTCCAGGCGAGGGGAATCTACGTCACCGTCGTGGAGATGGCGAATCAGGCCATGAATGTGGTGGATTATGAGATCGCCGCGGTGGTCCACCGGGAAATGGCCATGCAGAAGGTGGAATTGCTGCTGGAGGACGGTGTCGAGGCCTTCGAGCCGGGGGTCAATGGCGGCGTGATCGCGCGTCTCAACAGCGGCAAGACGCTGGAGGCGGATCTGGTGCTGTTGTCCATCGGCGTAAAGCCGAATACCGGCTTTGTCGGCGATTCCGGCCTCGCCCTGGGCGCCCGGGGGCATATCCTGGTCGACGCGCAACTGCGGACCAGCGATGCGCACATTTTTGCCGCCGGCGACGCCATCGAGGTTCTGCATCCCCTGACCAACCAACAGACCGCCATTCCCTTGGCGGGTCCGGCCAACAAGCAGGGGCGGATCGTTGCCGGCAACATGGCTGGCCGGCAACCCCGCAGCTACCAGGGCACCATGGGCACTGCCATTGCCAAGGTTTTCGACCTCAGCGTGGGCATGACCGGTCTTTCGGAAAAACTCTGCAAAGCCAAAAACATTCCCTGCCAAACCCTGATCATTCATCCCAACGACACGGCCGGCTACTATCCCGGCGCCATGAAGATGTGTCTGAAATTGGTATTCTCGCCGCAAAACCGCCGCGTCCTGGGGGCCCAGGCCGTCGGCTACAACGGGGTGGACAAACGCATCGACGTGGTTGCCACGGCCATCATGGGGGGCATGACCGTCGACGATCTGGCGGAAATCGAACACGCCTACGCACCGCCCTACTCGTCGGCCAAGGATCCGGTCAACATGGCGGGCTTCGTGGCCCAGAACATTCTCGACGGACTGGTCCGGTTCGTGACCTGGGAGGATATCGATACTTCGGATAGCTCGAAACAGATGCTGCTCGACGTACGGACCCCGGCGGAATTTTCCACCGGCAGCATGCCGGGAGCGGTCAATATTCCGCTGGCGAATCTCCGCCGGCGGCTCGAAGAACTCCCCCGGGATAAACAGATCGTCGTCTTCTGCCGGGTGGGGCTCATTGCCTACAATGCGGCGCGGGTCCTGCAGGCCCACGGCTTCACCAACCACTACAACCTGTCCGGGGGGTATGAAACCTGGCATGCGGCTACCGTGCCGCCGGCCGCCGTCGGCACGGTGTTCCGTTCTCCTGCGGCGCAACCGGGCAAAGCTCTCGACCTGCAGACCGCCGAGGCCTCTTTGGCGAAAGTGGTCGATGTCAATGCCTGCGGCCTGCAATGCCCGGGACCGGTTATGCGGCTCAAGCAGGAGATGGACCGCATCGAGCCGGGGGAGGCGATCTCGATCCTGGCCAGCGATCCCGGATTTTACGCCGATGCCCCTTCCTGGGCCCGAGCCACCGGCCATATCCTGCGCGATATCCAGGTGCAAAAGGGGATCGTCACCGCGCTTATTGAAAAGCGCGGCGAAACCGCTCCGGCCACCGCGCCGGCAAAGGGCGACGACAAGACCATCATCGTTTTTTCCGGCGATCTGGACAAGGCCATCGCCAGTTTCATCATCGCCAACGGCGCTCTGTCCATGGGACGTAAGGTAACGATGTTTTTCACCTTCTGGGGCCTGAATGTGTTGCGCAAACCCGGCAAGGTGGTCGGCCTGCGCAAAAACCTCATCGAGCAGGCCTTCGGTTGGATGATGCCGCGCGGCAGCCGAAAGCTGGCCCTCTCGCGCATGAACATGGGCGGCATGGGCGGCAAGCTGATTCGCGGGCTCATGAAACACAAGCACGTACCCGCCCTGGAAGAGATGATGGCCATGGCCATCCAGGCGGGCGCCAATATCGTCGCCTGCCAGATGTCCATGGAGCTCATGGGGATTCGCCCTGAAGAGCTCATCGACGGCGTGCAGGTCGGCGGGGTGGCCATGTACCTCGAGGCATCGGAGCGCGCGGACAACAATCTGTTTATTTAATAAAACCCTTTGAAACCGACTATGGGCCGACTTTTGAATATGAAATCAGAGCTATAGCCCCAGGTGCCAGTTGGGAAAGATACCCCCTGTAGTCGAAAACTTTCCGGAGGGTTTCCAGGGGGGTGGCAAACATGGGTAGCTACAGGCTCCTCGGGGCGGGCTGAACGGCTCCATTTTCTATACGGGAGTTCGGCGGACAAGGCTAGATTTGGGGGGCGCGGGTGCAAACATTAAAGCTGTGGACATTAAAATGATTGACTAATTTTTCCATTGGCGCAAAATTGGATTTTGGTTGGTCGGGAAGTAATGCTGTGCGGTTGTCCCTGCTCGTATAGTTTTTCGCAAGACCGGATGCTTTTTTGGCAGGGATTTGTGGCCCTGGCTGTAGCGCCAGTCGAATTTGGCGCGGATGGATCCTTTGCGGACATGTCATGGAAGAGACACGGGATTTCTGAGGATTTTCTTTACGATCAATGGGTGGAAAATGGAGATAACCATTTTCCACTTTTACCCCTTTAATATCGTGATAAGTGGAAAATTTTGCCTGCTATAGGGCTGATATGACGGAAAATTTTCCACTTATCCAAACTGTTGGGCTCTTAGAGGATAAATCATGACAAAAGACGATCTATTTGGACTTACCAGAGAGACATTAATAATTAGGTCTGGTGTGAGGGAAATATTCACACCACACCGACCTATTCATAATATGGACTTATTTTTTGGCCGTCAAAAAGAGGTGCAAAAAATAATTGAGCAAATCAACACGCCAGGGCAACATTCAATTCTTTATGGCGAGCGTGGGGTAGGTAAAAGTTCTTTGGCCAACATCGCAACAGAGTTACTAATTTCCAAATTGATCGAAGGTAAGTTATACACAAAAAGATGCGATTCGAACGACAACTTCCTAAGTATCCTATCAAAACCACTCCAAGATTTTGGGATCGAGCTAGATCTCGAAAGTACCGAGAAAACTCACAAGCAAAGTGGCAAGGCAGGCATAAAAATTCCAGTAGCTGAGGCTGGAATTGGTAGCGATCGAACAACCACTAAGACGTACACTCCTCAGGCACTTACCCCTTCTACCGTTTCAGAAATACTAAAAGACAAAAAGGGCCTTTTATATATTGACGAAATTGATAGGCTTAAAAATATTCAAGACAAATATTCAGTTGCCGAGTTAATAAAACTGCCTCTTCCGCAGAATCTGTGGGTAGAGGGTAGCAGAAAAAATTAGAGCATTGCCCTTCATGGGCGGATAAGATGGTTTTTGCCGAAACTATCAAACCCGTTCAGAGGAAAGGCAATGCTGATTAA
>Ga0334882_1002923_pt1 | contig 16461 bp, 19 predicted proteins | sample GraSluR1_MG_5_FD_207226 | JGI IMG/M metagenome (GOLD analysis project Ga0334882, IMG submission 207226) | Sludge microbial communities from methane-producing bioreactor in Wageningen University, Netherlands - Granular Sludge_15_04-R1 | ecosystem: Engineered > Bioreactor > Anaerobic >... | reverse complement strand
ATCCACGCCGAACATCTCGCGGGTCTCCCGCTCGCTGTACTCCACCCCGGGAATCCGGGAGAAAAGGGACGGCATGACGAGGTCTTTTTTGTCCACGGGAACGGCAACGGCCACGCCGATGCGGTTCCGTCTGCCGGCAACCTGGAAGAGGGTGAAGTGATAGTACAGAGTCACCACGTCACCGTCGTCGTTTCCGGAAATAATGTGAAACTGGGGAAAATCAAACTCGGCCAGGGTATCCACGAACTCAAGGAAACGGTCTCTCCCGACCTGTGCCCAGATGTCGTGATGTCCCACAGTATCGTCCTTTCCCGCTTTCCTCTCCCGTATTTCGAGAACCGCTCCCTCGCCGAAGACGGCGCGGATGCGATCCGCGACTTCAGCCGGAGATTTTGCGACTGTGACGTTATCCACGGAATTCATCGGGAAACTCATTATTGCCCCTCACCCGCTTTCTGAAGGTCGCCCCTGAGGCGTTCGAGCTTCAGCACTGCCTTGGCTACCCCTTCGATGATTGCTTCGGGCCGGGGCGGGCACCCGTGGACGTAAACATCCACCGGAATGATCCTGTCCACCGGACCCTCGAGATTATAGGATTTGTAGAACACGTCTCCGGAGGCTCCGCAGTTTCCCACCACCACGACCGCCTTCGGGTCGGGCATCTGGTTGTAAATCCTGAGAAGCTTATCCTTCATGAACTTCGTAACGGGTCCCGTGACGATCAGCACGTCCGCATGACGGGGCGTTCCCACAAGCTTCATACCGAGCCGTTCGATGTCGTATCTCGGGCTGATGGTGGCAACAATTTCAATGTCGCACCCGTTGCACGAACCGGAATTGCAGGTGGTCACCCACAGGGATTTCGGCAGGATTTCAAGGTATTTTTCCAGCTTCAACATGGGCCGACCTCCTACACCAGCAGAACGAACACGGCCAGGACAGCGACGGTAAGGACGTAGTACCCCACGACGTCGGCCGGCAGACCGGTGTGCATTCCGAGAAGCCCTTTGTAAAAGGGTTCGAGGGCCTTCCTGAATCCCCAGTATGCGGAAGAAGCAGGAACGGTGAGATCCGCTCCGTCCTCGGGGACTTCGTTTCCAGACCAGTAGATTTCATCCTGGGCGGTTCCCTTTTTATAATCAGACCTGCCCTGGGCACGCAGCCAGAGAATGTAGAAGGCCGCCACAGCGAAGAAGAGAATCCACGCACCTACGTCCCAGTAGCCGAATCCGGTGTAGACCTTTCCCATTACATTCCACCTCCCACGATGGCGCCGATGTATCCGCTCTGGTCAACGAGAGCCCGGGCCGCCGGTTCCACAAGGTTCGAAAGGGTCCAGGAGGGGAACAGGGTAGCTCCCAGGATGGCCGCAGTGAGCACCACCATCCCGAGAAGCATGGCGGGAGGAACTTCCTGCACATGGAGCAGGTTGTTTTTCTCGGGGCCGAGGAATGCGGTCTGGAATACCTTCACGAACGAGGCAAGGGTCAGTACCGATGTCAGCAGGGCCACCACCGCCAGGGAAGGATGCACGGCGAAGGACGACTCGTAGATAAGCAGCTTGGAGACGAAACCGTTGAAGGGAGGAAGGCCGGAGATGGCAGCAGCCGCTATGACGAACATAAAGGTCGTATAGGGCATTCTCCTGGCGAGTCCACCCATTTCATTGAGGTCCTTCTTCCCCGTCGCATAGTAGAGAGCTCCGGCGGTAAGGAAAAGAAGTGCCTTGTACATGGTGTAGTTGAAGACGTGGAACACGCCCCCCTTGATGGCGGTAAAACCGAAATCGGCCATACCCCTGGCGTCACCAAGCACAAGGAGTCCGACACCCAGTCCCAGGAGCATGTAGCCGACCTGCGAGACGGAATGGTATCCCATCAGTCTCTTGATATCATGCTGCACCACCGCCATGGAGACGCCGAAGAACATTGATGCGAGGCCGAAGATGATGATCATCCAGGGTACGAAGGTGCTTCCCATGGCAACACCGTAGATGGAGAAGCAGACCCTCATCAGGCCGTACAGGGAAGCCTGGCTCACCGCCACCAGGAGGCATGTAACCCCGGTGGGTGCTTCCGCGTAGGCATCGGGAAGCCACATGTGCATCGGGAAAGCGCCGCACTTCATGGCAAGGGATCCGACGAGGAACACAAGGGCAAGCTTTTCCATGGTTCCCATGGTCAGAGAACTACCGATAGCCGCCATGTTCAGCGCGTTGTACTTTCCGTACAGGGAGCCGGCCGCGATAAGAATGAGCATGGACCCGACCTGGGAAACCAGCGTGTACTTCAGGCTCGCTTCAATGGCCGACGGCTTGTCTCTCCAGAAAGCGATCAGTCCGAAGGAGGCAATGGACGAAATCTCGATGAAGATGAAGAAATTGAAGAGGTCGCCTGTTATCATCATTCCCAGCATGCCGGTCGCAAGAAGAAGGTAGAGGGAGGTAAAACGGCTCTGCCCTGAGAACCTGTTCATGTAGTTCACCGAGAAGAGCGCTCCGGCAAAAGCTGCGATGGATCCGCACAGGGCCATGAAGGCGCTGAAAGCATCCACTTCGAGAATGATCCTCACGGGAAGGGCCATTCCCGACGGCAGGGCGAGCCTGAAATTCTCGCCGCCCATGACATAGTACTGTATCCCGTTGGCGAGAACACTCCGCCAGAGCAGGAACGCAACTACCAGGGTGAGGAAGGACGCCGCGACCAGCAGGATATTCCTGGCCATCTTTCCTCCCAGGGAGCAGACCGGCGCGAGGAATGCGCCGAAGAGAGGAATTATCAGAAGCAGCGCGGGAAAATGTTCGTTCCAGTTCATCCTCTCAACCTCCGGATCTCGTCTATGTCAAGGGTTCCATAATGACGCCAGACGAGCATGATAAGCGACAGCAGAAGGGCTGTGGTCGCCAGGGCGATGACAATGGCGGTCAGGGTCATCGCCTGGGGCGTGGGAAGCACCATGGTGCTGCCCTCACCAGCGAGAAAATGGACCGGAATGGTCCCCCCCGCCCTGTACCCCAGAGATACAAGAAAAATATTGACGGCACTTCCGATGATGCTGATCGCAATGGCGATCTTAATGAGATTTTTCGAAAGGAAAAGGCTCACGAGTCCCATGAGGAAGAGGACTCCTACGACGAAAAACGGTGCGTTACCGATCATGGCCTGATTCCTCCTCCATGGGCCCCTCACGGAAAAGCCGGATGCCTCTGAACATGGAAAGCACGATAATGGAAAGAGCTCCCGCGACCTCGATGCCGACGGCGATATCCATAAGGGCGATGGTTCCCGACGGAGGGATAACACCGTGGCCCGTCGCCTGAACAACTTCGTGAGGAACGGCGATGAAGTTGTAAAAGAACGAGTTCGGGAATCCCATGAGGCCGAGCAGGAAAAACGCCATCAGTCCGAAAATGAGCATGCCGTTGAAGATGCCGGGCCTAACCCAGGAAAAGACTTTTTTCCCGCCGTAGGCGACAAGAAGAAGGGTGATGAAGGTTGCGGCGACTGCCCCTCCCTGGAAGCCTCCTCCCGGGGTAACATCTCCGTGGATGATGACATTCGCGCCAAAGACGATCAGGAACCAGGCGAAAAGATCACAGCCCGTTCTGACGACGACAGAAAGCGGCCTCACAGCTTTTTCCTCCCTTCACGGAAGAGGGCGGTGATGGCGCAAAGAGCCGTGAAGAGGACCGCTGCCTCTCCTATGGTGTCGAACCCCCTGTAGTCGAAAACGATGGAGGTCACCACATTCTCCGATGACCGGTCCTTCAGGGCGCTTGCGATGAAGTAGTCATCCATGGGTGAGGCACCGGGCTCTCCAAAGGGGCGTATGGAGTCAACCGCCCCCACGACCATGGCTCCGACGATAATCGCAGCGACGATAAAAATGATCTTCTTCATCTTCCGTCACCTCCGTCGCTCTTCTTGACCTTCCCGCAGGCCCGGATGGCGATGATGTAAATCGTGGTGCTCAGTCCGGCTCCGATGGCGGCCTCGGCGATGGCCACGTCAGGCGCCTGGAGGATGTAGAACTCCAGGGCCGTCATGACGCTGAAGGCGGCCAGGGAGATCACCGAGGAAATGAGGTCCTTGAACCAGAGGGCGAAGAAAGCGGACAGCACAAGGAGAGCCAGTACTACCACGTGCAGCATGTTGTTCATCTGGGCGTTCCCCCTTTCGCTTCTTCTTTTTCTTCGAGGCGGTCCACCACTGCACGGGCAGGGAGAGTGCCGCTCCTGTGGGCGGCCCGGGCGATGGCATGGGCACCCGTGGCGTTGGTTATAAGAAGGACCAGGGCAGCCACGGCACCGTGAATGATAAAGACGGCAAAACGGGCTTCTCCTGTTGAGACAAGCCTGCCGAGAGAGTACGCAACCACTGCGAACATGGTGAAAAGCGTCCCGAATGTGGTGCACTTCGTGGCGCCGTGAAGCCTCGTGTAGACATCGGGAAACCTGTAGAGAGAGAAGGCTCCCAGAAGGTTAAAGCCCAGGCCGATGATGATGAAGATGCCGACGATGAGAAACACGCCGCTACACCTCCCCTTCGATGAACCGGGCGATGAACATGGTTCCGACGAAAGAAAGCCCGGCATAGACTATGGCGATATCGACCATGACCACGGAATCGTAGACCGCTGCAAGGATCATCATCAGGCCGACTACAAGGGTATTCATTGTGTCGAGAGCTACAGCTCTGTCGGCAATGGTGGGGCCGGCAACAAGGCGGCCCAGCACGGCGACGGCCAACAGGCCGACCAGCGCCGCGGCGAACAGAAAGATATAGATTGTCACTCCGCCAACCTCCTCGCCCAATGGCCAAATGATCCGTAGAGCTGCTCTTCGGTGGGATTTTCATCCTCCACGTAGATCCAGTGGATGTAGAAACTCCCTTCTTCGTCAACGTCCACGGTGAGTGTTCCCGGGGTAAGGGTTATGGAATCCGCAAGAAGCGTCTTTGCCACATCGTTCGTCAGGCCGGGGTTCACCTTGACGATGCCGGGCCGGATATTTCCCGTTATGACCCTTTTCGCCACGTCGATATTGGCTTTTGCCAGACCGACAGCGAAGGGTCCGAACAGGTAGTGGAAAAATCCGAACCACCTTTTCGGGTCAAGTCCCCTCGTGCTGATTTTCCTTCCCCTGTGCCAGGAGCGAAAGGCCACGGTGACAACCGACGCCAGGATCAGTGCGATGAGCACTTCGATCAAGGGTATGGCCCCTCCCGACCAGACAAGGAGAAGGTACATCAGAAAGGAGACCACGAAAATGAACACATACTCCACCTCCCGTCTTGATTTTTTGAATATTGCGAATTTCGGAGACCCGGAGACCAAAAAAACATCGGATACATTATACTACGGTTCGATCCATTGTAAATGAAAGTTAATATCCTCACAAAATGTAAACGACGTGCAAAACTTCCTTATAAACAGAACGGAAAAGTGGTATACTCTCCCGAGCTATTTTCAACAGGAGTGAAAAACATGGTGCTTTCTGACGGAATGAAGATATTTCTCGCGGATTTTTCCCTTATGCTTACCGCCCTATTCTGGGGGCTCGGCTTTGTTGCCATGAAAGATGCCCTTGACAGTTTCCCGACCTTCTGGCTCCTCGTGCTCCGATTCTCTTCCGGTGCTGCGCTCATGGCAATAGTGTTCCGGAAAAGGCTCGCGGGGGTTTCCTTTCACGACCTGAAGGCAGGCGTGATCATCGGGGTTTTTCTGTTTCTCGGGTTTTCCACCCAAACCCTCGGTCTGAACTACACGACACCGGGGAAGCAGGCATTTCTTACCGCAACCTACGTGGTTATCGTTCCCCTGCTCTCCTGGGTCATCAGGAGGCGGTTTCCGGGAATACTCTCTTTCATCGCGTCAGTCGTCTGCCTTGCGGGCATGGCAATGCTCACTCTCCAGGAAGGGCTGGCAGTCGGTGCCGGGGACACACTCACGCTGGTCTGTGCCGTTTTCTTCGCCTGTCATATACTGGCGATAGAACACTTCGCCGCGAAAACCGACCCCGTGATCCTGGCCATAATCCAGATCTTCACTGTGGGAATGCTGAGTTTTCCCTTCGCCCTGGCCTTCGAGACATGGCCGGGCTTCAACGGCGGATCCGGATTGTGGAGCATTGCCTTCACGGTACTCTTCTGCACCGTTTTCGCCTTCGCCGCGCAGAACGTGGCCCAGAAATTCACACCGTCTACGCACACCGCAATCATCCTGAGCCTGGAGTCGCTCTTCGGAGCCCTTGCGGGAATCTATTTCGTGGGAGAAATTTTCACGGCCAGGATGGCCGCAGGCTGTGCCCTCATCCTGGCCGCCGTCCTGCTGACGGAGACCGGCCCGGCACTCGCGAAGGCTCTTTCCGGCCGGCTCCCTGCCGGAGAGAAACCGTAGACTTTCCTTCCCGCTTTCTTTTAGCAGCGCTGCCTGCCGGAGGAGTTTCCTTTCCCCGGCGGTTTTCTTTTTTTTGTTGGGACCGTACAAGACAGAGCGGGCCTTCTCCAACGAGATCAGGCCGGCCGGCAGTATCCAGAGCCCGCAGAACGGTCTCCCTGTTTTTCGGCTCCCGGTACTGCAGAAGAGCCCGCTGCATTTTCCGTTCATTCCTGTCCTTCGGCACGTGGACCTTCTTTCCGGAAAAGGGATCGATTCCCGTGTAATAAATGCAGGTGGATAGGCTTCCGGGAGTGGGTATGAAATCCTGGACCTGTTCGGGCTGAAATCTGATGTCCCGCAGAAACTCCGCGAGGCGCACCGCATCCTTCAGTTCCGCTCCCGGATGGGAAGAAATGAAGTAGGGAACGAGATACTGCTTCTTTCCCAGCTTCCTGTTCATTTCGGCGTAGGCTTCCATAAACTTCCCGTACACTTCGCATCCCGGTTTTCCCATGACGGACAGAACTCCCGGCGACACGTGCTCCGGCGCCACCTTGAGCTGCCCGCTCACGTGGTGGGCGCAGAGCTCTTCCAGAAATGGCGTTTTTTTGTCCGCCATGAGGTAGTCAAAGCGAATTCCCGACCTGATGAAGACTTTTTTTACCCCCGGCAGGGCACGGAGCTTTCCGAGCAGTTCGAGATAGTCGCTGTGGTCAGCCCGGAGTTTCGGGCACGGAGCGGGGAACAGGCACTGCCGGTTCCGGCATGCTCCCCGGACAAGCTGATCATCGCAGGCGGGAATCCGAAAGTTCGCCGTGGGGCCTCCCACGTCATGAATGTACCCCTTGAAATCCGGCAGTGTGGTGAGGAGCCGCGCTTCTTCCACCAGGGAACCGTGGCTTCTCGCCTGGATGATTCTTCCCTGGTGGTAGTGAATGGCGCAGAAAGAACAGCTCCCGAAACAGCCCCTGTGGCTCGTGAGGCTGAAGCGGACTTCCTCGATGGCCGGCACCCCCCCATCCTTTTCGTACATGGGATGGTAGGTCCTGGTATAGGGATAGCCGTAGACCTGGTCCATTTCATCCATGGTGAGAGGACGGGGAGGAGGGTTCTGGACGGTCCAGACATTCCCGAAGCGCTGGGCGACCGCTTTCCCATGGAAGGGGTCCTGCTCGGGATACTGGAGCCTGAAGGCTTCGGCAAACTTCCTCCTGTCGGAGGAGACTTCTTCCCAGGAAGGCACCGCCACGGTCTTCCCGTCTTCCGGAAGTTCAGCGGAACGGTACATGGTCCCCCGGACGGACCGGATTTTTTCCACCGGAACACCACGCTCAAGCAAGGCAGCTATTTCGGTGATCTGCTTTTCTCCCATTCCGTACACCAGGAGATCCGCCCCGCTGTCAATCAGGACGGACCGCCGGACGTCGTCAGACCAGTAATCATAATGGGCAAAGCGGCGGAGGCTCGCTTCCACGCCACCGATCACCAGGGGAAGGTCCTTCCAGCATTCCCGCACCCGGCTTCCGTAGACAACGGTCGCCCTGTCGGGCCGCAGTCCTGCTTTCCCTCCCGGGGAATAGCTGTCCCGGCTCCTGCTTTTCTTCGATGCCGTTAGCCTGTTGAGCATGGAATCCAGGTTCCCTGCCGTCACCAGGGCGGCGAGACGGGGGCGGCCCATGGCAAGGAAGGGTTCTCTGCTCTTCCAGTCAGGCTGGGGAAGAATGCCCACCCTGAATCCCCTGCTCTCAAGAACCCTGGCGATAACTGCAGGGCCGAAACTGGGATGGTCAACGTAGGCATCTCCGCTTATAAGAAGAAAGTCAAGCCCCGCCCATCCTCTCGCTTCCATCTCTTCCCTGTTCACGGGAAAGAAGGAAGTCCCGGGAACGGGTGGGACCACCATTGCAGAATAATCCGTCAATTGAGCACCCCTGCGGTTACTGCTTTCACTCTGTAATTTTCGTACTTTATCCTAATGCCGGAGGCCTTGTTGACCCGGTAGACTTCCTCTCCCTTCACGAGATCATTCGGATGCCCCAGGAGAGACAGAACCTGCCGCCTGTCCATTCCAACGGCAAGCCCGCCGTCAAGGGGATGCTTCGACGAGGTGAGAGTGATCTTCCGCACTTCGGAACCGCCCGGACCTTCATAAATCACAAAGGTCGCCCCGCTGAACGCAAGGGTGGTTTCTGTACCCTCTCCCCCGGATGACCTGACCTTCCGTGATGTGGTTTTCCGGGGTTTTCCAAGCACTTCCTGAACCTGCTCCTTCGTGGTGCCGTAGGAGGTGAGGGCGGCGTCGAGATTCAGCACCGACAGCGACTCATCCCGGGTATCCAGCACGGTCAGGAATTTTCCGAAAATCCAGCCTTCCTTACCGCCTCCCTGGGGCTTCACCCTGTACCAGGGCCAGGCCTGGGGGTCACTCAAAGATTTGGAAGGCACCCTGTATACCACCTTTTTCCTGTCCTCGGGCAGGATGACGTTCACCATTCCCTCAGCGTCAGGAAGGCCGGTCACCGTCACGCCTCTTCCCCGTGCAACCTTGGTTTTCTTTCCGTCGGGCGCGGTAAACTCTACATCCGCGAGAGTAACAGCCTCTGCGCTGCCGTCAGGGGTCCAGGATTCGAGGACTTCCAGCCGGTTCCCTGCGGAAACCCTTCCCACAACGGAGCTTTCGATGGTATGAGAACCTCGGAGATTGACGCTGGAACCGATGACAACACCCCGTGTCGGTCCGGTGACCTCAGGGATTTCACCCGGAACAGCCGATGCTACCGGCACGGGAGTAGTATTGGCAGGAGCGGCAGGCTGCGCTGTTTCTCCCGGAACCGGCGGAGTTGCATGGGCACTTTCCGCCGCAGGTTCTCGGGCAGGAGACGCTGGATCCGCTGCCTCAGGCACGGTGGGAGTTTTTTCCGGCTTCTGCACTACGGCACTGTCCCAGGGCAGATCCTCAGCCTGCCGAAGGAACCAGTAGACTCCGCCTCCTATGGAAGCCAGAAAGACCAGAAGAATCATAATAAGGGGAATGGCGCTCTTCCGATCATCCTTACGCCGCCTCGACCGGGCTACAGCGTTGAACTCCCGGAAACTCGCCTCAGTCCTGTCGGCGTTTGTCCGGAACCCCCTCCCCTGTTCAGGTTCATTTCCATTGTCCGAAAACCTGGTACTGCGTCTCTGAAGGGGCTGTTCCCTGGAAACCGGCTCCTGTCGGGAAACCGCCATTCCGGGACGAATTTGAACCTGGGCCGTCACTTCAGGGATTGCCGTTCCGCAGGCCGGACAGAACCGGAACTTGGCGCTTACCTCTTCCCCGCATTCGGGGCATTTTCTTCCATTTTCCCCTCCGGCAGGGGTAAAACCGTTTTCATCAAAATAAGCCATATCGGGCGAACCTCCTCTGCGTATATCCGAAGATTTCCCATAGGGAACTGCATAGTAATGTTTTTTTATTGTAGCACTTCTCTTCGTTCAGCTTCTCAGCACTTCTCGGTAAAAAGAGAAAGGAATATCCTCCGGGGAAATAAAGCTTGAAGAAGAACCGGAAAAAAACGGCCTGAAGCGGTACGGTACCGCAGAAGGGCGGACGGAAAAAGGGAGGGGGCAACCCCCTCCCTGCGTTCACTGTGCTTTTTCCTTCCGGATCTCCTTCGCCCAGGAATCCTTCAGGGCGACAGTCCGGTTGAATACGGGCCTTTCCGGGGTGGAATCCGGGTCGGCGCAGAAATACCCCTGCCGCAGGAACTGGAATGTCTCCAGCGGTCCGGCTTGTGCCAGCCCGGGCTCGACGAAGCAGTTCTCCAGCACCTTCAGGGAATCGGGGTTCAGGTAATCCCGAAAGGTCTTCCCCTCCTCCATGGCGGACATGTCCCGAAGGGTGAACAGGTTTTCGTAGAGGCGCACCTGAGCCTTCACCGCATGGGGGACCGAAACCCAGTGAAGGGTTCCCTTGACCCGGCGCCTGTCGGGGGCCTCTCCGCCGCGGCTCTGCGGATCATAGGTGCAGCGAAGTTCTGTGATCTCTCCATCCCCGTTCCTGACGACTTCGGTGCATGTGACAAGGTAGGCATGCTTCAGCCGCACTTCCGTCCCAGGAGAAAGACGGAAAAATTTCTTCGGCGGATTTTCCATGAAATCGTCCCGCTCAATGTAAACTTCCCTGGAGAAAGGAATCTGCCGTGTCCCGTCTTCCGGTTTCTCCGGGTTGTTCTCCGCCTCGAGCATTTCAGTTTGCCCTTCGGGGTAGTTCTCGATGACCACCTTCAGCGGATCAAGGACTGCCATGGCCCGCCGGGCCTCCAGGTTCAACTCTTCCCGGATGATGTACTGCAGAAACTCGATGTCCACCATGCTGTTGGACTTTGACACGCCGATCTCCTGGCAGAACCTGCGGAGAGACGACGGGGTGTACCCCCTGCGACGGATGCCGCTGATGGTGGGCATTCTCGGGTCATCCCAGCCGGAGACGATTTTCTCGTTGACCAGAGTGAGCAGAAGACGCTTGCTCATCACCGTATAGGTAAGGTTCAGCCGGGCGAACTCGAACTGCCTCGGCTTACAGGGAACGGACACATTGTCCAGCAGCCATTCGTACAGGGGCCTGTGATCCTCGAACTCCAGGGTACAGATGGAATGGGTAACGCCCTCGATGGCATCCTCGTAGCCGTGGGCAAAGTCATACATGGGGTAGATGCACCACTCTCCACCGGACCGGAAGTGGTGCCTGTGAAGAATGCGGTACAGCACCGGATCCCTCATGTTCAGGTTGGGGTGGCCCATGTCGATCTTCGCCCGGAGGACGCAGGTGCCATTCTCGAGTTCTCCCCTTTTCATGCTTTCGAAAAGGGCAAGGTTTTCTTCCACGGTACGGTTCCTGTAGGGAGACTCTTTGCCGGGAGCCGTGAGGGTTCCCCGGGTCTCCCGGATTTCGTCCGCGGACTGGTGGTCCACGTAGGCCTTCCCGGCATGAATCAGCTCGAGGGCCCACTCATGGAACCGGTGAAAATAATCGGAGGCGAAACACAGTCTGTGCCACCGGAAACCGAGCCACTGGACGTCACGCATGATGGACTCCACGTATTCTGTCTCTTCCTTGGCCGGGTTCGTATCGTCGAAGCGGAGATTGCACGTCCCCCCGAACTGCTCCGCAAGGCCGAAGTTCAGGCAGATGGACTTGGCGTGACCGATATGCAGATACCCGTTCGGCTCCGGAGGAAAACGGGTGCGGATTTCCTTCACCACGCCGTTTTTCAGGTCGTCCTGGATGATCTGTTCAATAAAATGAGGGCCTTTTGCGGACTGGGTTTCCATCAATTCAAAACGCTCCTTTGCTTGGCGGAAAATGGAATGAACACCTGTTGTGCCGTTCTATTTTGGCACGGAGAAGGCAAATTGTAAAACTCACCGGCCCGCCGCCGGCGAGGCCGGTTCCATGTGGAGAGAAATATGGGCGTCATGGCCGAAAAGTGCCCAGATCTCATGCTCAACCTTCCGGGAAATTTCATGGGCTTCGTTGAGGGACATGGTCCCGTTCATCTGTATATGCACGTCCACGGCGATGGAGCTTCCTATCCGCCGGGTCTTCAGTTTGTGAAAGGATCGAACCCCCGGCACGGAAACAATGACCGACTGGAGTTTCTTTTCCAGCTCCCCGGGAAGGGCAGCCTCGATAAGTTCGTCAAGACTGTCCCTCAGTATGGGCAGCGCGGCAGTCACGATGAAGAGGCTCACCACCAGGGCAGCGAGGGGATCGAGAACACTCCACCGCTCGCCGCCGAAAAAGGCACCGGCGATTCCCGCAAGGGTACCGACGGATGAGAGGGCATCGGAGCGATGATCCCATGCCTTGGCGATCAGGGCGCTGCTCTGGAGACGCCGTCCTCCCGCGATGGTGTACCGGAAGAGCCACTCCTTCAGCACCACGGAAACTCCCGCCGCTGCCAGGGCGATTATGCCGGGACCGGCCGTTTCCGCGCCCCTGAACAGCAGGGACCATATCCGAGCCCCTCCCGAGAAGAAGATCCCCCCCGCCGCAAGGAGAAGGGAAATTCCGCACACGGCCGAAAGGACGGCTTCGATCTTGCCGTGACCGTAGGGGTGGCGGGAATCGGCAGGCTTCCCAGCCGCCGAGAGCCCGAAGTACACTACGAGATCGGTCAGCAGGTCGGACAGGGAATGGGTGGCATCGGCGATCATTGCTGCGCTCCGGCCGAAATAGCCGGCAAGATATTTCGCGGCCGTCAGAAAAATATTCACCACAAGCCCCAGGAAGGTTATCCTCCTGGCTTCGTTGTTCCGCTCCATCTCCATCCTTCTTTCATTTCGCCCGGTCATCGGCGGTTTCCCGTCATTATGAGCCTTTCGGCCATCAAGTCAAGAATGCCGATGGTCCTGTGATGGAGCGACGGAAATGACCTCCTGAAGTCTCTCTCCCCTCGTCCGGAGGGAGGTTTCAACACTAAAAAAGCCCCGCGCCGGCAAAGACGCAGGGCTTTGTATCATTGCTTCGGTACTGTCATTCCCTGATCCAGACCCGGTCTTCCAGGGGGAGAAACTCCTTTTCACCGGGGCCGGCAACGGGGACGCCGAAGGGCATCTGGGCTATCAGGCTCCACTCGGCGGGGATGTCCCATTTCTTCCTGACATCATCTTCCACCACTGGAGCGTAATGCTGCAGCGAGGCACCGAATCCCTCTGATTCCAGCCCGGCCCAGACAATATACTGAAGCATTCCCGATGAATGGTCGGACCACACGGGGAAATGAGCGGCATAGGAGGGGAACTGCTCCTGCAGGTTTTTGACCGGCCGCGAATCCTCGAAGAAGAGCACCGTACCGTAGCCGCTTCCGAAACCGTTGATCTTTTCCTCCGTGGGGGCGAACTTGTCTGCAGGAACGATCTTCCTGAGAGATTCCTTTACCATGGACCAGAATTCGTCGCTGGATTTCCCGAGGAGGAGCACCGCCCTCCCGCTCTGGGAATTGAACGCCGAGGGAACATGCTTCACTGCGAAATGAACTATCTCCTTTATCCTGTCGTCAGAAACGGGGCTCGCTTTGGAAATGCCGTAGTAGGTCCTCCGGTCCTTTACCGCCGCAAAAAAATCCTTCATATTCTCTTCTCCTCCTTCAAATTTTCTTCAATCCGGAACAGCAATTCCTCCAGATTGTTTTTTTCCTGCACAGTAAAACCTGAAAAAAAACTTTTTTCGAGGAAACCTAAAATATCTTCAAGAACAGGTTCCAGCCCCCAGCCTTTTTCGGTGAGCCGTATATAGGAAATTCGCCCGTCCCGTGCATCCCGTTCCCTGGTGACGTACCCGCACCGGACAAGCTTTTCCACGAGCACAGTCACCGTGGGCTTTGTTTTCCGGATCTCCCGGGCAAGGTCACCCATGGTGAACTCTCTCCCTGAAAAAAGAGCAGTAAGAAGCTCTCCGTGGGAGGGAACAAGGCATTCTTTCTCACATTCTTCTATATATCCGGAGATGAAACGGTGTATTGAATCGTGAATTCCGCCGATACTGCGGATAATCTGCCGTGTTTTTTCCATGGCACTCATATTAGTTTGACATCTAACCTTTGTCAAGAGCCCTTCTTATTTTTATGGTAACATGAGAATTCCGGGAACATTCCGGAAAAGGGAGGTCGGAAAGCCTGTGGCCTGGAAAATACTGGATCACACAGCGGATGCGGGATTCGAAGCGGAAGCGGATACCCTGGCCGAGATCTTCCTCGACGCAGCCGAAGCGTTCCTTTTCATTGCCGCAGGACCGGCGCCCGGTGATTTCTCCGAAACAGGTGAATTCCACACTTTCTTTCTCTCCGCAGTGGACGGGGAAGAACTGGCGGTCTCCTGGATCAACGAGCTGATCTTCATAGCGGAGACACGCTCGGAATGGTTTCTTCCCCTGCAGGTCAGGGTTTCCCTCTCTCCTCCGTCCCTTTCAGCCCGGGGAAAAACCGTTGCCCTCAAAGGCCGGGCTCTCTCCGTCAAGGCCGCCACGTACGGAGGGCTCCAGCTCAGGACTTCTCCCCGTCCTTTTCTGAGGATGTATTTCGATCTCTGACAACGAGGTGAACAGAATGAACCGTTTTCTCAGGCGCATCGACCAATGGCGCCTTCTCCTCGAAACCGGCGTGGTGCCGGGAATGGCTGTACCGGGGCTCATCTACGCCGATGACTACATAGAATCGCTTCTGAAGGGAGAGGATGCCCTCTCCCAGGTGGCCAACGTGGCCTGCCTTCCCGGTATTGTGGGGTACAGCATGGCCATGCCGGACATCCACCAGGGGTACGGTTTTCCCATCGGCGGAGTGGCGGCCTTCGACGTTTCCTCCGGGGTCATATCCCCCGGAGGGGTAGGATACGACATTTCCTGCGGTGTCAGGCTCCTCGCCTCAAAAATCCCGGCGGAAGAATTCCGTCCCCGGGCGGATCGGGTGCTGGCGGCTCTTTTCTCCGCAGTCCCATGCGGCGTCGGATCCGTGAAGGATTCGCTCGGAACGAAGGAAGTGGACAGGATCCTTGAGGAAGGAGCTGTCAGAGTCGTCCGCTCCGGCAGGGGAACGGAAGGCGACATCCGGCGGACGGAGGAAGGGGGATGCCTCGTGGGGGCCGAGCCGGGCGCCGTTTCTCCGCGGGCAAAGGAACGGGGCAAAGGGCAGCTCGGCACCCTGGGTTCAGGCAATCACTTTATCGAAGTCCAGGAAACGGAGGAACTGTTCCTCCCCGAAACAGCGGCCTCCATGGGGCTTTCCAAAGGATGCGTCGCCGTGATGATCCACTGCGGAAGCCGGGGGCTTGGGCACCAGGTTTGCGATGATTACCTGAAGGTCATGGGGAGAGCCATGTCGAAGTACGGGATCGCCGTGCCTGACCGGCAGCTTTGCTGCGCCCCCGTGGACTCACCGGAAGGGCGGCAATATCTCGGGGCCATGAAAGCCGCGGCGAATTTCGCCGCGGCCAACCGCCAGGCTATTGCTGAAGCCGTACGGGACGTCTTTGCCGGGTTCTTTCCAGGGGAAAAACTCGCCACCGTCTACGATGTGAGCCACAACCTTGCATCCATAGAAAACCATGTCTGGGAGGGAAGAAAGAGACAGCTCTGCGTTCACCGGAAAGGAGCCACCCGGGCCTTCAACGGCCTTCCTGTGCTGATCCCCGGAAGCATGGGAACGGCAAGCTACGTTCTGGAAGGCACGCCGGGGGCGGAAAGGGAAACCTTCGGGTCGGCGTGCCACGGCGCAGGAAGGGTACTCGGGAGGAATGAAGCCATACGGAGAACCTCAGGGAGGAATTTACCGAAGGAACTCTCCGCCAAAGGCATATCCGTCATGGCCGAAAAGGCCGGAACACTGGGAGAAGAAGCCCCGGAAGCCTACAAGGACGTTTCCGCGGTTGTGGAAGTTGTCCACGGTGCGGGCCTCGCCCGGAAAGTGGCCCGTCTCCGGCCTCTTGCAGTCATGAAAGGGTGACGGACAGGTCCCCCGGTTCACCTTCTCCTGCCGATGAGCAGCAGGGGAATCAGCAGCAGAAAAGAGAAGAATCCGCTGCCGGCGGAACACCCGCCCCCGCCGGAGGAGGACGGGGTTTCCATAAACACGGCTTCAATCTCATGGTCCCGGTCTAGGTTCGGAAATGTATAGGAAGAAACAGCTCCGACTGAACGCCTGTCCACCAGAACATCCTTCAGTCTTTTTCCCGCTTGGGGGAGGAAAGTTACCGTGACATGAATCCCTTCCGGGAATCCCCATGCCGTACCCTCTCCGCTCTCGAATTGCTCCGTGGCTGTACTGAATCTGAACACACCGGGAAAGGGGGCTCTCATCACGAGAAATTTCCGGACCGACACCTCGTAGGCTCCGCGGTCGAACCCGCTTTTCTGGGGACGCTGGATACCTCTCTGGTCAGTGACCAGGGCTCCTGAAGATGTTCCGCTGTCGATGGCCGGGCTGCCGGGCAGAAGTGCGCAGGTCCTCGTGGGGCCTCCGTTCCAGGAAGGTGTTCCCAGAAGGGGGGATACATCGAGGTTGCCTTCTCCGGGGTATCCTCCTTTAATAATGGAATACCTCACATCGA
>Ga0334882_1002918_pt1 | contig 16478 bp, 20 predicted proteins | sample GraSluR1_MG_5_FD_207226 | JGI IMG/M metagenome (GOLD analysis project Ga0334882, IMG submission 207226) | Sludge microbial communities from methane-producing bioreactor in Wageningen University, Netherlands - Granular Sludge_15_04-R1 | ecosystem: Engineered > Bioreactor > Anaerobic >... | reverse complement strand
CCTTATAAGACAGATCGGCGGTAAGGTAGGCCGACGTCGGCCCCCTTAACATAAGAGGGTCTTATGTTACCCTCGCGGGGCCTCCCGGCAGGGGCACTCCATGCCTCCGTCGCCGGCCCCTCGCCCTTCGCCCGGCTCGCGCACTCACACGGGCGGGGCGGCGGCTCGGCACCTCCGGCTTCGGGTCGCCCGTCCATTTTTCCGCAGCCATTCCCAGACGGAGGCCCAACACCAGGTACAACCACCGTCCCCACAGCAAGGCCCGCTGCCACTTCCGGCACAACTTCCACTACCAGACCGCGGCCGCTCCGCGCACGCTCCAGGGCAAGATCGGTGCCGTCGGCTCACCCCTGGGGCGCGGGTCAGTCTCCGGCACCCAGGGCGGAACCAGGGCAAAAGGTGCTTTTCCATTCGGCCCCGTTGCCACGGCAAGAACCGCTGCCACTTCCGACGCAACTTCCACTACCAGACCGCGGCCGCTCCGCGCACGCTGCAGAGCAAGAGCGGTGCCGTCGGCTCACCCCTGGGGCGCGGGTCAGTCTCCGGCACCCAGGGCGGAACCAGGGCAGAAGGTACGTTTCCATTCAGTTGTATTATTGGTCAGCGTTGGTAAGGGGAGGATATTGATTCTATCTGCACTATCTGCACTATCAGCGGGGATAGGCTCCAACACAGGCTTTGTGTAGTGTAGATAGGTGTGCAGATAGATTTTCTATCTACATTTTGGGGGTTCTATCTGCACTGTTTGCTTTCGGCAATCTTTCCCCCGCTGTTTTCTGACGGGGCTGAAATCACAGGCGGGTCTCGCGGGGAAATAAATGATATATATATAATAAGGAAGAGAATTTTTTTACCGTTTTTTTTGATTGATTTTTTTCGTGGTTTTTTTAAGGTTTCTTTTTTTCATCACTCCGGAAATCTTCAACAAGTGTCAACTTATATTTAAGTAGGTTGACAGAGCTTTCCGGAAAAAGTTAGCTCAAATTAACAGAAAACAGCCTGTTTCACATGCTTTTCTCATGCGGAACAGGCTGTTGTTGTCGGGTTTTTTTGGGGCCGGTTCAGCGTATCTTTCCGTCTTCTTCCAGGCTCCGGGCCAGGATTTCCACCTTCAGGCTGGCCGTCGTGAGGGCCTTTTCCATCATCGGGAAGAGGAATTCCCCTTCCTGCATCAGGGCATAGGTCCGTATGGCGTGTTCGTCCCCGTTGGTGTCGTCCCGGTTCCAGGCATCAAAGAGGGCGGAAACATGTTGAAGCGTCTTCTGGAGGTCCTGGAGATCGCAGAGGATCATCATGGCGTCCTCGGACAGTTCTCCGCAGTCGACCGGCGTGATTTTCGCGTACAGTTCCCTGGTGGTCAGATGCTTTCCCGTCTCGGAAAGGGGTTTGATGGCAAGGGTTTTCATGATCAGATCTCCTCTCCGGCGTCCATTTTTCTCAGCAGTTCCATAATGTCCCGTTTCCTCCAGAAGGTGATCTTTCCCTGGGGCATCCTCACAGGAAGAGGAAACCTCCCATTCTTCACGCCGTCCCACCACGTGGACTTGCTCACAGGAAGAAGGGCCAGAATCTGCTTCAGCCTCATGAAGCCCAATGTTTCGTCCGCAAGTGTTGCCTTTTCATTTTCTTGTGCTATCATTTTTCTGCTCCTTTCCCCCTTCGTCGGGGATTGGTTTCCGGGGGCGGGTAACGCCTGGCAGGTGCGCTTGCCCCCGGTATCAGTCTTCCCGTATTCCTTTTTCTGCCGCTTCTTCAAGGGCGCTTTCGGGAATCCTCCAGGACCTTCCGAGCTTTATCCCGCGGACTTTTCCGTTCCGCAGCCAATTGCCCATTGTCCTCACGCTTACCTTCAAGATCTCCGCCGCCTCTTCCACAGTGTAGAGCGTTTCCAGCTTTTCCACTCTCCCTTCCCCGTAGTCTGCCAATATACATTACAGGTAAATAAGAGACAAGTCAAGGCATTTGGTGTAATTTAATGTCTTCAGTTGTTCTGCTTTTCCATCGCCGGCCTGCCGTTTTCATCAACATCTCCCGTGGGCCTGACGTAGTCTTCTTCGTCATCGTCCCAGTTCCATCCGTCCCAGGAGCCTGAAGCACTGTTTCCGGAAAGCGGCTGCGGCGGAAGGTACAGATCAGCGTGGTCGCCTGTCAGTTCATCCCTCAGACTCAGAATATCGTTCGTTTTTTGCCACAGCGTGGCTTTCTTTCCGAGACGTTCCACCAGGGAAAGGGCAGCATTCCGGAAAATCCCCTTCCGTATGAAATCCCCTATCTCTTCAGAGGCTTTCGTGATCACATTTCGGACCAGTTCATATTCAGCGTCCCTGTCCGCGGTGAATCTCGAGGCCTGTTCCTTCAGCAGCCGTTCCGAGGCTTCTCTTCCGAGACCCAGCGTCCCAAGGCGCTCGCGGAGGAAAAGTCTTCCTTCGACTCCTCCGTCCGGGGAGTCATAGTCGCCTTTCTGTATCTCCTCCCAGACATCAGACTCAGCTGCAGCCCTCAGTTCGGCAGTCCGTTTCGCCCGGTCGGGCTCATCGTCCGCGCCATAGGCCATCACTGCGGCGATCCGTTCCGTCTCCGTCACCCCAAGAGCGGCGAGTTCAGCGTTAAGGGAATTTCTCTTCTTATCCATATCATCGTTTTTTCCCCTTATCCTGTCCTCAACGATCCCCCTGTGAAGGGCAAGGATCCTGTCTGCCGTTTCCGGCGCCGCCCCGTAGGCGGACAGGTTGGTCCTCAGGTTCCGCTCCGCCTTTTCCCAGGGAGCAGAAACGATCCCCTCTTCACCGTCGATTCCGTTCTCCACAAGGTACTGTCTGGTCATTACCCCGATCCTTTCCTCCGGAAGACCGCGCTTTCTCATCTCCGTCTCGAGCGTCCGCGCGTCAGGGGCCTCTTTAAATACCCTGTCCAGGCTCGCCGCTGCCGTTCTCCGTCGCTCTGCGGCCGCGGCCCGCTTTTCCGCGTATCGTGTCCTGAGTGTGGTCACAAGAGATTTCTCCATCTTTCCGGAGTACGTTTCCCTCACATGCTCAAGGGCAAACGGTTCCGTCCGGTATTTCGCCGTTATGGCGTCAGCCGTCTCCTGGAGGATTATTTCATCCATCGCCTTCCTGGTCTTTGTCCGCAGTTCTTCCCTCCGTGCCGGAAGTATTTTCTTCTCCTGTTCACGAAAGTACTTCTCAGCCTGCCGGGGATCCTCCTCCAGCCATCGGACCACCCTCATTTCGTGGGCGGCGGAGTGCAGTTCCTTCACCTTATCCGTTACGGCTTCCTCGCCCAGGTCGCCGTACAGGGTGAGGATGGCGTTTTCCGCGTTGTCCAGTTCGGCATCGAAGATACCGTCATCGGAAAAGTTTGCCGATATTGTAGTCAGCGCATTGCTGGAAACCTCTTCGACCACGTTCTTTCTGTATCTTTCGAACTCGCGAAGCTCGAACCGTGATACCCCGTTCATCCGTTCCGCCACGTTCCTCGCCACGAATTTCCGGAAGAGGTTCCTCTGTTCGTTGTTCTCAAGTTCCCGGAAAGTCTCCCTTTCGGCTTCGGCAAAATATTTTTCCGCATCCGCCGTTGCCCCCTTCGCCTCCTTGAGTGTCCGTGCATACAGGCCTTTGTCAGGATTGTGCAAAAAAGAGTTCACCCTGCCGGACCATTTGCCGTAGGCCTCCAGGACCGCGGCGTCGTCTGCCTGCTGCCGCTTTTTTACTGCGATCACAGCCATTTCTCCCGCCGCGTCTCCCACCGCATTCCCAAGTGCGCCCAAAGCCTTCGCCTCCAGAGTGCCGAAGGCTGCTACGGGGGGCTTGTTCCACCCCGTTCCGAACTGGCTTATTTCCGGGCTCAGCTGCCGCTCATATACCGGAACTTTCATTTTTATCTCCTTCCGCCGTCCGTCTCGGGGTTTTACCCCCGCGAGGTTGGCCTGTATTGGATTTTTTGCTCTCGTCAGGTATCCTGGTTCCTCTTTCGGAAAAGGTGCTCCCCTGTGTGCTGTTTTTCGCGACATGGGCCCTTTCCCCCCCCCTGGTTCCCGTCCCCTTTCCGCCTATCCGGCGAAGGGGGATCCCTGAGTCCTCCAGAGCCCAGACCAGCCAGCTCTGGAAAGCCTTCCTGTCCATTGCGGAAAGCCCGAGCTCTTCCCCGAGTTCCCATCCGTCCTTTCCGCCCACGATCCCCGAGATGTAATCCCCGAGCTCCCCGTCTTCCAGTCCGAGGATATGCCTCGAAAGACGGATGAAGGCAGGGGGCGCCTTCCGCTCCACCCGTTCCAGTGCAGTCAAATACCGCTCCTGGGGCGAGGAGGGCAAGCCCCCCGCGACCTTCGTTCCGGAGTAGGGGCTGCTTCTCCCTGCGGCCGCCTCCGCGTCCAGAATTCCCCTCATGACCCCTGAAAGCCAGCGTCCACATGAAGAAAGAAACAGTTCCGCAGCCACGCCGGTGCTCATCCCCGAACCTGAACCATTCACCGTTCCGCTCCCCCCTCCTCTTCTTTTGTGTTCTTCCCGTATCCTTCATGCCGGCAGTTTCTCCTTTTCGCCGAAAATAATGTCCTGAGGTTCCGGCCCGTTCCGTGCAGTCATTACGGCGCATTCAAAAATGGTCGCGTCGATCCCTTCGGTGTAAAGAATCGCCTGGCGTTCCAGATAAAAGTCCATCGCGGCCTTCCAGAGGCGGCGTGCACTGTGGTGCCTGTCGGCGAAGACCTCGAGGTTCAGGAGGATCAGGGCCTCCAGGATGGGGGAGCGGAGCCACAGGCGGATACCCCTCATATATTTTTCGGTCTTATCTCCGGCCCTGCAGTGCAGCTGCAGCCGCCCCCCCAGATCGAGGCCGAGGTATATTTCCCTTCCCGCCAGGATCCGGTACACATCGTCAGCCTTTATCTCCCGGGTGGTGTTGCACAGAGTGATCCGGGCAGCCTGCCCGTAGGGATATTTCTGCATTTTCCAGTGCCGCCCGCTCGGGCTGTAAACGGCATCTTTCTCGATGTTCCTCACTGCGGCTTCCCCTCCTCAAGGAATTCGTCCAGCAGGCGGAAGGGATTGACCGGGTCCGTTTCGCCGTCGTGCGGTTCTTCTTCCTTCCGTTCCCTCCACAGGTGAAGGGATGTTCCGAAGGCCGACCGGTACTTTTCAAAGCCGATGCCCATCTGCCGGAGCAGGGGCCGCAACCGCTCAAGCTGGCCCATCAGGCTCCGCTCGTTCGCCGGCAAATATCGCTTTTGATCCTGGTTTTGTTCCCGCAGTTCCATTAGTACCGATTTCAAAGGTCCCCGCCAGGAATTGCTCCGTTCCATCTCGGAAAGAACCCATTCCCCCGCCGGGGTGCTGACAAGAATGTCCAGTTCGGCCTCCTTCTGCACGGCCGCCAGGGCTTTCGTGAAGGCCATCGGTTCCCAGGGCATGGCCCCCTGGACCTCGGCCCGATTGATCCACTCCGCCAGGTCGGCAAGGCGGGGCAGCGGCGCCGACGACTCCGGCTTTCCGCGCAGGGCCGCCGAGGCGGCCGAGCACAAGGCCCCCAGAATGGAGGGGTGAACCGCCGCGAAGTCCCGCCGCAGCCGTGCCTCCGTTTTCCGCTTCGCCGCCGGAATCACGACCGTTTTCACAGGGATGATGCGGGACAGCAAATCCGGGCGGCTGATATCGAGGGAAATTCCGTTCAGCAGAACGGGCCGGGCCAGGCTCAGAGTTATTTCGTCCGTGTCACTGAAGAGCTTCCGCCGGGTCAGCCCCGTCCCCGTCAAAATCCCGCACAAAATGTCCGAAATGTCGTTTTTCATGCCGGACAGATTATCGAAGGAAAGGACGTGGTGATTCAGGCCCGCGATAATCAGGCTATCTTCGTCCCTCGGGGCGATCCGCTTCATGGAGACCTCGGGGTCAACAACGGCTTTCAAGGTCTCCGCCATTTGGCTTTTTCCGCTGCCGTGTTCACCGCTGACGAGGAGCATTCCGTAGGGCCCCCGGGGCCGGAGACACGAGAAGAGCCAGGCGCAAGCCATTACGAAGTCCGATTCCCCGGCCAGGTTCAGAAAGGGCCGCAGCTGCTCCAGGGTTCCCCCTTCCACCGGGAAGGGAAGGGCCTTCATGGACGACGGCCGCCGGAACAGGGGGGGGTTCTCCGCTCGTTTCCACCCTTCCGTAGAAATTTCGATCACCGATCCTTCGGAATCGCCCAGATCGAGGTAGATTTTTCCGCCCCGTGCCCCGATCCGGACGAAGGTTTCCACAGGAGGGGCGTCCATTGCCGATGATTCCAGGAGCCGGATGGCCTCATCAACAGCCGTGGAGGAAGGGCAGTCACCCGTCTCCAAAAAAAACATCCGTGTTAGAGAGGATTTGAACAAAAAACTTTGAAGGGAATGAACTTCCGGGCCCCGAGTCCCAGGCACCACGGCGGAATACTGCCCCGTCGAGACGTCAAGGAAGGGCGTCACACCGTTGTTTTTGACCAGTTTGTAAAGTTCTGTGGAGGGGCGTGTCTTCCCGGCAGGGGGCGAATATCCGGCTTCCGGTGCAATCGTTCCCGTGTCCTTCGCCACGTCCTTTCCGTCGAGCAGCTGACCGATTCGTTCCCAGGGGGCGCTCATCGTGCACCTCCGCACAGGCGGAAAAGCCGCTTCCGGTAATCGGGCCGGTCGAATTTTTTCCTGTACAAATTCGAGGCCCGGAAGATTCGTTCCGCCCGGGTCACGTCGTTGTCGCACCAGTAGAGCAGCATCGAGGCGAGAGCGGAATCCGCCTCGGATTGTGAGGGGTAGCCGAGTGCTTCCCAGGCCCCTTCGAACAGGGCCCGGAATTTCGTCCCGTTCGCCGCATTCATGGCTTTTTTGATCAATTCCTCATCGCTTGGGTCGTTCCGGAATGTACGGTCCCGGCCCCGCCGGTCCCGTTCGGCGCCGGGTCCTTCGACATCCTCCCGGGGCCACAGGTGGGAGACGAAAGAATCCAGGCCATTCTGGCATTCCTTCAATTCGCCGTGTCCCTGGTAGATGGCTCCCGTCATCGTGAAGTATCTTCCCTCGCCGTACACCTCCACGGGATCGAGGCGCTTCCCCGGCCACGGAAGGTCGCCCTTCACCAGGATGTGTAAACCCGTGCCGCTGACGGAAACTTCCGTGTAAGAATCGAAGCGGTCCACGATCCTCCGGGCCGCGGGGTGAAGCTCCCCGCCCTCGATGCAGTGATCCAGGTCGATGCCCACCACACCGAAGGAAGGCGAAAAGACGAGCCCCACGCCCGACACGCCGCCCTTTTCGTAGGTCTGGAAGGCTTCTTCAAAGGGTCCCCAATCCTCCGGCTTTGTGGAACTGGCTTTCCGCACCCCGGACGGGGTGAAGGGGATTTTCGTCAGCCGTGTTTCACCTGTAGCGCTCTTTCGTTCCTCCGCTTTCCAGGTCACCCAGGCCGGAAGGGCCTTCAGTTCCGCCGGAATGCTTTCGGGATGAACAGGCAATATGCCAACAGTTGAAGAGGTCATCAGATCCCCTCCGTTCTTAGTTTCGCGGTCTTGTTCGCTTTCAGTTTTTCCAGGATTTTTTTTACGTAGAAGCCGACGTGTACAGGCTCAGGAGCCCCCCGCCCGGCGGCGGGGGAAGATGGTTCGGGGTCGGGGTCGGATGGTTCCCCCATGCCTCCGCCCTGGTCCAGGGCTCTTCTGCAGCCAGCGGCCGCCGGGCGGCGACGCCGGACCGTGTGGTTACAGGATGATGTGCTTTCCGGTCTTTTTTCGCGGCTGGCCGTTCTGTTCCAGAAAAGCCGCTTGAGTTTCGTTCTCGATGTCAGCAAAAGGGGAGGGGTATAATTCGCCGTCTTTTTCCCCATCGTTCGCTGTGTGACGTTATCCAGGGCGTGCTCCATCCGGTTTTCCAAAACCCCGTTCCTCATCGCCCAGTTCAGATATCCCGGGAAATTAAATGCTCCTTCCGTGGGGTAGAGCGCATGGAGCTCCAGGTATTCCGCGCCGAGCCCGAAGACCGCCGCGGGCCCTTTTTTCCGGGCGATTGTGCTGAGGATCCGCACTTCTTTCCGCGCAAGCCGTTCCATCTCCCGGCTGATCAGTCCCGTCATTACCCGCTGTCCTTGACTTTCCGGGATTGTTTTTGTACCATCAATTGAAAGTTTGTTCATATCTCCGCTCCTTTCCCTTGCCGACCTCGCCCGGTCGGCTTTTTTTACTGGAGACGTGCAAGCCCGTTGTCCTCGAACAATTCCGACGCCGGAATTTCGAGGGCTTCTTCCAGAAGTTCCCGGTGCCTCGTGTCGGCCACTATTTTTCGGCCTTCCAGGGCACATAGTACGGTAGGATTAATGTTTGTTTTTTTTGCAAGCTCCACTTGTTTGAACCCTGTTTTCATTCTTTCATATTTCAGCCTTGTTATCATCGAACCATCACCGCCCCCCTATTAAATGTTTCTTTACGAAGTTATGCACAAGTTATACACCATTCTCTGAGGGGATACAAGTGGGCTTTTGTATACAGCTGGTTAGATCGAAAAAACAGCACACACATCTATTTTGCATTTATTTAAATGAGTTATTGCAATGTTTTATAGGTTGTTTTCGATTCCCCCCGGCTCCACCAACTATAAAAAGCCTCCATCATTGATGGGGGCTTTTTTCATTATCCCTGCCCCTGTCATCCTGAGGAGCCGTAGGCGACGAAGGATCTGCCCTTGCCTTAGGGCCCTGTCATCCTGAGCACAGCGAAGGATCTCGCTTTCGGGCCTTCTGAGGCCGGTTTTTTGGCCGAATGATCTGCCTGTGTCATTCTGAGCCCTTGTTCTTAGGGCGAAGAATCTTGATTTGGATTTTGAAAAGAGCAAAACCAGATTCTTCACTCCGTTCAGAATGACAATCAAATCCAGGTCTTTTGCGCTGCTCAGGACGACAACTCGGGGTGTCATCCTGAGGGCTGTCTCACCGCCCGAAGGATCTAGTCGTTGATTCTGGTTGAACCAAACCCGAGATCCTTCCTCGCTGCGCTCCTCAGGATGACAGAGAGCCAGGTCCTTCGCTGCTGCTCAGGACGACAACCGGCTTTGTCCTCCTGGGGGCTGACCATCCCTTTCTTCATTCCCTGTTATTGTTATCCTCTGGGTCTGCAGTCTGAAAAAGTGTTTTCGGGGCAATTTGGTTGATCATTGACTTTTCTATCGAACTGCTTCTTCCTGAAAGCTTCTCCAGACTCTTCGAAAGGTCATTCAGGTTATGATACAGGTCGAACAGGATTTGTGTGTCGTCTATCCCTTCCAGTAAATCAACGAATCTCGCCAGTTTGCCGGTAACCTGCTGAAAAAGAAAACGATTGATCTTAGTAACCAGTTCACATGCTGAACTCACGGCACCCACACGCCTGGCGCCTATCCGCACTGTATCGTAGCGGAGAAAACGAATATATTTTTCAGATAGCAGCACGTTTTCATTCAGAAGATAATCGACACCGATGATAAACCGTGCTTTCCTCAGCATCCTGCTGACTTCTTTTTCAGGCATTTCGCTGTAGGGGAGGGGAATAAAATTAATATTTGTTATCCCCATGGATTTGCAGCTTTCAATCAGCGTCTCAATATAGGGAGACTTATTGTTGAAAACGTAGACGTCACTCCCCGCAGGAATAGAGGCTACCTGAACGTAAAAATGGGATGTCGGCATCAGGTTCAGAACAATGATCTTGTCATCTGGTATATACGGTTTAATGCGGACATATTGCGACTGGTTGCAGACATACAGAATCCCGTCAAGGCAGTTGATGATATCCCCTCCAAGACAGGTTGATACAGGGATATCAGGTCCGACGATCAGCCGGACTGCATCCCTGATTTCCTGTGCCAGAAACGGATTGCTCCCGACGGCATAAATTTTAAAATCCATTATGCAGCTCCTGCTCATTTAAAATTTCAGTTAAAAACGCTGCAAACTGACTGCAGAGTTCAGACAGGTCATGGTTTTTCCTCCAGTACAAGTTCAGTTCACAAATAACAGACGAAGCTGCCGTATCCCTTTTGCATTCCGGCAGATTCATTTTCAGGAAACCGGGGACAACAGCGGCAGCCTTTTCCGACTCAAGCAGCCTCTCGAGCGTCTTCAGGTTCGAAATACGTCCCATAATATTATCCTCTGGAATATCGAGTTCTTTAACAATGGCTTCCTGAGCTGTTGCTGAGTCATCGCAGAGAAAAACAGGCATGTCATTCCGGAGACGTGAACGCAGATTTTTTAAATTGTATTTAGAAAAATAATTACTAAAAATAATTTGGGAAGGAGCGCTTAAAAGTGTTTTCCGATGAGCGTAATTCGAGTCTTTCGCGTCAATCAGAATTGCCGCTTCAACTCCGTCGCTTTCAAGCAAATGCAGAGCATTCCTGGACGTACACTCAGTGACGATTATTCGGGCATCAGGGTATTTCCGGCTGAAAACCGTGTACGCCGGTAAGATCACCCGTTCCGACATGCACGAGCAGATTGCCAGTTTCAGGATGTTCTTTTTCTTGTTCTTTACGTGATCCAGCTGCGAGAGGGCCACGTTCACATCCTTAAAAACCAGCTTAATGTAATTGTAGAAAACCTCTCCCTCTGTGGTCAGTGAAAAGTGCCTGTTGGACCTCACAAAAAGACGGGTACTCAGTTCTTTCTCCAGGCTGCTGATGGCATTTGTGACGGCAGGCTGGGAAACATAAAATTTTTCCGCAGCTTTCGTGAAGCTTTTTAATTCACTGACCGCCATAAAATATTCCAATTGGCGCAGTTCCATTTCAACTCTACTCCCTTCACCAAATCGCACCTAATAATACCATGTGTTTCAAAAAGGACAGTTTCGCCTGCCATATGTTTCACTTATGCATGGATAAAGAACCGGTATTGGACAACATGGAATCTTTGATGGTTGAATAAAATAGAAAAATATCAAGAGAAAGAAGGGGTGCAGTAAATGAAAAAGAACCTTGTAAAACTTGGAGTTTCACTCCTCGCGGTTTTCCTTTTTTCCGGCGCGGTTTTTGCCGCTGATCAGGTGACATTGACCCTCGGCCATATTGTCAAGCCTGACGGTCCTGTTGCCATTGCCGCAGTACGTTTTGCCGAACTGGTAAAAGAGCGGACCGAGGGAAAAATTATAATCGAAGTATATGATTCATCAACACTAGGAAGCCAGAGAGATCTTCTCGAAGGTCTTCAGATTGGAACCGTTGATATGACACTCAGCTCTCCAGCAATTATGTCCGCACTTACTCCCAAAGTCTCGGTATTTGACCTTCCCTATATTTTCAAGGATGCAAAACATGCCTATAGTGTTCTTGACGGCGAACTGGGAAAGAAAATCTTCTCGGAAGGCGAAAATTTCGGTTATTCCTGCATCAGCGTATGGGAAAACGGTTTCCGTCACACCACCAACAACAAGCACGCCATCAAAACCCCCGAAGACTTCAAGGGCCTTAAAATCCGCGTTCCTGAAAGCAAAGTGTACCTCGAAATGGTGAAGGCCCTCGGCGGCAATCCCACTCCCATGGCTTTCGGCGAACTCTTTACGGCACTCCAGAACGGAACCGTCGACGGGCAGGAGAACCCCATTTCCCAAAGTTACTCTTCACGCTTTCATGAAGTCCAGAAGCATATGACCCTCGATGGACACATCTATGCCTGCAACCCTCTGCTGATCAGTAATACAGCGAAGAGCAGCATACCGGATGACCTTTATAAAATTCTTGTGGACACCGCCAATGAGGTAAGGGACTGGCAAAGAGAACTAGTACTCTCCAGTGAAGGCGATATGATGAAAGAAATGAAAGAAGCTGGAATGGAAATCACCGTCCTTTCTGCCGAAGAAAAGGAAGAATTCTCAAAAGCGGTCGGCCATGTCTGGGCAATGTTCGAAGATGTCATCGGAAAAGACCTGATCGAAGAGGTAGCAAGTCACCGGTAACTCTTTCGTCCCGAAATGAGGAGAAAAAAATCTTCTCATTCTTATCAAAATCTCTTAAATCCAGTTGTACTGAAGCAATAAGCCCATGTTGCATACTGGATTTAAGAGATTTCTTATCGAGGTGAGCCCCATGAGATTTCTGACGGCAGTCAATGATTTCCTTGTACGCATCGCTAAATTTGCAGCCATTACCGCTTTTATCGTAATGGTCATTTCATCATCACTGCAGATAATCTTCCGTTTTGTACTAAATATTCCCCTTCCGTGGAGCGAGGAACTATCGAGATTCGCCTTTGTATGGTCCACCACACTGGGGATCAGCATATTTATGAGAGGGCGGAAACATTCCTCTGTGGATATCTTGGAAACAATTCTTCCGCCGAAATACAAAAAAGTGCTTCTCGCCCTTACTGACATCCTCTGCGAACTATTTTTCATAGTAATGATAATCGGCGGCATCAGAATGGTAAACGTGACCATGAACCAAATCTCTCCCGCACTGAGTGTCCCCATGGGCACAATGTACCTTTCAATACCCCTCAGTGCGGCAATCATGATGTTCATGTCTGCGGAAAACTTTCTCAATCTTTTTTATTTAAAAGAGGGGAGGAGGCAATAAATGGCCATTCCAGCACTTTTTCTCGTCCTGTGCGTTTGCCTTGTTCTCGGAGTTCCCATTGCAGTGGCTCTTGGCTTGTCCACAACCGCTTCCATACTCTCAACCGGCCGTCTTCCCATAACCCTTGTGGCACAGCGCCTGTTTACATCTAATGACTCCTTTCCGCTTCTTGCCGTTCCCTTTTTCATGATGGCAGGAACGATCATGACAAAAGGAGGCATATCGAAACGGCTCATTGCCTTTGCCAACACACTTGTCGGCTGGATCAGCGGAGGTCTCGCCATGGTGGCCACTGTCACATCCATGTTCTTCGCCGCCATTTCAGGATCTTCATCCGCCACCGTCGCAGCGGTCGGATCCTCCCTTATACCTGAAATGACAAAAAACGGATACGAAAAAGAGTTCTCCGCGGCAGTGTGCGCTGCTGCAGGAGCTACCGGAATCGTCATCCCACCCAGTGTCAGCATGGTGCTTTACTGCATCGCCGCAGGCATTTCCGTTGGCGACGCCTTCATGGCCGCTGTGATCCCCGGAATTCTCATGGGCCTTGGAATCATGGTGGTAATTTACTTCCAGGCAAAAAAAAGAGGATATGAGAAAAAAGAGCGGGTGCCTCTGAAAGAAGTCGCCAGAACATTTCTGGACAGTTTCTGGGGGCTGCTCACGCCGTTCATAATCATCGGGGGAATTTACGGGGGAATTTTCACAGCCACCGAGGCTGCCGCAACATCGGTCATTTACGCCCTGATCGTAAGCTTTTTCATCTACAAAGAAATAAAAATAAGTGATATCCCTGAAATCATAATGGATTCAATAAAATCAACCGCTATCGTAATGTTCATTATGAATGCTGCGGGCCTGCTCAGCTGGATAATCACCGTTAATCGCGTACCGCAGACCATAACAGCCATGTTCCTGGCCATTTCAAATAACACATATGTACTGCTTTTGTTGATCAATTTATTGCTCCTGGTAGTCGGTGTTTTCATGAACGCGTCCCCTGCCGTGATCATCCTTGCACCCATTCTGGTGCCTATCGTTGAATCTCTCGGAATCGACAAGGTCCTCTTTGGCGTCATCATGATCGTCAACCTCGCCATAGGAACAATAACACCCCCTGTAGGAGTCGACCTGTTCGTGGCGCAAAGCATCACCGGTGTGCCGTTAACCGTGTTGGTTCGAAACGTATTTCCCTACATGGTAGTTCTGCTTGTTGTTTTGCTCCTGATCACCTACATTCCCCAACTATCGCTCTTCCTGCCGGGCCTGTTGAGATAGTCAGAGTAGTTTTTGACAACAACAGAAAAAACTTAATTTATCGTGGAGGCATTATGAGAATCGTCGAGATAAAAGAAAAAAAAGTCGGGTTCCACACAAGTATCCGCAATTCAGTTGTTGATTTCAGCGAGGTAACCGGAAGCATTGTCGCAGTTATTACGGACGTGCAGAAAGACGGGCAGCCGGTTGTTGGTCTTGGCTTTAACTCCATCGGCCGGTACGCTCAAAGTGAAATCATTCTTAACCGCCTGGTCCCTCGAATAATGAGAGCATCTCCGGAAGACCTTCTGAATCAAGAACAGACAAATTTTGACCCGGTAAAAATATCCGGGATAATGATGAAGAACGAAAAACCGGGAGGTCACGGAGACCGAGCCCATGCTGTCGGTGCCATTGAAATGGCCCTTTGGGATGCAGTCGCCAAAATAGAGGGCAAACCCCTCTGGAAACACCTCAGCGACAAATATAACGGCGGTGCATATGATGAAAAAGTTTTCACATATGCGGCAGGGGGTTACTATTACCCGGGCAAAGGAATTGATGCCCTGAAAAATGAAATAAAATCATATCTCGACAGAGGCTTTACAAAAGTAAAAATGAAAATCGCCGGAACATCCTTAAAGGAAGATCTCGAGAGAATAGAGGCCGTCATACACATTCTTGGAAACGGTAGTCATGTAGGAGTTGACGCAAACGGAAAACTTGGGCTCCGAGAAGCCCTAGAGTACGCCTATGCGTTAAAGGATTACAACCTCATGTGGTACGAAGAGCCCGGTGACCCCCTCGATTATCGACTTAATGCAGTTTTGGCCGAAGAATATCCCGGAGCTATCGCAACAGGAGAAAATCTTTTCTCAATGCAGGATATACGGAACCTTCTTCGCTACGGGGGAATGCGCTCTGACAGAGATATCGTCCAAATGGACTGCGGCCTTGCATACGGGCTTACAGAATACATGAAAACCCTCAAAATGATGGACTCTCTCGGCTGGACCCCCAGAAGATGCGTACCTCATGGAGGGCACCAATTCTGCCTCAATATCGCGGCGGGACTGCAGCTAGGTGGAAACGAGTGCTATCCAGACGTATTCCAGCCTTTTGGGGGATTCGGAGACGGTGTTGAAATCGAAAACGGCTATGCCAAGCCTTCCATGGCAATTGGAATCGGAATTGAGGAAAAAGAAAACCTCTACAAAGAGTTCAAAAAGATTCTTTGAAAAACCATAAAAAATACTGCAGCCCGGGCTTAGAACCCCGGGCTGCTTCATTCCGGAAAAATAATTTTCCTGTACATCCAGTCTTCGACAAAAGAAAAAATCCCCAGGAATCCCCGGGGATTTTTAAATGGTACCCTTGATATCTTTCCATTCCACAATAGGAAGCAGAAGTTCAAGCTCTCTCAAACTCCGTCTGGAGTAATCGAATACCATTACTCCAGTTATCGCCTCGGTGGTTTCTGACCGGTCTATGTAAATACCCGGAAATGTTTCATCAGATGACGATATCGATTTTTCCGAAGATGAAAAATGGAGGCGAAGCACATCATGGTCACGGTCATATCTTACGGCCGCCGGATGAATCTCTGTCATAAATAACCGCCTCCTTTGGTATAGAATCCGTCATACATCTTTGCATTTCAACTGTTACAACCTCTCTTGGATCCCTATTTGCTTCAGCTACGACTACAATATACCGGATTTTGCCCGTTTCTTCAATATATTTCGTGTCTAAATATTTCAGCCTTTTTCTGTCTTCCGGAGAAGACTGATCCGTAATTATGTATTTGGGATCTTCTACAACAAACTTTGCAAATCTGCAGGCAATCTCTCGTCCCTGCTGGTCTTTCTCATTGTGATCTCCAAGGATGTGGTCATAAAGAGTAGTTTTTTTAAGTAAAACCTCAACTCCGTCTGGCCCTTTTGTAGACCATTCGATCATCTTGATGTGCCCTTTCCCAATTCCTTGATCTGCTTTGCAATACTTTCACATACATCCGCAAACCTTAAAAAATGAGGTATTGTGAGAACAACACGGGAAACGAGTTTAGCCTGCGATATTTCTTTTCCGTTGTCTCCTCCAGGGGTCGGTATCGTCTGGGTAAAATTGAGAAAAACGACATCATCTTTGCTTTCAAAAAGAACATTATCGGAAAAGGTTGTTAAATCCTCGACCCTTACTAATAAATTCACATCTTTTTTCATTTCTGCCACCATATAAACCTCCCTTTTTAGATGTTGGTTGATGGAAAATATAAAATTTTTAAGAATCTGTATCTTATCTAATGCTGGAACCATATATTGTATTTAGCAACAGCTTTATCATGAGTATTATTCTTAATCAGGATATAGTCTGGGAATCATTTTTTAATAAACAACATTTATCATCGGCAAAAATTTTTTTTATGATTACGAATAAATTTGATGAAAATCAAATTTGTCTAAAACAGTTCAGCAAAGCCCTGGAAATTCAGGGTGCTATTTCTGATTTCGATTTATTTTGGACAGCAGTATTGTGCGGTATTAATATTATAACCTGGATTCCCGCCTACTCATAACGAGGCCGGAGGTTGGACATCCATAGCCTCGTAGATTTTCCGTTGCTTCTCCAAAATCTCGCCGACAAGCAGCCTTTGTCCAGGATGTTCGAAACATTCGAT
>Ga0334882_1002916_pt1 | contig 16483 bp, 16 predicted proteins | sample GraSluR1_MG_5_FD_207226 | JGI IMG/M metagenome (GOLD analysis project Ga0334882, IMG submission 207226) | Sludge microbial communities from methane-producing bioreactor in Wageningen University, Netherlands - Granular Sludge_15_04-R1 | ecosystem: Engineered > Bioreactor > Anaerobic >... | reverse complement strand
GGTTATCCCCGAAATAAAGTTGGTTCTTCCAGCTCATTGACATGCCTGAATTGTTTTCTATGGCAAGTTATGAAAAAATACACCAGTATGGACAATCAGGAAACCAAATTTTCATAGAAATAATAAATCTGCATCTCCATAAAGTCCAGATAATTAAAATAATATGAATATTTAATCTTGTAATTAGTTGGAGATGTGGATGTTAAATATTATTTTTGTAAATAAATTACTTGGTATGAGGACTTTGAAGGAATTGCGAACAGAAAAAGGATTGAGGCAGGCAGACATTGCGGAGTTGTTGAAAATAAGTGTGCCCCAGGTAAGTAATTACGAAAGCGGCATATCCCTGCCAACGTTGGAAGAGATGATCATATTGGAACGTCATTTCGGCAAACGTATAAACTGGTTAGATGATCGCACACGGGCTGAACGTGACACGGTCGTACAGTCCTTGATTGAACTATACGAACGTTACCCGCTGGAAGCTGTTTCGGAGTTTGCAGGGAGAATGTATCGACGGGAACGACATCCGGATAAAATGATTTTAACATACGCATTAGCCGTTACTGATGATGTAGAGCCTTTGCTCCCAATTGAGTTAAACGGACGATGCAAGGATTGTGATGAATAATTAACTTAATAATGAATAACCATGAAAAGAATAACATTTAAAACCGTAAACTCAATCGGGCATGTAGAATACCGAAATGATGCCGAGCTTGCAATAATGAAGCGGCACATTCCAAATGAAGCAGAACAAGAGGATGAAACGGTTGAACCTCTATATCCTACTGGTATTGAAACTTACAAAGAGGGGGAACAGGAAGAGCAGGAACTTACAGATGAAATTCAATTCATGCTCACACCAGAAGCTAAACTGATGCTGTCAAGGGAAAAAAAACCCGTCAAGGAAATTACTATCGTTAAAGGCGGGAGTGCAGGAGTTGAACCACTGCTTCCAAATGTTGAATAACCAATTAAATCAAATAGTTATGGCAAAATTAACACGGAGATACAAAAGAGGCATTCACCCAGCCTTTGACAATAAGTTTGATCTTGAATGCACTAAATCCAAGATTCTGAATGCAGGCGCACCTGAATTGCCTAACATTAGCACGAAATTTTGGGACGCTACAAATATCAAACTTACCATAGCGGAATACGAGGGGGACGAGGAAGGCAATTTCTATAAGCCAGATGAGAAATACCCGTATAGATCAACAATTTCAGCCTTTCAAGACCGACTGGATGATCTTCAGAAGTCTTTCGATCGTCGCAACCAAACACGAGCGTTAATGGGAATGCCTTTTGAGGAAGAAATGACAGGAGAGATACTCACTAAACGCCTTCAGCTGGAAGCAAGTATGGACGTGTCTCTTAGCGAGTTAGCCACATTGAAGGAGTGGTTAACAAAAGCAAAGGAGAAGCAGGAAGAAGTTCGCAAAGATACCATATTGAAGTATGGTTTACAGTGTGCTGTCAGCTTGCGGAATGGCAAAATATCCACGATTGACGGGCAGAAAGTTTTTTACATTGATGAAACTTATCCGGTCATAAAGGACGAGGAATCACCTTACGATGGTATGGCTGTTAGTGATTATCGCAAAATGGCTACAATGTGGAAAGCACAGCGGAGACAAAAACGAAACGAACGATTGAAACAGCTTCAGGCACGTGCAAAGTCAGAAGGCCTCATCGTTCCAAAACATTTGCCAGCTGAAAGCCTGAAAACAGTTAGCCGTACGAGTTTACCTGAATGGCCTCAATGGGCTGAGAATCAATTAATTAAGCAAGAACAATGATATTGCCGGGCAACCTTTGTTTTGTTAGTACCAAGCTGTTGGTTTTCATTTGTTTTAAATGGTTGGATGAGGGAGCAGTTTTCACGCTGCTCCCAAATCTTACAAAATGGTTGAATTATGAATGACAATAAACTATATACAGGAGAAGTTAAATTTTTTCATACGTCCAAGGGTTACGGGTTCATCGTATGCGGTGTCTCGGAATATTTCTTTCACTACAGCGACATGAATGATCTCAATCTCAGCAGGGGCGATCAGGTGTCATTTTCTTTAGGCCACAACAAACAAGGCACGAAAGCAATTAACATAAAACGCATATCATGATTGATCCAGACAAATTTGAACCCCAGATGCTGAAATACGTTTCAGAGCCTACGCCCTTGACGCTGAAGCGGATTGAAGTAATTGAGGCTAAACTCCGTGAAATTGAAACAGAATTATCCGAATACCGTGAGATACTGCGGTTTGCCAAACAAGTAGCGGAGTTGAAAAACATCCTAATGAACTAAATATAAAAAATTTGATCCTCGAGACCCAAAAAGTCAAATTTTTTTTGTATAATGTTAGTATGGGTAATTTTATAACATAAAAATATGCAGGGGGCTGAGATTCAATTCTAAGGTGGTTTCCTACTCGTTTCCACCGCCCCTCTGCTTTTTAAAAAACGAGTGAATGTTGTTGAAACTTAAAAACGAGTAGGTTATGGAAAGAAATGAAAATGTGTCTGAAAACTCAAGAATTGAGCGACAGATAATTATTGGACTGATTACTTCAACGGACTACTTAAAGAATGTTCAAGAGGTCTGGGATTACAAGTTTATTGAAAGCGAAACGGCAAGACGTTTAGCAGAATGGTGCTGGGAGTATTTCAATAAATATGGCAAAGCTCCGGGAAAGGATATTCAAGAAATTTATTTTTCAAAGCTAAAAAGTGGAAAGCTGAAGAAGGATTTTGCGGAAGAAATTGAACAGGATATTTTACCTTCTCTATCCACTGAATACACGAATGATGGCATTGATAAATATTTGCTTGACAACACCATACACTATTTCAACTATCGTCAAGCGGAAATCTATAGAGATAACATATCAATGGCTTTGGAGAAAAACGAATTAGGTGCGTTTTATGACTTACAAGCCACGTTTAAACCTATTCAATTAAAAACGAATGAACAGCGTATTAAACCATCTGAACTTTATGCTATGGAAACAAAAAAGGTGGATTGGCTTATTGAAGATTTAATTCCTCGTGGATTAACAATCTTTGGAGGTGCTTCAAAACTCGGAAAGAGTTACCTGACGCTTAATATCATAATGAATCTTGCGCAAGGAGACTGGATGTTTACTGATGAATCAGAATTTGGATACAGAGGGGAGCAGGTACAAATTTTATACCTATGTCTTGAGGATACTAATACGAGACTGGCAAACAGGATGAAAAGCATTGATCCCAATTCTGATTTTAAAAAACTTGATCCTTATCTTTTAATTGAAAAACAATGGGAAAAGCTTAATGCAGGAGGTTTGCAAAGATTAAAAACGTTGTTAAAAGAAAAACCACATTGTAAACTTGTAGTAATTGACGTTATTGAAAAACTCACTTCTAAAAGCACACGAACGGGAGCAGGACGATTTTATACTGAAGAATACACGACGTATGGCCCCTTGAGTGATTTGGCGCATGAGTTAGGAATATCAATAATATGTATCACGCACACGAAGAAAAGCAGTGAAAAGGATGTTTTTAATGAAATATTAGGAGGTTCAGGAACGTATGGCCCTGCCGACACTTTGATGGTTCTCAGTCGTGTCCCGGGCAGTCCTGAGAAACGTCAATTATCAATCCGTTGCAAGGATGCAGACGACCAGCACCTGACATTTCAAGTTTCCGAAGCGGGAGCTAACTGGATTTGTTTGGGTGACAGGCTTGAAGTACAATTAACGGAACAACGGGAAAGCATTTTGAATTATTTACACACGGCGGGACCAAAAACCTATGAGGAAATTCGACAGGCTGTTGAAGATGGAGAAATAGATGTTTCAATTAATTCGGTTAATACACTTTTACGGAGGATGATTAAAAGTGATTTGCTGGAACAAGATAAGAGACGTGGAAGGTACTGTGTCGCAGGGTATAGGGAAGGAAGAATAAATGCTAGTATTGCTGACAAATTAAAAAAATATCACAAATGATACACTATTTTTTTATAAGCCGTGTTAAAAATGCCGTATAAGTTGTATAAATGTATAATCTAATAATACATCTTATACAACTTATACAATAATACTTATTATACAACTTATATATATAATACACTATTTTAAACCATAGTTCACCCAATAAATATTCCTCAAAACAATTCACCCAAAACAAATACACCTAAACACGACCCAAAAAATATTTATACACTCGTGTCACCACACACGAGTCGCACCGGGCGACAGGCTGAAATAACTGCTAAAATTAAGTGGGTCAAAGGATTAAAATAATTGTATTTGCTTATTTTATGAAAAAACACCCGTGCGGGATCAATTTCGACGTTTTTATCTATTTCTCCAAAAACACTTTTTCCCACATCAATCATCCTCATCACTCTTTTGTTATTATCCCATCACGCTAACAAAACCCGTGTAATTAGCTGAAACAGAAACGAACCAAAGAGAGGCCGTTACGTGGAATCAATAACGTGAAAACATCCTTTTTTTATCAATCCATCCACGAACGAAGTAGTTCAGGGACACTCATGATTGATACAACGATAGGATATACTATCAACAACTATTCGGCATTATGTGGCTATCACGTTATTGATATTACCAATATCCTTAATAAAAATACTATTCCTTCAAACCCTCGCACCTGGCGCACACACGGGCGGTGCTTTTTGTTTCTGTGCAGGACCATTGGTCCCGATAACTCACTACGGGACCAACAGGACCAAACAACTTTAATAATTAAGTACAGGACCAACGGTCCCAATAATTAAGTACAGGACCAATGGTCCCAATAATTAAGTACAGGACCAATGGTCCCGATTACTCAGAATAAGGATATATATATATTAAGGTATCACTTGACAATGGTGTGTTATCAACGTTGTATTCTATGCAAAGCATAGAATATACAAAATCGCCTGAGAAGGCCTGTACGTGTGTCTGTGAGGCGATAACATACTGTCGTAAGTATTAGACGTTGACTCGTGACTAAACCGCCTTACAGAGCTTTATTTCGATTCACTCAGTTTAATATTGACGTCGCAACGCCTGACAGCCTGCCGATGATCCGCACTAAATGATAGTATTGTATAAAATAATATCAAATAAATTTGCATAATAGGCCTACAGGCCTTAACTTGCTGCTATTGTCAAACTAAAACACAGAAAACGATGGAAACAACACAAGTGATTGAAGAACAAAGGGTTAGCAGTAAACCAGCTAACGTACGGATCCCTGCAAAAGAACTCAATGCAGAGATTAAGGCACAGAACAAGCACAATGCAGACGAAGCCACACGTTTATTAGCTGCTAAAGCAAAGATGCAAGCACAGAAAGACATGGCGAAAGCAAGCGAACCAAAGCATCCTACTGTAAAGGTGGTTACACGTGCTGAACTGAAGAAAGCAGGTAAGGACTTGAAATCGAAAGCAGCACCAAGCAAACCTGTAAAGTCAGCAAAACAAAGTACACCACGCCGCATCACGTTTTCACAGCGTTGCAACGAAGCGGTGAGAGACGGCGGAACGTGGGAGCAGTTGATCGAAAGATTGCTGAAAGCAGCGAAGGAAACAGGATGTAGGAAGAAGGTCAATGCAAGTATGATCAAGACACATTACAAATGGATGCTCCAATCAAAGTCAGCTAAGGAGTACACCAAAGGACGCAAGATTACGGCTAAAGGAATCCAGTAATCATGGAGGGGGGGCGCTACCAGTTGGCGCCTTTCCAACGGACCTGCCGTCGAACAACACTCCCGCAACCGTAAACCTTAAAATGGCACAGACCTTTTCCCGTAAAAAAATTTTAAAATTTTAATTCACCTACAACCGAATTACAGTAACTTAATAGATCAAAATATGAAAAAAGCATTTGCATATTTGCGAGTATCGCACGTGACACAGAGAGACGGTGACGGGTTCACACGTCAGGAGCAAGCAGTGAGAGAATATGCTGAAAAAAATGGCATTGAGATCACAACGATTTACAAGGAGGACTGGACGGGGACGGACGTCGATCGTCCCGTACTTGCCTCTATGCTCGTCTCACTTGAGCAGAATAATCACCATGTTAAAACTGTTTTGATTGAAAAGTTGGATCGACTGGCACGTGATATTATGGTTCAGGAATCAATCGTGAGGGATCTTCAGCACGCGGGTGTTGAACTCGTTAGCACGGCGGAAGGGCCTGATCTCTGTGCCGATGATCCCACTCGCAAGTTCATCCGTCAAGTGATGGGAGCAGTGGCGGAGTATGACAAGATGATGCTCGTCGCCAAGCTCCGTGCTGCACGTGATCGTATGCGACAGAGAGAGGGAAGGTGTGAGGGGAGAAAAAGATATAGGGACACGGAGGAGGGACGAGAAATCTTGAAACGGATTCGGTTGCTCAGACGTCGAGATCGTGATGGTCGTCGTCGCACGTTGCAGCAGGTGGCTGATATATTGAACGCTGAGGGCATTAGGACGCTGGACGGCAAGGGGTGGTCTATTGAAAGAGTATTTCAAACATTGAAATCTGATAAACTTAGGAAGAAATAACACTATGGATAAAATAAAATGTGCTGGCTATGTTCGTGTCTCGACAGCGGATCAGGTGCAGGACGAGAGCGGAGAGAAACGTCCCAGCCTTCAGATTCAGGAACAAGAAATCCGTCACTACGCAACTCGAAACGAGTTACCAATCACAGCGATTTACCGTGACGAGGGTATATCGGGCGGAAGCGTTAGCAAACGGCACGGTCTGCAACAGTGCCTCAACGACGGTCAGCGAGGCAAGTTCCAGGTGCTGATCGTTTACAAGCTGTCACGGCTCGGGCGTAACGCCCGTGAACTATTGGACAATTACCACAGGTTGAGTGAAGCTGGTATTGAGTTGCGATCCATAAAAGAAGGTATAGACTTCTCGACAAAGTACGGACGGGCGATGTTGGGAATGTTTGCAGTGATTGCGGAACTCGAACGTGACATCATTGAAGAAACAATGTTGGAGGGTAGAATTGCCACAGGTCGTCGGGGTAAACCCGTTGGCAGTTCCCGACCTTACGCTCGCACGTACAACAAAGAAACAGGACAGTGGGAACTCGACGAAAATCTGGCACAGCAGATAAGGGCTGTGGCTGAAGAGTATCTCAGTGGAGGCAGTTTGTACGTAGCGGCTAAAAGACTCCGAATGAGTTATCAGAACCTTGTAACGACACTGCGGGACAGGTGTGGGGATGAGTGGATTGTACAATTCACCGGACAGGAGCCAATCGCCTACAAAGTGCCTCGAATACTTTCGGATGACATTATAAGCAGGGTCAGGGACAGACTCCAATTCAACCGCACCAGTAACAGAACTGACATAACGGAGAAATATTTGTTGTCAGGTTTTATTCGTTGTGAAAAGTGTGGAAAAACGCTGAGCGGACAGACACAAACCACATCCACGGGAAAGACGTTTGTTTATTATCAACATCAGGGATTGGCTCACTCTGATTGTCGGGCGTTTACCAGCGTTAGGGGTGAAAGCCTTGAAAATGCAATCATGACCACAATATTCGAAAACTTCGCCGATGTGCCAAGTTTCACACAAGCCATCGCCCAGAGCATCCCTGATGCCTCAATGATTAGTGATCTCAAAGGAAGAATCCAAGCAACGGAGAAGGAGCTGGCAAGAAATCAGAAACAACTCGACAAACTTGTTGATTTGGCACTGTCTGGGACACTTGATAGGGAAACGATCCGTAGTCGTGAAGCATCGTTAATCCAACAAAAACAACACCTTGCAGAGTCTCTTCAATCTGACCGTGAGCGACTCGATCAACTGCCTGACGTGGATAATGTGATGGCAGAGGCTGAACATTTAAGGAGAATGTTATTGGAGAAATACAGCAGTAAGGATCATCTGAACACAATGACATTTGATGAAAAACGCACCTTATTACACTGGTTCTTTGACGGTCGGGACGAAAAAGGAACTCCTTACGGTATTTACATAACGAAGCGAGGTCAGCGCAAAGATGTCCAGATCGATTATTTCCTGTACGGTCGGATAACGGGACTGAGAACGCTCAAAGGTGATGAAATAGACTATCAGGATCAATATAATACTAATAAAGACAATGACTACTGAATGACTATTGAATGACCCGCCTCCGCTAAAGTTACTGCAGGCGAAGCTATTGAATGACCCTCTTTCGCCAAGGCTACAGAGGGCGAAGCTACCGAATCTCCGGGTTAGAAACTGACTGCTATGAAATAATCTCCCCCGGTAAGTGCAAATTTGCCGGTACTTAATCCGTCCGGGAACCCGGTTGTTAATGGTTTGTCATCTTTTAGTATCTCTATTTTCCCCTTCTGGCCGGATTGCAGATCAACCATCGCAGTGCTCCCTTCAGGTATTTTTATCTCGTATCGAACTCCATCCGGTCCCTCTTTTTTCCAGTTTGAAATAATCTCTCCAATGGGTGAATTATAGGTACAATTAACATAGTCAAGTCCGGCTGGGACCGACGGTGCAAGGATAAACTTCTTAAATCCCGGTTCATCAGCGACCGGGCGGATCCCGCCCAGCCAGCGGTAAAACCATTCCGTTACCGAACCAAACATGGGATGACAGTTCGAATAGGTATTGTCGCTCTCTTTCCAGGTTTCCCAGATCGTTGTTGCCCCGCGGTCGGTCATATACCCCCACCCCGGGTAAGCCGTACTGTTAACGATGTAAAAAACTTCTTCGGGCGATCCGTATTCAGAGAGTGTTTCCAGTGAATATTTTGTCCCGAAGATCCCTGTTGTAAGATGCCCCGAAGGTCCATTACCTATTGCAGCTCTTAATGAATCTGTTGCAGCTTTAATCTCATCTTCAGGAATAATATCATGATAAAGCAAGGTTGAAAAGAGTGTCTGCCGGTTTATTTTTCCCGTTACCGGTATATCCCAGAACTCCGTTTTAATAAGCGACTTGAGTTTTTGTGCCAGCTGTGCAAATTTCCTTTCATTTTCCTTATCACCCATAACAGCGGCAAAAGTCTGCATTACCCGGGCACACTGCAGGTAATGGCAAGTACCTGTAAGCTCCACGGGGACGGGTTCCAGCGACTCATGGTCGCTTAATCCTTCATGAACCATGCCCTCTGGATGAATTCTCGCAGCCTTATCCATCCATTGCAGATCCTGTTCGTAGAGTTCCCTGATGATCGCGGTATCGTTATAATACAGGTACAGGTAATACTGGGTGATAAGGAAAGCTGATTCCCAGCTGATACCGCAATAACTGATACCGACATAGGGGGCTGTGTCGACAAAAGAGGTATCATTCATGGCATCCACCCAGTCGTATATCGTTTTGCGGTAGAACGACTGCATATCTAAATTGTAAATGAACGATTCGGCTGTTGCATTAAGGTCCCCGCCGTAGCCAAATTTTTCTCTTGCCGGGCAGTCTGATTGCACACTCACCAGATTCGCCCTGAATGTTCTTTCAGTTATTTCCTGTATTGAGTTCAATAAATCAGATGAACATGAAAAGTGATTTGGTATTTGAATATCAGTATGCATGAACAAACCTGTAATATCTGATAACTGAGGCTGATATTTCAAACCTGATATTTCCATGTACCTGTATGTGTGATAGGTAAAATCGGGGGTGAACCACTCTTCTTTATCCCCGCCGATTATATAACTATCTGTCTGCCATGCAATATCAGGCGCGCCGGGTCCTCCCATACCTTTCCTCTTTATCTGACCCGCAACCGCTGTCATCGGGTTAAGAGTACCATCGTCATAGATCCTCTCGCCAAACCTGAATAGAATCGTATCGCCTTTGTTCCCTGATAACCTGATCTTAAATGTCCCGGTAAAGTTTACGCCCATGTCAGCAATCCATTTCCCGCTTTCGGGAGAATAGATCTTCATCGGTTTGATCTCTTCTGTTACTCGTACAGGAGGGAAAAAGGATCTTTTCAGTTCACCTCCGGGCGATTCTCCCGGTACTGCCATCTCCCATGAACTGTCATCAAATCCCGCCCTGTCCCACCCGGGTATTATTTTGCGGGCATCGTAGGCAACGCCAAGATAAACGCAGTTTTTTAAGACCGGTCCATAAGCATATTTCCAGCTCCGGTCAGTTACAATCTCTTCGGTTTTCCCATTCCTGTAACTGATTATGAGCTTTGCAATAAACACAGGTTTACCAACCGGCACATCATTCCTCATGTTACGTCGTCCCCATTTCCTGAGCGGTAGCGGGTTATAGAAACCATTCCCGGTTGTAACACCCAGACAGTTGTGGCCATCGGTCAGAAGCGATGTAACATCGTATTCCGAATAATAAACCGTTTTGCTGAAATCTGTCCAGGCAGGATCAAGAACATTGTCATCGATGGTCTTACCATTTACAAAAACCCTGTAATAACCCGCCGCAGTTATATACAAAGTGGCACTCCGGATGTTTTTACCCGGTTCAAATTCCTTGCGGAACAAGGGTGCAGGATGATCAAGGTAAAACAGTGAATCGCTCTCCGGCAGGGGGCGTGCATCGGTTATCCATTCCGCACCCTCTTTTTCAGCAAAAACATTACCTCCCGTATTTTGCTCATGCCCTTTGCATGCCGCCAGGAAGATCAGTATAATTATGAGGCTTTTCTTTGTCAAGGTAGTGGAGTTTGGTTAGTAATCTTTAAAGATAGACAATCTTTGATTGAATCGTGCAATCATGATTTTCCGGATAAAAATCTTATAATTGTAAGAAAATAATTGTACCAATCCGAAAAAAATCTGGCCCTAAATTTTGTAAGTGGCACTTCTCAATTAATGACTTTAAAAATTCCCCCTTCAGGGGTCAGGGGGCAGACTAAAGAGGATTAAAAACTGACCTTTTCAGAAGAGACTCATAATTAACCCAAACAAGCAAGAAATGAAACCGATAAGACCCGAAAGAAAGGCAGGCAGATGTTCTGTTGCCCTTATAATCACTGCAATAATGATCCTGACCGCGTGTACGTCAAATCCAAAATTGATCGGCCCGGTCGTTGAGACTCAGAGCGGGCTTGTGCAGGGTGTGGCAAATGAGCATGGCACAGTAATGGCTTTTAAGGGCATTCCCTATGCAGCTCCTCCTGTCGGGGAGCTGCGCTGGAAGGAGCCTCAACCTCCGTTGCCGTGGGAAGGCATACGTGATGCAAGTGAATTCTGTGCCAGCTGTATGCAGATCCTGAGGTACAGTCACCTTCCAAACGGACCGTGGACCGAGGAATTCATGGTGCAGAACGAGGTCAGCGAGGATTGCCTGTTCCTTAACATATGGACGCCTGCAAAAGAGGCAACCGACAAACTGGCCACTCTGGTCTACATTCATGGTGGCGGATTCACTGAGGGCTCCGGAGCCATTGATGTGTATGACGGTGAAGAACTGGCAAGGAAAGATATCATAGTAGTTACCATCAATTACCGTATGGGGGCACTGGGTTTCCTGGCACACCCTGAACTGACTGCAGAGTCACCGGATAATGCCTCGGGAAACTACGGGATACTTGACCAGGTGACGGCATTAAGATGGGTCAGGGATAATATTTCTGCATTCGGAGGCGATCCCGCACGGGTAACCATTTCCGGCCAGTCAGCCGGTGCCATGTCGGTGCGGGCCCTTATAGTTTCTCCGCTGGCAAAAGGATTGTTCAGCGGGGCCATAACACAAAGCGGTTCAGGGTATATGGGATCGGGCAATGCAACACGTCTGAGTGATGCTGAAGCCAACGGCCTTAAGTTCGCAGAGGCAAAAGGAGCCTCTTCGCTGGCTGACCTCAGGGCAATGACGGCCGTTGATATTCTTGCACAGGCGCCTGATCAGCGGGGCATCCGTTTCGGAACCGTCGTTGATAATTATTGTATTACAGGCGACTACATGAGCATATTTAAGGCAGGCGAACAGAATGACACTCCTTTTATGACCGGGCTGAACGAGGGTGAGGTAAGATATGGCGGTGAGATCACTGATGAATTCTATGCGCTCTACCCATTGGGTCCGGACCAGGATACACTGGCCGGTATAACAATTGCCGCCCGGGAACGGTCGAGATTAAATGCATTCCTGTGGATGGATTACAGGAGCAAAACCTCTAAAACAAACGGGTACATTTATTATTTCGACAGGGCTATACCATGGCCCGGGTACCCGCAGTTCGGGGCGTTCCATACGGGCGAGGTCCCATATGTGTTCAATAATCTAAAGATGCTTGACCGCCCGTGGACGGCGGTGGATACTCTTGTAGCAGACCGTATATCATCATACTGGGTCAACTTCGTCAACAAAGGCGATCCGAATGGTGAAGGATTACCACTGTGGAGACCATTCAACAGCAATGACAAGACGGTCATGAAGCTGGGTGAAGAGACGGGCATGATACCGGTGGCTGCCACGGAAGAGAGATATGAGTTTCTTAAGAGGCAGATACGTGGGAACTGAAGGAGAAAGGAAAGAGCTGAATATGGTGTAAACTTGATATTATATAATCTATCAATGGCTCAGACTAAACATTTTATTCCGTCAGACTTTAAAGTCCCTGATAAATTGGATCAAACAAGACTGGCCATTTCAGAAAGTTGCCTATCCCGGAAGAGATATCAGCTGGACAGACTGGGAATTATTGGAGTAATTTAAAGCTTTAGAATCCAGTTACACCCTTTATCCAAAGCGTAGGAAATAATCCGGAATTGAAAACCCGGGTAACATTCGATAAACTTTTTGTTGCCGGCAGGTTTTACTCCCGGACATTTTAACTTAACTTCGAGTGCCAGGCCTTCGTTAGACGACGTAGATACAATAAAATCGACCTCCTGCTTATCAGTTGTCCGCCAAAACCTGATCATATCTTTATCATATATGTCAGATAGCCGGTTAAAAACATAGTTTTCAATTAATTGTCCCTGATCTCCCCTGTCTTTGAAATCAAACAGGCGATTCAGGACAATATTTCGCATGCCGGAATCTTTAAAAAACACTTTGGGCATCTTAGTAAGCTCTTTTCTGTGGTTGGCATAAAAAGGTTTTACCAGGCCTATATGAAAACAATTCTGAAGGACGTAAAGATATTTGTCAACGGTTTTATTATCGACTCCTATGGTGTTGGCCAGTTCATTTTTGTTAACAAGGTTTGCTGTCTGTACGGCTAAAAGGACAAGCAGCAGATAAAATTTTTCGGGATTGGCAATTCCGGCTTCATCAATGTCTTTTTTTAAAAATGCATTCTTTAATTCCTTAAGCAGTAAGACCTTTTCTGCTTCGTCATTTTCCAGGACAATTGACGGGTATCCCCCATAAACAAGGTATTCATTGAATGACTGTAAGAGTTGTCTGTAATCAGGAGAAATATATTCACTCTGGCCCCTGATCAGGTTAAGCTCATCGAGGAAGCTCCGGTAACCCCGAAATAGTAACCATTCATCAAATGAAAGCGTTTTGAGTTCAAATATCCGTTTCCTGCCGGCCAGTGAATCCTTGAATTTACTATCTATATAAAAGGCGCTGCTGCCTGTTGCAATCACCTTAAGGTTTTCGCCATATAGATCATAGAGGTATTTAAGGAAATTTGAAGGATCCGCAGCATACTGGACTTCATCGATAAACAGAAATACCCTTTCAGCCCCTTTTTGAGTTCCGTCCAGTGATTTTACAGGCCGTTTAACAAATGAGAAAACCTCCTCAGGGTGTATATTGATCGCTGAAAGGATGTCACGGTCCTCCAATGTGATGTAAGCAACTGTTTTGTTTTCATTTCGTAATTCCCTGTATAAGTCCTGGATAAGTGAAGTTTTGCCACTTTGCCTGGGACCAGTTATAATGGTAAATTCCTTTCTTACAAGATGTTTCCTTATTTCCGGATGGATTTTACGTTGGATATACATGGCAATTTTCTTTCAAAAATACTAAATTAAATAATACTGGACAATAATTCCATAAATATACGATATTATTGGATTCTGATTCCATAATTCCGCACATATTAAGAATTTGTCAACTACCTTTTATAAAGTTTTGTGCAGATCAGGCAGGTACCTCTTTCTATTTTGCCTTAATCCCATAATTTGTTGAAATACAACATTGTATTATTTTTAGATGATTCCATTAAAATCCGTGATAAATAATTGACTTCAGCATGAATATGGTGTAACTTTGGTTACAAGTACTATATCCTTGTATTTTATTAATCTATTAACTGATGGATTATTATCGTTTAAAACCGGATTTAAAAAGCATAGTTGGTCAGATCAAAATATCACGGATATTTTATTGTAAAAAAGGAAGGAGTATATCATGAAAAACAAAATTGACCGCAGGGATTTTTTAAAGCTGACAACAGCAACAGGAACTGTTTTTGTGTTGGGTAATCTTATGCCTCAGAGTGTCAGTGCACAGGAAACTGTTATGATTGGGGAAGCAGAAAAAATAGTTGTGACGGTAATTACCGATAATTATACAGATGCCCTGAGACCGAATGATAAGATTGCCAGGCGACCCGAGGGTATAACCTCTGTAATGGATGTCATACTGCATGCCGAGCATGGCCTGGCTTATCATATTGAGACTGTTGTGAATGGCCGGTCTCATTCTTTTCTTTTTGATTTTGGAACTGATTATCAGGGGATCAAAAGGAATATCGGGTTATTAAATATTGATTTAAGGAATATTGAGGCATTGGTTTTGAGCCATGACCATTTTGACCACCAGGCAGCATTGATAGAATTGCTTGACGACAATAAAACAGTCATCACACCTGGAATCCCTTTTTATGTCGGAAAGCAGTTCTTTTCAGGAAGCTATATTAGAATATCCGGTAATTTAGTTGCGAGCCTTCTCGCATTGAAAAGGGAAGACATTGAGAATCCTGGTCTGGTTAAAATTGTAGAGACATCACTCCCAACTCAAATTATACCTGGAGCGTATCTCATTGGTCATATTGACCAGGTTACTGATTTTGAGAAGATACCACCTGTATTTTTAACCATACGGGAAGGTCAACGGGTACAGGATGATTTTATTGGTGAGCAGGCGGTCGTAATGAATGTCAGGGACAAAGGGCTGGTTGTGATTTCGGGCTGTGCCCACAGGGGAATTGTGAATACCGTCAGGCAAGCTCAGAAGATCACAGGAATTAATAAGATACACGCTATCATCGGAGGATTTCATCTTACAGGAGCCAGTCCGGAAACAATTCAAAGAACCATTGCAGAAATTAAAGCTTTTTATCCGGATTATATTGCTCCCTTTCATTGTACCGGATTTGAAGCGATTTCAGCCTTCGCCAGGGAAATGCCTGACCAGTTCATACTTAATATCGCGGGTACCCGGTATATAATGACTTAGGAAGAGGACATGACGGATTAGCCGGGGCACATCAACAGGGTTAGGTCGATAATCGCTGTCAACGCTTACGAAAACCAAAATCCCGTCGCTCCAGCGACAGGGCTTTTTCTTTTGGTCGGGGAGAGAAGATTATTTTCTGTTTTAATTAGTTGATTATCAGTTATAATATTTCTACTATAATGGATAAAATAGTGCCAATCTTATGCACAATCTATGGCATCGTAGTGGTGTTTGTGTTTTTCAGAATATTAAAATGTTAGTTTCTGAATCAAAAAGTATCCGTTATTTTTCAAATTTTCTGCTAATCCGATCTCAACCGGTTTTTCCGATTTTTTATCAAATAGCTGAATAGCCAGCCAATATTCGCCTTTAGGTTTCACGGAAAGTGTAAGGGTGTATTTTTCAGTTGAAGTGTGGACAGGCATCCAGCTTTTGTTTCCGGAGTCTTCTACTACAAAATCAACGGACCCGGAAGCATTATTCACCGGGATTAGCTTACCTCTCAACTGATATGATGAGTAGGCTGGTGCAACACCTTTGTTAAGCCATTCTATTTCAAAAGATAATTTACGTCCTCTATTTTGAATTGTGTTTATTGATTTTGGAAAATACCAGTAACCGCACAGGTTGAGCAGTTCATTGGTCAATTCAGGATTGTCTTTCAGCCACTCCCCTAAGTAGCCATGAAAACCAATATATGTTGGCCGGATTATCTTTACTGAATTTCGGAAAATATCAGCTCCGCTCACTCCAACTGTCGGGATAATCTCTTCCCCGTTCTTTCCCAGCCAATTACCATCATTCTTAACATGTCCGTAATGTTGCAGTTCATAAACTATTGGCATTGTTTTGAATGCAGCATCGAAATAATCAGGATGCAAAACGGTCCACAAGTGTAGGTTGTTATCAACATGATATTTAACCATCGGACTGTCGTCGCGCAGAGAAAATCCATTTTTAATCGCATAATCCAGCAACTCCTTTTGATCTTCTTCCGGTTTTCCATAAGCCAGCAAATCGTCGGTTACGATTAACTGTGAATGCTTATAATGATTCAAATGCAGGTTCATGTGCGTTTTTACCTCATCAACGGAAGGTGGTATGCGGGTTGAACTGTGAGTAT
>Ga0334882_1002913_pt1 | contig 16500 bp, 19 predicted proteins | sample GraSluR1_MG_5_FD_207226 | JGI IMG/M metagenome (GOLD analysis project Ga0334882, IMG submission 207226) | Sludge microbial communities from methane-producing bioreactor in Wageningen University, Netherlands - Granular Sludge_15_04-R1 | ecosystem: Engineered > Bioreactor > Anaerobic >... | reverse complement strand
ATTCAGTATCTTCTCCCTCAGTAAGCCTCCACTGTAAATAGGTAGCTTCAGCTCTAAACTCAACTGGAGCCTCGATGACGCTTCCGCCACCGCCCTCAAAAAATGGCTGTATCAAATTACCAAATAAGCTCATCGTTATACCTCCGGCGTATATATGTCTCGGTCACACCCAGCTCTATCGGCGGCAAAGACTCTCCGCCTGAACCTCTAAACGGGTTAATCAATAAAGTCAACATTTTTTCCTCCCTACTCGGGCTCTTCTTCTGCGGCGCCATTTTGACCCACAGGATTCACCCAATCTGAGTCTTCGATACTCTCCCAAGCGTCCAACCTTATAGTTGGCACAAACACATCAACTTCAATAAGCGTACCCGGTGACGGCGGTGCATTAAACGTTATCGTACCGGTCGCTGGGTTCGGCACATACGCTACCGTTAACTGCTGCCTTACCCCATTTACATAAACTGCTTCCGTAAAAGGCAAAAACGTTGTAATCGGCAGAGCACTCCTGTCCATAAAAGAAAACTGGGTCCTTATGCCGTCGACGATTTCAATATTCGTATTGCCAACTTTTGGCTCGCCTACTGCTTCAGCTAACGTTTTCAGCATTCCTACGTTGGCTTCTGACACACTTTTTAACAATGAAGCCTGATATGTCAGCAATATCGGCAACAAGCTACCTTTCGTCCAGAAATCATTTTCTTCTGACATATTACCCTCCGATCAACCTGACGTCTAAAGTGCTAGGCAAAAATTTAATATCAAACACTCCTATCTCATCACCAGCTAAACCTGAAACCGTTTCTCCGCGCTCTCCCGTAGTTATATTCACCACTTCAGCTTCTCCCTTATTATCACGTATCGAATAAATGCCGGGCTTATCTGTTACTAAAATCGAGCTTGCAAAGTGTATTACTTTTACCGACGCCCATAAGTCTTCAGCTGTTTCACCAAAAATAATCAGCCCTTTATCTGATTGGATATTTCGAATATGCTGATTTATATTTTCCCATCTTTTCGTTTGCAAAGCCATATACGGCAAGGTTCTTGACACTGTATGAGTACCCACCAACGGCATATCGACCTCAATAAAACTATATATCACCCGCGGGTACCATATATCTGCCCCACGGTCCCAGCCATAAATTAAATACAGTTTTTTTCCAGCATGAAAATGGTAATGGCGATAATCAACTCCGCCTGATATCGGTAAATTATTAGGCGCTAACTCGGTTACTGGTCCTATTGCTGCGTCATCTATGCGATACATCAATTTGTATCCGCTTGTTTCTTTGCACACAAAGACTACCCCGTTATAATCAAAAGCGAAAATCGCTGGAAACTTCGCTTCTCCAAAATCATAAGTCGGACGGCTCCAAACGTCAGTAATACAATTATACACTATTGGCTTTGTCAAAGCGTTATCAGAACTATCTTTTCCCCCAAAACATAGCAAATAATGCTGCGTTGATACGAGGATATAATCATCACGGTTTCCGATGGTATCCCCTCCGATTGTTGAAGGATATGTCAATGCTGTATAACTATCGGTGTCTATGCTATATTTTACAAAAACCCCTTTGCGTATTCCGTCAGTAATACCTCTCCCGCCTAAAAAGTAAAGACAGTTACCATGATAACAAGCTCCAAGCCTGCCTACTCCTTGCAAACTCGCTGGTATTGTTTCATCTGTTCTTGCCCAAAGGGTTAACGACGAATTGGAAACATCTAATTTTAAAGTCGTTTGATTTATATGATATACTATACTCCCTGCTGCTATGACAGTATTGTTTTCTTTTCCTGACAACATCGGAGGCCGCACAGGTAACGACCACTCATAATTCTCTGAATCCATAAGATTCACCTTTATTCTTGACCATCTTTCTCCAGTTGAATAGTGATAAAAGTACTCTGACAACTTGAAAAAATAACCATACCTTTCTTCGCCAGTACCGCTTCCAACAAAAGCACCGGAATCATTGATCGGTGCGTAGTTCGCAAAAGCATAACTATTCAACACGGGATCATACTCATATAAGATATGCCCCATCTCTCGCATTAGATATCCTTTTTGGTCCACATTAGCCACCAGCAAATAACCCGTCGTGCCTAACGGACTCAATGCCAGCTCGCTAGGCAAATCAGCTCGTTCTACCCACGCACCGGTTTCTACATTCAACACGTATGCTTTATTTGAGACCTCATTGTTGAGGGACACTCCCCCGAAAACGTATAAATCGCCATTGATATTAGCTAAGGAATACCCTTTGACACGGTACCCGTTTAGCGTTGGTATTACTTGAACTGAACTTATGCTGCCAGTACTTAAATCATAATACTCTACTTTATTTTCTTCGTTAGCATCCATTGATGCAAAATATATACGGTTTCCTACACAACAAAACGATGAAGGATAAATGGCTTTAATATGCTTTGGTAAATCTGTTAAATTACTAATACTCATATCAGATACTTTGATTTTTTTTGCTGTTGACAAATTGGTCGCATAGTACGCACCAGACGTTCTCCAGCACCTAACACCGCCAAGCACATAGATATACCCATCATTATACCCGGTTACCGCCATCGAGATATTTTGAGCAGTATTTTTCGGCACAGTCCATTCCTTAGTCGTGTAGTTAAACATGCCTATCTCTGTTACTTCACCGTTATCGTACCAAGTCAAAGGGCGACCACCAAAAACGTAAAACTTGGACCCGTCGCTGCAATAACTATGATAGTGTTTATACGTTCCCCAATAATCAGCGATCAATCCTATCGTTTCGTGACAGCTACTATATTCGTAACCCATTCCCTCTACTTCGCCTCGATGTAATACTTGCGGTGTTATGGCATAGGGCGTATTATCCCGATCTGTCAATTCCACCTCTATTACATCACCGTCTTCTGTGACAGCAGTCCCAATATACACGGCATTCTCTGGCACTGTTCCATTCGACACAGCGTTAATCTGAAACCCTGTTGCGTTTCCTGACTCATCAATCAGCAACTGGATCCAAATTTTATTTGAGGCATCGTCATCACACAAAACGTCAAAGCTGTCATATATTTCCACCAACCTACCTTCAATGACACATTTTACGGCTGGCACTGTTACGGTTAGTCCTGACGCTGGCGCAGAAAACTCACCACCATCATAGACAAAATTCCTCCCAGTAAAACTCTTTAACCAGTCTGCCATACTGAACTCATAAAACCGGTTTCCTCTGCCTTCAACACTTGCTATATCGTTAGTTGTTGGAAAAATTTTATAATTCTCAGGCATAATTTGTCCCTCCGTTTATTTCAACTTCAATATCACAATACGGCTGTTTTCCAGTTGAGCCGATCCATTCGTTGACTTCAATGCCTATTTCATCACCTTCGACAGCTGTGACCGTTTTTCCTGTTTGCCATGACGTTATATTTACCAACTTGCTATTTGGTAAGGACGATTTTCTAATTGACAGGATCGAAGCTGAGGTGCAAGTATAAAATTTAATATATGCACAATAACATACTAGCCCGGTACTGCACTCACTACCATACTCTGGGTTCGTTTTCCTTGTTGATAAGTGAGCGTTAGGCAAGTCATAATATAACATTCCATTACCATCACTTAACGGGTAAAGCATCACTGAATAATAACTAGGGCTGCCAGTACTTCTTGACTTTGTGGTTCTCATTACCTCGACTGGATACCATTCTACATTTTCCACAAGACTGTCTTTATGGTGACGGGTTATTACAAAATTCGAATAATACTGTAACCTCCTTGTTTGATACATCGAATACACGTAGGGTCCGCAGTTTACTACGCTGCCCCCTCTTTCACTAGATTCGGAATTTAAAGCAGGAAAATCTATATTATCTAAACCTTGGTGGTGGTTAGTTATCATCGTACCATCTGTTATATTTATTTTACCCAGCGTAGCAGTTGGAACCCATGTGCCACCGCCGCCGCCAATTAGTCTCGGGTAAAGATGATACGCAAGAAGCATCTGCGGGTGACTAAACATATAACTGTAATTGTTATAATAATAACCAGTAGAGGAAGCAGTAAACCTTCCACGCAACTCACCAAGCAAAGCAAGCCAAGTGTCTTCCCAGACATCATAACGAAATACTTTATACGGGTACGGGTCTTCGTCGGTTAAACCGTTAAACCTCGATATCGTATAAATATAATGGTCAACTATTGCTAGAGGACGCTGCCCAGCTTTTGCAGTCCACGTGACTGTTCCGCCTCCTTGCAAACTGATCGTACCACTCGGCATAGTAATCTCGAACCACGTATCTGTCTCAATGTGGTACCTGTGCAACCGTAATGACGGGGACGTTCCTCTTAACAAATAGTTTATAAAGCCATCTTGATAAAATACCGTTGCGTTACTATCTGATGCTGTCAGTACGCCTGCGGGAACATCACAAACACTGTTCACCCAAGCAAACAGTTTCATATCAAAATAATCCAACTTGCTCGTGCCATTATTGACTACATATATTTTATCATTTCCAGCGACTCTGTACCTCATGTCGGTTGTTAAGGTTGGTAAGGACTCCGGCACTGTCCACAGTCTTTCTTTGTAAATTATTTTCGGGCTCGCTGAAGCTGGTACTTGCTGACGGTCATTTGAGATCGTTTTAGTGCAGATAGTATCATTAGTAATAACTGTACCGAGATAAATCGCATTTGCAGGCACACTCTTATCTGTTACAGCGTTAAACTGAAACGTCTCAACGTTGTTCGACACATCATAAACAAACTGCATATACAGCTCATTTCTAGCATTTGCTACGCACAGCATTGGCACAGTATCGTATACTTCAAGTCGTAAACCATTATTGATAATAAATATATTTTTCACATTCACTACTAAGTTTGCTGTTGTTTCTAATTCACAGCCACTTGGTACAAACCCACGCCCTCCGAGCCCAACAGCAAGCTCTCCAAGCGAATACTCGTGGCATCTTTTACCTCTTTCTTCTTGTGTAGCTAAATCTGCTGCCGTTGGATAAATTTTATACGTGTAACTCATGGCGCCACCGCTATAAATATTGTCCAACTATACAGGACTTGGATTATACTTGTCTTGTTAATCGCTTCATGGGTCACTCTTGCAAACATACTCCCAGCAGCAGAAAACAGACCTGCTTCTCGTAATGTTTCGCCATTTTGTTGAGTTGTCCCAAGCAAAAGCTCAAAGGTCACTTTGCGATCTTCAGGCGTTCTTTTTGTTATTTCGTCTCTAAACAATTCATTTAATAGCTCTGTTTGACTAGCTTCTGCAGCTGTCCCATCGTCACCCACAGATATATATTTCATCGGATCTGCCAAGCTTTGGTTCAAATAGTCTCTTATTAGGTTCAGCCCAGTATTTACTACCAGATTAGGGTGCTCCATTCTTAACACTTCAGTTCCAGTCTCGTTGAATAAATAAATTTTTACTATGTTATCAAAATAAATATTCATTACGGCCAGTCGTCCTCCGTATATACATCTGCCTCTCCAACTATAGCATACGGTCCGACCACAGCAAAAATTGGCACAGCGTCAAACGTCAGTTCGTCTGTAATTTGCACATACTCTCGATGCCTGCTGAGTATAACAAAAACTTCATTACCTCTGATTACGAAGTTTCTCCCTGTCTCTTTAAGATCCATGAAAAACTTTAACCACCCACCGAAGTTCTCTCCATCCACAGCTGTTACATTATACGCAAAACTGCCGTTCGCCATTTCTGAAGTAGTGACTGCGGTTATTAAAAAGCTACTATCTACTCCCTCCAACGGCAAGTTTATGCTTTGCAGCATACCTGCTTTCAGCCCGGGGGTAAACGTCGTATAAGTTACTTCTTTTTGGATTTTACCATAATACCTAAGAAGAGCAGTTGCTTTTTGAAAAGCTAGCTCTCTACTGTCTATGCTCGCATCATTTTCTATCGCCTCAAAGACACCGTCTCCTGCTCCTTCCATGTCTGCGCGAATGTCAATTTCATCGTCATCTCTTGCCATGACTACTATTGGATAAAGCCCTCGGTAAGTCACAGCTATTGTATAACCTGACGTCAAGGGTATATAATCTGACGAGTGTTCTATATTGGCTGACTCTTTCTCATAATAAAATATTTTTCCTGTATCTTGTTGACGGTAACCAAAAGATTGCGGCGTTCCGTTCACCGTTATCTCTTTCAATGAGTAAACGGGATATGTCAAAGTAAACGTTCTCCTTGTACCATCACCTACAAACTCTTCTGTACGTTCATCTGTGAAATCTCTCCCTGCTCTAAGTATTTGCACATTACGATAAGCCTCATCTGTAGCATTGCTTTTGAAATCACGATATACGCTGTTGAGCGGGTTTAATCCAAACGGAGCTTCAAATTGGCTACGCTGAATAAAATAAAGCTTTTTATCATAATCTATATACCAGCACTGTCCATTCATAGATGCTAATTCGTCAAAAATCGACGACACCTTCATATAGTTGTACCCAACTATTTCAATAATCAAACCTTCATCGATTAGACCTTCACTTATCCCATACTGCGCTAGCTTAGATGTCAATATGTCTTCTACTATCTCCCCCTGATATTTATTCGAATAGCTGTTTGCCACTGTTCTTCTCTCTGCGTAGCGTGTATAATCAGCAACGACTAAAGAATATATGCGTTTCATTTCGGTGTAATTAGATACCATTTTTATTTTAGCAAGCAACCCGCCGAATATCTTTGTCCCCTGATCATCATAAACTAGCACTTCTGACCCAACTTCAGGGCTTTCTGCTGGTTCCAGCACCATGCTCACGCTAAGCAACCCACGGTTATTCACCCTGTCTTCTTGGGAATAAGTCCCAGGAATAACCTTCATTGCGTAGTCTTCGGCATTTATTAACAACTGCATTACGCTACTCCCAAGAGTCTTAACATCGAAGGCATATTCTGCAAAGTTTTTTTTGTGAGTACTTCTCCATCCAATTCGACGATCACAGTTATCGGTCCATTCCCAATACTGCGATCACGCAACGGCACGACAGCTTCAGGTCCAGCTTCTCCTATCATTGCTAACGTTGGCTTGGTGACAATTCCACCCTCTGCCAGCATTGGTATTTGAGGTATATTGAACCCAAGCGTACGCCCTCCCATGCCGGGCACCCAGTCGGGTATATCTATTTTCAGACGGTTCAGCCCTCTGATCGCTGTATTCACTACACTTATTACTGCGTTAAAAGCTACTTTCACTACCCCTGCTACACTGCTCCATACAGTACCTAACGTGTTTTTCATAGCTGTAAATATGCCTACCACACTGTTTTTAATATTCGTCGCCCATTTTGTTATATTCGTAGTTATGTTATTCCATGCTTCGCTTACCCCTGTCCATATCATGCCCCATACTGCTCGTACGCCTTCAACTATTGGCAGCAATACAGCAGAAACTCTTTCGGGTAAAGTTGTAACGAAATTTATTACTGAGCCTGTTATTTCTGTCCACTTTGCTGAGCCTTCTGTCCTTACTTGATCCCATATACTTGACACTTTATTTATAACTGGCGCTAACTTGGATTCTACCCCTTCACGTGTTTTATTTGCTAAATCTGTTACCGTTTCTTTTATTGAATTCCATTTTTCAGATGTAAAGCTTGTCACAGAGTTCCAAGTATTAGCGGTAAATTTTTTAATAGTATCCCACGTTTCTGTTATTATTTCCCCTATGTTTGTAAAGATAGGACCAAGGAAACCTTTTAGCCACGTTATCGCTTCTGTTACTTTTTCGACGACCCACGTTACGGTTGAAATTATTACCATCAACGCTGGCACTAACACGTTCTCAATTACCCACGCAACTGCATTCAGCCATACTTCCAGCATCGGTAATACCAGCTCGATCAACGGCATCAATGCAACTATCAGATCAACAATAACGGGAATGAGTGGCGCCATAGCTTCAAGTACTGTTCCTAAAAACTTCGCCACGATTATTAAAAGATCCACAAGTACTGGGAACACAGCGTCAATAATTGGACCTATCGCATCAATCAGCACCTCGAATAGCGTTGCCAGCACCGGCATAAGCTCTTCTATTAGTGGCTCTAGCTTGTCCATCAGTTTAATTATTAAATCGGTCAATTTCGGCAGGACTCTTTCTACCATCGGCATTATTGCCTCAATGGCTGACACAAACACAGGAACCAACGGCTGCACAGCATCAACCAGCTCCAATATAACCGGCACTAGCTGTACTGCTAAAGCTGCAAACATTTTCTCTACTGTTCTTGTCAGCGTGTCCATCGTGTCTTGGAACAAAGCTCCCGACTTTACAGCATCATTCGATATTCCCATTCCAAGTTCTTTGTATTTTTTACGCAGCCCATCTATGGACCCTTTCTGCTGATTCAATAGCGGCAACAATTCTTGCCCAGAGCGACTAAACAATTTAGTCGCCAGTGCATTCCGCTCTACTCCTTCTCCCATATTGGACAACCCTGTAATGACAGCAGGCATCAATTCCTCTAAAGATCGATACGAACCATCAGCGTTTTTTAACTCTACGCCTAACTGTTGGAAGGTTGCAATCGCTTCTGCGTTTCCTGTGCCAGCTAGCTGCATTTGAGTTGTCAGCGTTTTCATTCCCATTTCCATACGTTCTATGCTGGCGCCGTTTTGGCTTAAAATATAATCCCATTCTTGATATGCTTCAGCTGATAAACCAATTCTCTGGCTACCCTTGTCTATAACGTCCAGCTTCTTGGTGTAATTATCGACAAATTTATAAGCAGCGGCTCCGGCTGCTGCGATTGCAACAGCCGTGCCAGCTAATATTTTGGTGGCATTAGCAAACGTCTTGCCCATACCACCGACTTTGCTCTCTACTTTACCGAAGGCTTGCTCAGCATTACCGGTATCGACATCAAACTTGGCTTTTAACGTTTCTACGCTCAAGCAAACCTCCTCTCTATATCTTCAATTTCTTTGAGCTTCTTGGCGTATTCGTCGGGGGACAATTTCATTATTTCTTTTCTCGGCTTTGTTAAGTCTTTTACTGATACCTTTTTCTTTAGGTGTATATTCATAATATTTGCAGATACAAACGCTGCAAGCTGTAAATTATAATCTCTCTGCTCTAGCCAGCCCTTAAACTTCATAAACAACTCTCTCGGCGTTAAAGCCCACAGCTGTTCTGGCATTAGCATCAAACACTGGTATCCTATTATTTCCATCGCATCGAAAAAGTTCTCTACTGGTTCTCCGTTTTTTTTTCCGTGCTCGTTGGATCTTCTAAAAAGTAATTCATGACTTCTGCTAACTTGTCAGCCGTTTCATAAAACTTTGGTCCTGTATCAATCCACTTACCAACAGTCTGCAGATCTGGAAAACTTGGATCTTCATCCTTTTTCCACAACATCCCGGCGTATAGCATATTCAGCAATACGTTCGCCCCGAAGCTTTGTTTGTTGAGTTGCGTTATTTTCAACCCTGTTTCTTTTTCAAACCATGCTAAAGCATAAAGATTATACCGCAATTCAATATTACGATCACCCAGCGCGAGGGTTACTGTTTTCATACTGACACTACCTCTAGTCCGCCGATAGTTAAGTCAGCATGATTGTCGTAACTGATCGCTATCTTGTCATCTGCATCATTAAAAGTATAACGATCAAAAGGACCAATATACTTAGTTTCGCCAGCTCCTACCTCCGTCACGGAATCATGAAGACTAGGCTCTCCGCATAGTGCTCTCTGCGCCGTTACTGTTACTGTTCTTCCTGTTCCTCCACCGTTTATTACCTTAAGTATTATCATTTTGGTGTTAAGTGCGGTATCACCTCCAGAACTTGCTGATGCCATTACGGCTGATACACCTGTCGTTAAGACTCTTGTCACTGTTAAAGCTGCCATACTTTACCCTCCTACACCGGCTCAGCTAGAGGACCTGAACCAACAAAAGACATTGAATACGTTGCTTCGCCATCGTAAGGACCTTCTTCGGGAAAATCTGTTATCGTTGCCATACCGGTTTCTGTGATTCCGTTGGCTCTAACGACCTTCAAATTTACTTGCTCATCGTTTCTCCACGAGTTCAGCAACGCCTCGTACGCTTCATCGTTTTTAATGAGAACGCCATCAGCATCGACTGACCAGTTCTTTACCGAAGGAGCGCCTTTGTGCCAACCACCTGAAGACTTGGTCGTCAGATCTATTTCGTCTGTCGATCTATTCAACGTGGCGTTTCTCTGCCCTCCTACTACTTTCCATACTGGCACAGCAATCGTGCCGGTATTTACAGAGATCAGCAGGTCTATTCCTTTACACTCGCTCATAGTTCCTCCTTTACATTTGCTCTACTATTAACTTATATCTAAGTACAACACTACGGTACGGCGTTGTATCGGGATTTACGTTGTACGTGCTGTCGATATAATCTACTCTGCTTAATACTACTCTGAAGTCATCCATAATCAAAGGATTTTGGCTTAGCGTGTTTACGATTTCATCTGCAAGATCTTTGCTTTCCTTGTAACCTGTATACAGCGAGTAAATTACTAGATTTACCGACACATCTTCAGCGTAAGTTGTTTTTGTTCCTCGATCTGTTGCCGTGTCTTTCCCAATAATAACATACGGGTACAATGGTTTCTCTGGCACATTATCATAAATATTATACTTAACTGCCAGTATTTCATATATTGCTTTTTGGAGTTGGTTCAAACACGATTTTTTCATCCATTCACCATGTGCTTAAACGCTTCTCGTACCTTTTTCATAAATGGCCCTTTCAGTTTTTCAAAGTTATGGAAAAAATGCGGCTTGTGACTAAACTCTATCTTCGGAGCATATTCGCACTGCGTCATTACTCCAGCTGCTGCCCCATCTTCATCGAAAAACAACTCGTACGATCTTCGCAAAAACCCAGTCTTAACAGGGGCGTCAATTCGTGTTAGTTTTTGCAATTCTAGCGCGGTCTCTGCTGATATTTTTTTATAAGTTTGCAGGGCCCCCCCTGTTAACCGTGGTTTTATTTTACTCAAAAATTCGTCTCTATTGAGAAATCGTATCGCTAATTTTGGTTCTGCCACTAAGTCGCCTCCATACACTCCATCTGTACGTATGCGGTAACTGCATGGTGGTTATTGGATAAGTGCGGTTTTTTTTTAACAACACGGTAATACCTGTCACCGATCTGCAACATTGTTCCAACTGGGACATCTTGCTCTTTCCGTATTATAACTGTTGCGTAGCTTACAAAATTTAAAGCTCCTGATACAGTTGTTTTTTGTAAAACGTTCTCTTCTACTGACGCCCATATTTCTGTCGTGCTTGTTGAGGATGTCGCACACCCTCCTTGCCCATCCGGCACTTTAGTTGGAATAATCGTGACAATTCTTTTCATCATAGCTGGATAACTCACAGAAGCACCACTCTTTGCCTAGTAAACTGTTTTAATATTGGCCCAAGATCGGCAAGATGTCTTTTTTCATATAACTCAGCACAGCACATCTTTACCCCATCGAGCAACAGTTGCGGGATTGTTGAGTAACCATAAGTAGCGGTTACATAAACAGCCCCATCAGTTTCTATTAGCAGCTTTATCGGCAAGTCTAGTATTTTGGTATACTCGATTTCACTTTCTTCTTCGCCCAACACCTCATCAATGCTTATCACTGGATCAAACGGCAACATCACAGTACTATTTTTATCTACAGCTTCGTAACTTGTTTTCCATGTTTGCGATCCGATCTTTCGGTTCAAGTACCTTTCCAATGCTTGTGTCGCTGTTGATATGCTTTCCTCGATAAGGTCGTCATCTGTATCTGCCACTAACCTTAGATAGGCTTTCATGTCTTCTACGCTTACGCAAAGATCTGGTGCTTCTATGAGTTCGTTTATCATTTTTTCTTCTTATCGGCTACGGGTTTTTTTCTTTCAATTTCTGGCTCATCTTCTTCTTTAGTGTTTTCTGGTTGTATTACCATCTTAGTATCTTCTTCTTGGTCTTTGGCTTTTTCTTTAGGAATTGAAGCCCAACCATTGGCGATAATATCATTAATGACTTCTATCGGCCCAGTAATGAGATCCCCCTCGGCATAGCTTTTAATGTTTATGCCATCCAAAGAAGCGGTAAAAGGTTTTTTAGCTATTACAGTTTTTTCAATTCCTGACAGCATTAGCGAACACTCCCAACCTCAGGTAGCCCCTTGATTATAGAAGCACTGACGAAAGTCTTATCATGGGTAAGAGTTCCAACCTCATCGATATATGCTTTAATATATCGTTTTTTACCTCGATATCCTACTGCATATACTTTCTTTTCATCAGCTTTTACTGCTACTACTTTCTGAGTGCCTAGCAAATCGCCAGCATCAACAGCAGTAAAAGTACCATTGGAAGTATCACATTCATATACCAGGCACTTAAAGCCAAGGTTGGCAGCCCAAGTATCAGTTACTTCGGCCCCAACATTGAATAGTACCAAAGCACCATTAAAACCTTTAAGATCAACTGCTGATCCTTCGATATCAGCATTTACCGCTTGTGGATAAATGGATTGCTCTTCTTTTAAGTTGTTATAAACATCAAACATATTCATAGTTGCCCCCCTTAGCTAGTAGCCATATGAAGTTTACGCAAAGCAGCTGGCTGCACTGTCTTCCCGCCCACTCGTCTAGTGGCATAAATTATAATGTATGGCTTGGAAGTATAAGGATCTCTTAATAGTGTGATAGTTTTTTTATCCACTATTGTATAAGCTTCCTTAAAGTCCCCAAATAGAATTGGATAAGTTCCAGTATCTACCGCTGGCATATCTGCACATTGGTAATAAGGATATCCCAGGATAGTGGAAGGTGCTGAAGCTGCATAAGGTGGTTGCCAAACAAAGGTCCCAGTTACAGCGTCTTTCATGGATCTGATAAGCCCGATGGTTGCTCTACTCATAAGGAACGAAGCATTTGGCTCATACATTTCGTGCAAATCATAAGTCATCTTGATCAATGCCTCTGCTGAAAGCACTGTGGCGTGTCCATTAATGTATCTTGATACTTCACTATTGGTTAACAGTCCTTCGGCTTCATCTACTCCATTACCATCGACAAACCATTTAGATTCTTTTACACCGAATCGCTTGGCAAGTCGGCTGGTTATAAACTTTTCAATATCATAACCTGAATCATCGATCATGGTTTGTGTCATCATGGGTTGTGCATACATTTCATGGGCAAAAATCATAATCTTTTCAAGCCAATTTGCATTACTTACTGTTTTGGTTTCGCTTCTAGTGGAAGTTTCTGAAGTAGCTGATACATCAAGATTAGATTTTTCGCGCAATACTTCAAAACTATTGCCTTTGGTAATATCTTCCACTGTGGCTAAATTCCGAATAGGAGTATAAGGCTGTGCAAGCTCAATTATTCTTTTAAAAGTTGGCTTGGGTACCATATACCCAGCGTTCGGGTCGTCTTGAGTGGTAAAAGCTTTTTTCTCGTCTTCAGTAAGTACTTGATCACCGAACCGAATAAAGTTCATGTACTTTTGCTGAAGCTCTGCTTCTTTTCTTTCACTGTCTGGTGTTGAAACAGCATTGCCTGGTCTCTGAAGTTTAGCTTCTAGCTCATCGATTCTGCCATTAATTTTTTCCAGGCTCTGCTTAGTTTCTCCTGAAAAAGCAGAATAATTCGATTCTACTTGCTTATAAGCTTTTTCTTCAGCTTCCACTGAATCTCTCATGGCTTTGGCAGCTTCTTGAAGCTCTGCTAAAGCTTTTTTAGTTTCTTCGTCCATTTTTAGATCCTCCTTGTAAGTCTTTTAATCTGATAAAATTGCGCGGTGCTCTTCACCTGCTCAGCGAGTTCCAGAATACTTTTCACAGTAGCAGAGTCTGGGTCTTTTACTGCTGAAGTCCCTAGAAGTGCATTAAGTTTTTCAACTTTTTCTAATATGCTTTTTTTCTGTCGATCATCAAAGTTTTCATAGTTTTCTGCTAGTTCAAAGAGCTTTTCAATTTCATTTTCTAGGCTTTTAGCGTCAGTTACAGTTGCTAATTCATTCATTGGGATACTTACCAGCGAGATCTCGTGAAGTCTTACTTCTTCCAAAAATCTGATATTAGGCTTTTCTTGATCCCATCTATGCTTCATAGTATAGTATCCAATCGATTGCCCCATAGGCTTTCCTGCTTTTTTTCTATTCTGCATAATAATGTATTTATTTCTCGCCTCAGGTAAGTCCATTTTAGGATCATCGCTTATATATAGCCTGCCTTTAACTTCTAGTCCATAATCATCTTCTTTTAACCCCTGGGTTATACCTATTTCTTTATCCATATCATGGCTAGATAGAATAGGTATGATCCCGCCTGAATTTTTTATTGTTCTTTTAAAAGCTCCTGGTAGCATTACATCATCGCCAAGATCTATATTGTTAAAGACTGAAGCATACCCAGTAAAAGTCCCTTTATCGTCTAGATCATTAATTTTCATTTTGCAATATAGTTTTTTTAGCACTTTTTCTTCCATCATTTCCCCCTCATAATACTTTATAAGTTTCGGTACATCGGCAATTCACTAGGTTGCCAGCCCCAGCTCCTAAAGTAGAATCGCCTGGGTACATCATTTCGTCTCCATCAATAATATAAGGCTCATCCATAAGAGTAGTTTCTCCATTGTATTCGGCATGTCCTGTTCTGGTCTTATCATCAAGCCAAGCGAGCCAACTCTTAGTCATGTCCAGCCCAGTATATAGAGCAGCTTCTCGCCCTGAATAGCCTTGAGCTTCACAGGTTTCTGTCCTGGCAATAGCTCTTTCTCTATTTTTATATGTTGCTGGTATATACTCTCGGATATAGTCTGCTAAATCATCTATGGAAGTTCCATCATCGATAGCCCTTTGGATATCATTACTTACTATGGCATAACTTCTTATGTTTAGCTTTTTTAGCTTAGGTGCTGTTACTTTTTTAATATGCTTTGGAAGCTTTTTAAGAAAAACATCTTCAAAGTTAGTACCTATTCCTTTTGTTGTTGCTTCTATTTCTCGCAATACTCGCTTTCCATTAAGCAGTCCTATATCTTCATAGGTTTTTTGTATTGCATTCTTCCAAACATCGTTATTCGATAATATAGCCGATTTTGCATTTCTTTCAGCTTCAGAAAATGTCTTTGCTTTTTTACATGCATCAACAATAGCATCGATTTCACTATTGATGGCTTTTTTAATTCGATTTATAGCTAGCTTTTGGTATGCTCTATCTCTTAAAATATTCAATGATTTATAATAAGCTCTTTTTTCTCTGTCTGTTTTCGCCAAGCAATTTAAGTACATTATTCATCTCCAGGATTATCGTTTTGGTTTGTACTCCTGCTTAATAGCTCATCAAGTATTAGCCCGTCGTCATAAGTCTTAATAGGTTGATCGTCGTCTGTTGCTATTGGTACTCGGCCCATAGTATCATATATCACATTTCCATATATTACTGCTGGATATCCTAGTATAAGCCTCGCCTCATTCATAGATAAAAGTCCAGCGTTTTTGCCTTTAATTACTCTATCCCATAGCTGATCGACATTTACCCTTAATGCATCTATAGTATCTCTGTCATAAGTCAATTTATACCCTGGGTAGTATCGATTCACCACATTATAATTCAGCTCATCAAGTATATATTCCAAAAGTGGTAATACTGTCTGGATATAAAGCTCTGTCTTTGCTTCTGATACATTGTTGTATGTCCTGAATTCGGGATATCCTACTATTTCGGGTGGCATACCATATATAGAGCATATCTCCACTGTGCTAAACTTCCTGGAGTTCATCCATTCCATATCCTTTGGCGATACTGATACTTGTTGCCAATCAAGTCCACCCTCTAATATCAGTGGTCTTCCTTTTCTAGATCCTATTGTTTTTTCTTGAAGCTTTTCTTCCAAGCTCTTAAAAGTTATGGTGTCAAGTGTTTCCTTAGTCTTTAATACTCCTGATGGTACTCCAGAATTCTTCATTACTGCATTTGTCCATCGCTTGCCTTCCATATTTTCATCGATCGATATTCCAGCTACTTCAGTTGGTGCCAATCCATCGATATCTGATCGTGGATGGAATGTCTTTATATGAAGTATTTGCTCTTTATTATATGTAGTTACCCCGCTGGTGGTATTATATTCATATAAGCCTTGTTCATTAATCCTTATGCAGTCTGGTCTTAATGTCCATAACTCTTTTATGCTTCGGTTTACTTCTATTTTTAATATATAGACATTTCCGCCTATTAAAAGCTGTGCAGATACAGTATTGATAAATGATTGCCAGGTGGTATTAGGATTAGGTTTTTCGATCAGCTTATTTAAAGGATGGCTTTCTGCTTCTATTGGTTCTTTGGGATTCCTAAAGTCATATACTAGGATATCAATCGGCCTTATGCACTTACATATCCTATCGATACAAGCAAAAACTACCGAGCAGGTCTCATACCCTTGCTTCGATAATTCAGTATATGTCTTTCCCGACC
>Ga0334882_1002910_pt1 | contig 16509 bp, 16 predicted proteins | sample GraSluR1_MG_5_FD_207226 | JGI IMG/M metagenome (GOLD analysis project Ga0334882, IMG submission 207226) | Sludge microbial communities from methane-producing bioreactor in Wageningen University, Netherlands - Granular Sludge_15_04-R1 | ecosystem: Engineered > Bioreactor > Anaerobic >... | reverse complement strand
TTTAAACTTTCTAATCATTTCTCTTTACAAATCTATTGACTAAGTTTTTTTAGCACTATATTCTATTGAGTGCTAAATACAAAAATATTTTTTAACTTTTACAAATATGACAAAAATTTTGCCGACATCGGACAATCTAGTCGTAGAAGCGCTAAAAGAGGAAGTGAGCGCTTCAGGAATTATTATTCCGGACACTGCTTCAAAAGACAAACCTATGAAGGGAGTTGTTGTTGCTGTTGGTCCCGGAAAGCTTTTTGAAAATGGAACAAGGTCTGAAATGGAAGTTAAAGAAGGGGACACCGTTTTGTTTTCAAAATATTCTCCGACTGAAATAAAAGTTGATGGAAAAGATTTACTTCTTCTTGCCATGAACGATATTTATGCAAAAGTTGTTTAATATTTAACCCAAAAAGAATATGGCTAAACAAATTATTTATGGAGATGAAGCAAGGCAAAAGCTCCTTCTTGGAGTCGAAAAACTTGCGAAAACTGTAAAAGTAACTCTTGGTCCAAAGGGCCGAAATGTTGCAATTGCTAAAAGCTATGGTGCTCCACAAATTATTGATGACGGAGTTTCAATTGCAAAAGAAATTGATTTTAAAGATGGTTTTGAAAATATGGGTGCGCAATTAGTTCGAGAAGTTGCTACAAAAACAAATGATATTGCAGGAGATGGTACAACAACTGCAATGGTTCTTGCTGAGGCAATAATCAAAGAAGGACTTCGAAATTTAACAGCAGGTGCTAATCCAGTTCATCTTAGAAAAGGAATTGAAAAAGCTGTTCGAAAAATTGATAAAACTCTTGAGGAAATGGCTGAGCAAATTGGTGATAGTAAGGAAAAAATTGCTCAAGTTGCAACAATTTCTGCTAAAGATAAAGATATTGGAAACTTGATTGCTGATATTATGGATACTGTCGGTGTTGGTGGTGTCGTTCAAGTTGAGGAATCTCAAACAATGGGCCTTTATAAGGAAGTTGTTGAGGGAATGCAATTTGATAATGGCTACATTTCGCCATATTTCATAACTGATCCAACAAGAATGGAGGCTCAGTATTCAGATGCAAAAATTCTTATAACAGATAAAAAAATTAGTTCTGTTCAAGAAATTCTCCCAGTTTTAGAAAAAGTTGCACAAACAGGAAAAAAAGATCTTGTTATTATTGCGGAAGATGTTGATGGTGAAGCTCTTGCTACTTTTGTTTTGAATAAGATTCGTGGAATTTTCAATATTCTTGCGATTAAAGCCCCTGGTTTTGGTGAAAGAAGAAAAGAAATGCTTAAAGATTTATCAATTTTAACAGGAGCAACAGTCATTTCTAGTGAGCTTGGACTAAAACTTGAAAATGCAGATTTAAGTCATTTAGGAGAAGCTCGAAAAGTTGTTTGTGATAAAGATAAAACAACAATTGTTGATGGAAAAGGAAATAAAAATGAAATCGATGCAAGAGTTGAAGAACTTAAAATTTTGATTGATAAATCGACTTCTGAATTTGATAAAGAAAAACTAACTGAAAGACTTGCAAAACTAACAGGCGGTGTCGGTGTTCTTAAAGTTGGTGCGGCTACAGAAGTTGAGCTTAAAGAGAAAAAACTAAGAATTGAAGATGCTTTAAATGCTACAAGAGCGGCCGTTGAAGAAGGAATTGTTCCGGGGGGAGGTGTTGCTTTGATTCGTGTTATGAAGGAACTTTCTAAAATGAAAGGCGAAGATTTAGATGAAACAACAGGAATTAATATCGTTAAATCTGCTTTGGTTTCTCCTTTGTTCCAAATTGCTGTTAATGCTGGAAAAGAGGGAAGTGTTGTTGTTGATAAAGTCGTTGCTGGTGAGAAAAATTTTGGATATGACGCTGTTAAAGATGAATATGTTGATATGATTGAGGCTGGAATTATTGATCCAAAAAAAGTTGTTCGAAGTGCTATTGAACATGCTTCATCGATTGCATCAGTTTTCCTATCAATGGAAAGTGCAATTATTGATTTGCCTGAAGAAAAATCTTCATGCGGAATGCCACAAATGCCTGCAGGAATGCATGGAATGGAAGGGATGATGTAAAAATATTTTAAAAAAAAGAGCTTGTCGTTGATGGGCTCTTTTTTTGTTTATAAAAATTTAAGAATATTTTTAGTAAAAACTTTTAACCCCTGTGTATTTGATGTTTTTAAAAAAATTATGAAAGTTTTTAGAAATGTGATAATATTTTTTAGAAAATTTATCTAAAAAGATATGAAAAAAATAAAAATATTTGAGGAGTCGATTGTTGATTTAAGGGGCAGTGAAAATACTGATACTGATTTTAAGGTTAATAATATTGAAAAAAAAGATGAAGTTGAGAATTCTTTTTTTCGCCCTACAGCCTCGGATGTTTCGAGTGATTTAAAAAGTACAAATTTGGTTCGTGTTCGTTTTGATAAATTCATTTCTCTTATTTCTCGTTATGATTTAGATTCTGCTTTAGTGAATTTCATGGGACAAGAAGTGATTATTTCAACTGATCTTCTTGCTGATCTCGCAAATCCTCCAGAAATGGATGAGGAAAAAGTTGAGGAAAAAAAATTTCCTTTTTTAATCCTTTTAACAGGAATTGTTTTTGGTGTTTTTCTTACTTGGTTAATTTTTAAATAATTATGAAATTAAAATATTCTAAAATTTTGTTAAAACTTTCAGGAGAAGTTTTTGAAGGAGAAAAAGGTTATGGAATTGATTTTTCTAAAGTCCTTGATTTTGCTTCAGAGATTAAAGATATTTATGATAAAGGTGTTTTAATTGGCATTGTTGTTGGGGGAGGTAATATTTGGAGGTTTCGAGATTTTTCGAATGTGGATTTTTTAGAAAGAACAGATTCAGACATGCTTGGAATGACGGCAACGGTTATGAACAGTGTTGTGCTTTGTTCTGCTTTGAAAAAATTGGGATTAAAAGCTCGAGTTTTGTCCGCTTTTCCATGTGAAAGTTTGGTTGAAACTTATAACATTTCTAAAGCAAAAAAATATTTTAAAGATGGAGAGATTTTAATTTTCGCAGGAGGTACTGGAAGTCCATTTTTTACAACAGATTCTGCTTCTGCTCTTAGAGCCCTTGAAATGGAATGTGAAGTTCTCTTGAAGGCAACAAAAGTTGATTTTGTTTATGATAAAGATCCTTTAAAATATAAAAATGCGAAAAAGTTTGAAAGCCTAAGTTTTAAAGATGTTATAAATAAAAAATTAGGGGTAATGGACTTAACTTGTGCGAGTTTGCTTGATGAATCGGGTGTTTCAATGTTAGTATTTAATTTGAATAAAAAAGGTAATATTAAAAAAGCCGTATTGGGTGAAAAGATTGGCACAATAATAAAAAATTAATTTTTAACTTAATAAATATGTCTCAGTTTCCAGCTATTGCAAACATTAAAATGGAGTTTCAAAAAATTAAAGAACATTTGTCTTCAGAGTTTTCTAGACTTCAGGTTGGAAGAGCATCTTCGGTTTTGGTTGAAGAAATCCCTGTAGAAGCTTATGGTTCTACACAGCCAATAAAAGCGATTTCTAGTGTTTCTATTCCAGATGCAAGAACAATTCAAATTCAACCATGGGACAAAGGTCTTTTAAGTCATATAGAGAAAGCTATTGTGGGTATTGGTACTGGTTTAAATCCAAAAAATGATGGAATTTGTATAAGGATAAATATTCCGCCACTAACAGAAGAAAGAAGAAAGGAATTAACAAAACTGGTTTCTAAAATGTCGGAAGATGCAAAAATTTCCGTTAGAACTTCAAGACAAGATGTTCAAAAAATTTTTAGAACACAAAAGGCAAATAGCGAAATTACTGAAGATGATTTTTTTGTTGCAGAAAAGGATCTTCAAGATGCAGTTGATATGGTGAATAAAGAAATTGATGAAATGGCAAAGAAAAAAGAAACTGATATTATGACAGTATAGTTAAATAATAGTTTCTTTAAAAACACTGTTTAACTTAGTTTAATAATTTTTTCTTATTCTTCGTTGTTTAAGTGATCAAGGTCTTTTTCGGTAATACCTAATTGATCCAAAATCCAAATATGTCTTGGATTTGCAGGATCGTATTTTTCAACGCTAAACCTTAAAAGTTCTTCTGGGTTTTTTCCGAGTAATTGACAAACAGCAATATTTCCTTGGCGGTAAATTATGTCTTTTGTAAGACAAACACCAGATATTCTCATGTCAGAACCACGAAAAGTTCTTACTGCCCTGTTCCATGAGTTGTTTTGTGCGACTGTTTCCGTTTGTAATTTGTTGAATTTTCTTTTGTTTTGTTTTGATTTTTAAACTAAAATCATTATTGAATTTATTTTTATTTAAAACTATATGTCATATTTAATCACTGCAATTGTTTTCATTTTAATTTTTTCTTTTTTAATTTTAATCCATGAGCTTGGACATTTTATAATGGCTAAAAGAGCTGGAATTAAAGTAGAAGAGTTTGGGCTTGGTCTTCCTCCTAGAATATGGGGTAAGAAAAAGGGAGAAACAATTTATTCTATAAACTTAATTCCGTTTGGAGGTTTTGTGAGAATGCTTGGAGAAGATAGTAAAGATGAAAAAATGCTTAACAATAAGAGAAGTTTTATTGCTCAACCGATGAGAGCAAGAGTTAAAGTAATAATTGCGGGAGTTGTTATGAACTTTTTGCTTGCTTATACTTTGCTTACTATAGGTCTTACTGTGGGGATGGAACCTCTTTTGATGCCTAATGATATTATTCCAAAAACACAAGAGGGCATTATTCAAATTGAAGAAGGAGTTATTGTGAAAAAAGTTTATAATTCAGTTTATGGTGTAGAAGAAGGGGATCGATTGTTTAAAGTGAATGAAAGAGCGGTTGATGTTAATGTTGTGTCTTCATTGTCGAAGGATGAAGAATTAAATTTGCTTTTTTTGACTAAAAATGGAGAGGAAAAAAATATCAAAATTGAGGCTGATGTTAAAATAAGCGATCTGATAGAGTTTTATCCGTTTACATCTTATCCACGAATCTTTATTAGCGATGTTTTTGAAGATAGTATCTATTTTAATTCTGGCCTTTTGGCAGGAGATGAAATTTTAATGGTTGATGGTGTTTTTGTTTTTGGTATTGAAGATTTTGTTTCTAAAATTTCGTCTAAATCGAGTTTTGAGCTTACAATCCTTAGAAATTTCGAAAAATTTAATTTAAATATAAATAGTAGAGAAGGAAAGCAAGTTGTTGTCTCTTTGGTGTTGACGAATTCTCCAGCAGAAAGGGCGGGCTTGTTGAGTGGAGATGCTGTGCTTAGTGCGAACGGTGTTCTTGTAGGGTCTACTTTTGAGCTTATAGAATTGATTGAAAAATCCGATGATTTACTTGAACTTGAGATAAAACGGAATGAAAAAAAAGAAAATATTTTGCTTTCTCCTGAAAATGGAAAAATTGGTGTTTTGCTTGGGGAAATGTATAGTTTTGAGAACCTATCAGGAATTAGTTTGTATGTTTCAACAGGTTTAAGTTCAATTATTTCAATCGAAAACACGAAATATCCTTTTTATATAGCTCCAATAAAGGCTTTTAATGAATCTTATGATTTATCAAAGCTAACTGCAAAAATGTTTGTTTCGTTTGTTAGAAATTTTGTTTCTAATGGAACTGTGCCAGATGGTGTTGCAGGACCTGTAGGAATTGCACAAATGACTCATATATTTGTGCAAGATGGATTTATTGCAATTATGAGATTTGTTGCGCTTCTTTCTTTGAGTTTGGCTGTGATAAATATTTTGCCAATTCCTGCGCTAGATGGGGGAAGACTCCTTTTTATTATAATAGAGCTTATTCGAGGTAAAAAAGTAAATCAAAAAGCTGAAGCTTATATTCATCTTGCTGGATATTTGTTGGTTTTGTCTTTAATAGTGGCTGTCACTTATAGCGATATTGTTCGACTTTTTAAATAAATTTCTTTGTTTAATATATTTTTTTCTTTGAATAGAAAAATTATACTCTTTGAATAAAAAATTTGAACTTGATGTTTTTGACTGTAGTTGTTGTATAATATTCTTTTTCTTTATGGTGCTTAAACACTGGCTCGTTGTGATTTGAGTTGTTGTTGTTTTTATTTTCGACAGAGTCAGGGCTGTTTGCAGAAGTGCTTGGTTGAAATGTTTAAACAAAAGTACTTGAATGTTTTGTCAATAATGTGTGGAAATATTATTTAATCGGGGGATGTTTTATTTGAAATTTCATTAAGCATACTAGATATAGTGCTTGTGTACTCTGTGTTTGCGCCTATTTTGTGTTTGGGTGAGTTTATGTTTTTACAAATTAAAAAGTCTTGTTTCAATACTTGAATGTTTTTAATATGCCTTCGGTTTATATTAAAAAGATTTTTATTTTCCTATGATTAGAAAAGATTTTTGGATCGAGGTTTTAAAAAAGATTCAGCCAGAAGTTAAAAAAGCTAATTTTGTAACTTGGTTTTCTGGTACGACTGTTTTAAATTTGGAAGATGGAATGCTTAAGGTGGGTGTGCCAAATTCTTTTTCTAAAAATTGGGTTTCGGGGAAATATTCTGATTTGATTTTGGAGAAAGCAAAAGAAATAGATGAAAGTGTCGAAAAAGTTGAATTTGAAATTTGTGCAAGACTTATGGATAAAAATGATGGCGGGGGTGTAGATATTAAAAAAAGTTTTGTTTTTGAAGATGAAAAAAAAGTAAGACGAAATAGACAAACAAATGAAGTAGTTGTTAGAAAAGGGAATTCTGTAAAGGTAGTAAGTCAGATGCTTAATTCTAAGTATAGATTAAATAATTTTATTGTTGGAAAAGATAATAGACTTCCTCATGCGGCCGCAATGGCAGTTTCGAATATGCCAGGGGGAATTTATAATCCTCTTTATATTTATGGCTCAACTGGTCTTGGGAAAACTCATCTTACTCAAGCTATAGGAAATGAAATCGTAAAAGCTTATCCAGATTTGGTCGTTAAATATTTAACTGCTGAAAGGTTTGTTACAGATGTAGTTGAAGCTATTGGGAAAAGACATATGCAAAAGTTTAAAGATCAATATAGGAATATAGATGTTTTTATGATTGATGATGTGCAGTTTTTTGCAAAAAAAGATTCTTCACAACAAGAATTGTTTCATACTTTTAATTTTTTGTATGATCAAAATAAACAAATAGTTATAACAAGTGATCGTCCACCTTCAGAGCTTGATGGTCTTGATGATAGGCTTAAGTCTCGATTTGGTATGGGGATGGTTGTAGAACTTTTGATGCCCGATTATGAAACAAGAGTGGCTATTTTAAAACAAAAATGCAGGGAGTTCGAGGCTTTAATTGATCCGGAGGTGTTAAATTTCATTGCCACAAATATTGAGGGATCTGTTCGTGGTTTGGAGGGTGTTCTTAGGGCCGCGATTGCTGAGAGTCAGCTAGGAAATAGAGTTCCAACAATACGGTCTGTTGCAGAAATTATTAAAAGGTTTAATAAGGCTCAGGATATTATTGGTTTTGATATAGAAAAAAAACAAAAAGATTCTGCAAGAACTATAGATGATGTTGTTTCTTTTGTTGCAGATTATTTTGGGATAAATGCTTCTGAACTTAAAGGAAGTAATAGGAAAAAAGAGGTGATGAAAGCTCGACAAATATCCATGTATTTAATAAAAAATGAGCTAGGGCATTCTTATGAAAAAATTGGAACGGGTTTTGGAGGAAGGAATCACACAACAGTAATGCATTCATGCAACAAGGTTAATGCTTTGCTTCAAAAAGATGAGAAAATTTTGAAAGAGCTTAATGCTATTAAAAGGGATATGGGGCTTTAGTTTTTTTCTTTGTAAGTAGTTTTTTTAGGGCTTTGAAAATACAAAAAATTCTTTTCTTTTTTTAAAAAAACTTGTAATATTTTTTTAAGTATTTTAAGCATTTTTATGAGATATAATTCTTCGATTCGAGCCAAAAGAGCTCTTAGACATAATTCAGGAAAGTCTTTTTCTTTGTTTACTCCGTTTATAATTTTGATTTGTATCGGTCTTATTTCAGTTTTGGGGTATAAACTTTATGGTTCTTTGGTTGATGGGGAACCCAAAAAAGGAGTAAAATTTGAACTTCTTTCTGGTACTGCAGAGTTAAAAGCTTGGGGAACAGATCATTTTATTGATGTTCCATCAGGTTCATTTTTGATGGAGGGTGATGAAATTGTGAGTTCAGAAGATGCTTTGATGATTTTAGAGTTTCCAGAAGGAACAATATTGAGAGCAAATGGAGGAGTTGATATGGTTGTAGAGGAAATGTTTTTTGAAAAAGATCCCTATAGAATTAAATTAATGCTTGTTCATGGTGATGTGTGGATCAATAAGATGATAAGACCAATGGGAAAAACTGATATGCAAGTTTCTATGGGGAACGTAGTAGTAAAATCTTCTGATTTAAGTGTTTTGGCTTTAGAGAATAAAATCGACGAAATTGTAAGAGTTACTTCAGGCGCTTCGATAAATGTGGATGTTTTAAATGAGGCAAAGAATAGGGTTGTAGAAACTGTTGTTGTTGCTGTTGGTCAGGAGGCTGTTTTTTCAAAAGAGATTCTTTCAAAGTATTGGAATTTTGAAATGCCTACAATTATTGAAATATTGAGTGATTCATTTAGAAATAGTGAATGGTTTAGATTTAACATAAATGCCGATAAAGGCTTGATTGAGCCTCTTGATTTGATTTTAGAAGATGATGGTGTTTCAGCGGAAGGGGGTGATGATTTTGAAAAAGTCGAAGAGGATGGCTCTTCTGTTGTTTCAAACAATCAAGAGAGTACAAATTTAAGTCAAAATAATGTTGTTTTGACTGCACCATCTATAAAAACAGTAGCAGGTGGAACTAATACAGATGAAAACGGCTTTTATGTTGTGACAAATCATTTAGCCACATTGATTGGTAATGTTAGCAATGCTTCTGAAGTTTATGTTAATGATTATAAGCTTCAACAATTTAAAGCAAATGATAGTACTTGGACTTATTACGCAAATGCAAAATACAATCTAATGAAAGAGGGGGAAAATATTTACAATGTTTATTATAAGGACTCAAGTGGAAGAAAATCAGAAACGCTAGTTGTGAAGGTTCTTTACAAACCAGTGGCCTCTGTTTCTACACCTCCAGTTGTGACACCGCAAGTAAATGAAGAAACTGTTGAGGCTGTTGAAGAAATTGTGGAAGAACCCATTCAGGAACAAAGCCCTCCTGAAAATTTGGACGACAATAAAATGCCTGATTGGTTGCTTTAAAAGAGGTTTTTTGAGTGCTTTTGGAACAAAGGTCTTTGTGTTTGTGTCAAAGGCTTTAGTTTTAGGGAAAGGTCTTTGTGTTTGTGCCAAAGGCTTAAAAGCCATTTTTTACAAGTGTTTTGCTCTGTTTGCGTTGTGTTCATCATTTGTTTTGGAAAAAATTGTTTCTCCTGTTTTTTTTGTGTTTAGATAAAACCAATATTCGCTTTCTTTTGGAAAAACAGAGGCAATTATGCTGTCAAGGCTTGGGTTTGCAATTGGTGTTGGAGGAAGTCCTCGAAGTTTTCTCGAGTTGTAGGGATCGTCTTTTTCGAGGTCTGCTTTTGTAATTATGTTGTCGGTTTTTGTGTATAAAAGGGTTGCGTCTGCTCCTATTGTCCAGTTGTTGTCTAGTCGTTTCCATAAAATTCCAGAAACAAGTCTTCTGTCTTCCTTGCCAAAAACTTCTTTTTCAATTATTGAAGCCATTATTATTATTTCGTCTAAAGATCTTTTCGATTTAGTTATTGCTTCAAAGATTGTTTGTGGTGAAGATTCATTTACAACTTGATTTAGTTTTTTTTCAAAATTATCAACTGCTCTATATATTACTTGGTCAATTTTAAAATTGCTGAGGTCGAAATGATATGTGTCAGGGAAAATGTAGCCTTCTAAAGATTGTCCTTCTTTTAAAAAAGGGTAATAGTGGTATCCTGAGAACGAATTTATCGCTTTTATAAAGTCTCCTTCTTCTATTAGGCCTAAGTCTTTTAGTCTTTTATCAATATCTCTATTTCTAAGACCTTCTTGAATTGTAAGTATTTTAAGTTTTGGAGGGGAGCTAAGTGTTTTTAAAATGGATCTTAAGTCTTGAGATTTTGTTAATGTAAATCTTCCTGCTTGGATTTTTCCTGAAAGGTCTTCTTTTTTGCTTATGTAATCGAAGTAAAATGAGTTTTTTATTAAATTTTCTTCTTTTAGTCTTGTTGAAACATTTTTTGTTGTTTCTCCAATTTTTATGTCGAATGTGATTTCGCTGTTGTCTTTTTCGTCAACAGCTTTTTCGAGTGTTGAAATGTAGTATTTAAATGAAAAAAACGAGCTTAGTAAGATTATGAGTATTAGTATTTTTGCCTTATGGTTTTTGTTCTTTCTAATATATCGATTTCTCATTTAAAATTAAGGTTAGTAAAAAATAGTGTTTAAAATTCTTTTAAATTAAATTTTTACATTGATGGAAACCCCATTGGTCCCATTACATCTTTCATAAGATCTGCGCCAATTTGTTGAGATTTTTTAATAGCTTTGTTGAATGCTTTTTCAAGTGAGTTTTCAAGCTTTTTTTTGTTTTCTAGTGCCTCATCATTTATTTGTACAGACTGTACTTCTTGTTCTCCATTTACGACAACAATCACTCCATTTTCTTCAGCTTCAATGTGTGTTGCTTTTAATTTTTTCTTGATTTCTTTGGCTTGTTTTTGAAGTTTGTATAAATCTTTTGCCTTTTCAAACATTTGATTAAAATTAAAAAAATATATATGGATTTTATCGTTAATAAAATAATGTTGCAAGATTTTCATTTTTCTCTTAGACTTAGCGACGCAAATTAAAGAATATAATTATCAAGTTATGGAAACACTAAAACTTTCTGCAGTAAAAAGAGACAAATCATTAAAAGCAAAAAAATTGCTTTTGGAAAAGAAAATTCCAATTGAATATTATGGAAATGGAGTTGAAAATCTGTCACTACAGGTTGAAGCCACCGATTTTAGAAGACTTTTTAAAAAAGCTGGATTTAATACTGTTATTAGTATTGAGTTTGAAGGAAAAAAATATCCTGTATTGGTTCATGAGGTAGCGGTACATCCATTAACCGATGATTTTTTACATGTAGATTTCAAAGCTGTAAAAATGGATGAAGAAGTTGAAACAACAATTCCTTTGGAGTTTGTTGGAACATCAATTGCTGTAAAAGATTTCTCTGGAACTTTTATTAATAATTTTGATGAAGTTGAGGTTAAATGTTTGCCTAAATATTTGGTGCCATTTATTGAAGTAGATATTTCTGCGCTTGAAGACTTTAATAGTCAAATAACAATTAAGGACTTGGTTGTGCCAAAAGGAATTACATTGATGCATGAAGAAGATGAATCAGTATGTTCTGTTGTTCCACCTAGAGTTGAAGAAGAAAAACCAGTTGAAGAAAGTGTTGAAGGAGCTACTCCAGTAGCAGAAGAAAATAAAGAAGAAAAGTAAACTTTTTAAAAAAGGGTCCTTTTAAAAAAGGGCTCTTTTTTGTTTTTCATTTTTGAGCTATATTTATAACAATTTAATAAATATTTTATGAAAAAAATAATTTTAGTTCTTTTAGTTTTGTTTCTTTTTTCGTGTTCTTTAAAGCAAGAACCTATTTCTCTTATAAGAGTTGAGTTTGATGTAATGTCAAATAATATTGTTTTAGTTCCAAATTATTTAAAACAAACAGTAGACTTTGAATTGAATTTTAATAATGTTTTAACAGTTGCAGAAATAGGTGAAGAAAATTTTAATAAATTTTTAGATATTTCTAGTGAATTACTTTCTTTAGATGAAGGGGATTTGGGTGAAGGAATAGTTCTTCATTTGAAACTTGATGATGGCATAAATAAATCTGTTCTTGTTTCTGAACAAAAAAATTATTCTTTGTATAATAAAATTGTTTCTTTTTATGAGGAAATAGTGTTTTTGGCAAGTGTTGATCTCGAGTAAATAAAAAATTATTTTTCTTTTTTGTGTTTTTTGAGTAAAATTCTTTCATCAAAATTTATTATTTAATTAAAAAAATCGTATGAATTACCCAATTCTGATGATGGGAGTGAGTGTGCTTGCGCTTGTTATGGCAGGTGTTTTTGCACATTTAATCCAAAAAAAACCGGTTGGAACTGAAAAAATGAAAGAAATTTCTGATCAGATCCGTGAAGGAGCAATGGCGTTTCTTTTTAGAGAGTATAAAGTAATTGCTGTTTTTGTATTTGTTCTTGCTATTGCGTTGTTTGTTTTTTTAGATAATAAAGAAACAGTTGGTATAAATGAGGGTCTAGCTTCGTCTGTTTCATTTGTTTATGGAGCATTATCAAGTGTTCTGGCTGGTTTTTTTGGAATGCAAATTGCAACAAGATCAAATGTAAGAACTGCAAATGCTGCTAAAACAAGTCTTGGAAAAGCTTTAGAGCTTGCTTTTAGATCTGGTTCTGTAATGAGTCTTTCAGTAGTTGGACTCGGTCTTTTTGGAATTTCTCTTTTATATTTTGCTTTTGTAAATATTTTAAATTATCAAGCTGATATTGCTTTAAATATCATGACATCTTTTGGCCTTGGTGCTTCATTGATAGCACTTTTTGCAAGAGTTGGTGGTGGTGTTTTTACAAAGGCTGCTGATGTTGGAGCTGATTTGGTAGGTAAAGTTGAGGCAGGTATTCCTGAAGATGATCCTAGAAATCCTGCTGTTATTGCAGACAATGTCGGTGATAACGTAGGAGATGTGGCAGGAATGGGTGCAGATCTTTTTGAAAGTTATGTAGGTTCAATTATTGCATCAATGCTTTTAGGATTTGCAGTTTTTGAATTTAATGGTGTCTTTCTACCGTTAACTGTTGCAGGTGCTGGAATTCTTGCTTCAATTCTTTCGTCATTTTTTGTAAAAGTTGGAAAAAGTGGAAATATTCAAAGGGCTCTTATGAGTGGACTTTGGCTCTCTTCTATACTTGTTATTATTTCAACTTTTTTTCTAAGTAAATATTTTCTTGGAGAAAATTATCTTGGAATTTTCATTTCTATTTGTACTGGACTTGTTGTTGGAGTGTTGATAGGTCTATTAACAGAATATTATACTTCCGGATCATATAGTCCTGTTAAAAAACTTGCAGATCTTTCTCAAACAGGGGCGGCCACTAATTTAATTCAAGGTCTTTCTTTGGGATATAAATCAACTGCGCTTCCAATTTTGGTAATTTGTACAGGTATCTTTATCTCTTATTATTTTGGAGGAATTTATGGAATTGCTATATCTGCGGTAGGAATGCTTTCAACGCTTGGATATTCTCTTGCTGTTGATGCCTATGGTCCTGTTGCAGATAATGCAGGTGGAATTGCAGAAATGGCAGGTTTGGGGGAAGAAGTAAGGAAAAGAACAGATGCACTTGATACTGCAGGAAACACAACTGCGGCTATTGGAAAAGGATTTGCTATTGGATCGGCAGCATTAACTGCTCTTGCTTTATTTACGGCTTATACTCAAGTTGCTGGATTAACTGTTATTGATATTATGTCGCCACGAGTTATTATCGGTCTTTTCATTGGAGGCATGCTTCCTTATTTGTTTTCAGCATTAACAATGTCGGCTGTGGGAAGAGCTGCTTTTGATATGATTGAAGAGGTAAGAAGACAGTTTAGGGAAATTAAAGGACTTATGGAAGGAAAGGCAAAGGGTGATACTAAAACTTGTGTTGATATTTCAACTAAGGCGGCTATTAGGGAAATGATGGTTCCGGGGCTTATGGCAGTTCTTGTTCCTTTGTCTGTAGGATTTTTGCTTGGAAGTGTTGCTCTTGGAGGTCTTCTTGCAGGTGCGCTTGTTTCTGGTGTGATGATGGCAGTTTCAATGGCAAATTCAGGTGGAGCTTGGGATAATGCAAAAAAATATGTAGAAACAGGAATGTTTGGAGGTAAGGGGTCTGAAACTCATAAAGCAACAGTTGTGGGAGATACCGTTGGGGATCCATTTAAGGATACATCTGGACCAAGTATCAATATTTTGATTAAGCTTATGACAATAGTTTCTTTGATTTTTGCAGTTTTGTTTACGGCAGAAGGAATTTTATAAAAAATTTAATAAAAAGGAGTAAGTTTTGATGCTTGCTCCTTTTTTTGTGTTTAAAATTTGAAAAAAATAAGTATAATTTCTTTGTAAATTTTTAAAAAAAACTATGAAAAAAGAAATGTTTAAAGAACTTTCGAAAGAAGTTACAAAAGATGGAATTGTAGAGGAGGTGAAAAAAGCAATTTCAATATTGGCTTTAAAAGAGGCTGATGTTAAAGCTGTGTCGGAAGCAAAAAAATCAGAAATTTATGGAGCTTTAATCTTTCTACTACCAATCGTTGTAAATTTCGTATTTGCTTTGTTTAGTTCTTATAGGCTTTCGTTCGTTTTTTTGTTATCAAAACTATTTATTCCTATATTAGCTTTTTTCGGAGCACTTTTCTTGATTGTTTTTGTTGCAGAAAAAGCTTTTAAAACAAAACTTGATATGAAGGCTCTTTTTAGAGTTATGTCTTATTCCTCGATTGCTACTTGGCTTACTGTTCTTCCTTCTTTGTCTGCATTTGTAAGCTATAATTCTTTTTTTGGTTTTTTGTCCTCAACAAGATTTTTAGTTTTGTGGATTTTTGTAGTTGTTTTTATTTATCTTTCAAAAGTTTTGAAAATGAAGCAAAATGATGTGATTGTTTTGGCTGTTTCTGGAGCTGTTGCTTATTTTTTAGCAATAGAATTGCTAATAGGAATTTTTATTGGAAATACTTATGGATTTGGTTTTTATTTCTAATTTTTCTTTTTAAAAGGGCTATTTTTAATAGGCCCTTTTATTTTGTTTGATTTTTTGTTATAATATTAAGATAGTTTTAGGCTTAAATATGACAGAAGAAAAGAAAACAGATTTAAAAAAAGTTGTAAAAAAGAAGTCAAGTAAGACGGTTTATTCAAATTTGAAGAAAAAAAAGGAGAAAAAGTTAAGAAGTATCACAGAAAAACCTTCTAAGAAAACAGTTCTTAAAAGTGGCAAAATAAAGAAAATAAATGATCAAGAAGATTTGACTAAAACAAGGGAAATGTGGGAAAAAATTAGTGGTGAAAAAAAAGGAAAAACAAATGTTTCGGATGATAAAAAAACAAAGAAAAATTCTAAAAATTCTGAAAAAGATAAGGATTTGGAAAAGGAAAACATTAAAACTTCAGAGGGAGGGAGTGTCTTGAAGAATGCTAAAGGTAAGGCTTTGAGTGGTGAAAGTATTTCGAAGAGTGGTGAAGGTAAGGCTTTGAGTGGTGAAAGTGTTTTGAAGAGTGGTGAAGGTAAGGCTTTGAGTGGTGAAAGTGTTTTGAAGAGTAGTGAAGGTAAGGCTTTGAGTGGTGAAAGTGTCTTGAAGAATGCTAAAGGTAAGGCTTTGAGTGGTGAAAGTGTCTTGAAGAATGCTAAAGGTAAGGCTTTGAGTGGTGAAAGTGTTTTGAAGAGTGGTGAAGGTAAGGCTTTGAGTGGTGAATTAAAATTGAAAAAGAAAAAAAATAAAATTTTGGATGATGTGGAAAGAAAGAATGAAAATAAAGAGAAGGAAGGTTTTAAGAAAATTGAGGAAAAAGGAATTATTAATAATAATATTTCGGAAATAGAAGATAAGAAAACTAAGAAGGATGAACTTTTGATGAAAGACGTGGAGTCTACTTTTAAAAAAAGTCCGCAATCGAAAGAAATTGATGATGATTTGGCAAAGAATGTTTTGTTGATAAAAAAAACTGAGCCATTTTCTGGTAAAATTCCAAAAACAATAGAAAAAAACGATGATTTAAAGATTTTAGGTTCTGTAAATGAAAAAAACGATGATTTAAATAAAAGTGATTTGTCTGAAAAAAAGACAAAAGGAATGGCGGTTTTAGAAAAGGAAGGTGAAAAGATGAATAAAGAAAAAAATGATGTTGAGGAAAAGGAGGGGCTAGGTCAAGGACAAGTGGGAACTTTGAATAAAAAAGAAGATTTGTTTAAAAAGGAGGTACAGGGAGAATCAGATAAAAAGTCTTCTTTTAGATCAGGACAAAGTGCAAATTTGAGTGTGAATTCTAGTGGGGCAGGGCAAGGTGGAGGTGTGGGGTCAACACAGGGGGCATTAGATAAAAAGCCTCCTTTTAGAGCAGGACAAAGTGCAAATTTGAGTGTGAATTCAAGTAGGGCAGGGCAAGGTGGAGGTGTGGGGTCAACACAGAGTTCTTTAGATAAAAAGCCTCCGTTTGGGGCAGGACAAAGTGCAAATTTGGGTGTGAATTCAAGTAGAGCAGGGCAAGGTGGAGGTGTGGGGTCAACACAGAGTTCTTTAGATAAAAAGCCTCCGTTTGGAGCAGGACAAAGTGCAAATTTGGGTGTGAATTCAAGTAGGGCAGGGCAAGGTGGAGGTGTGGGGTCAACACAGAGTTCGTTAGATAAAAAGCCTCCGTTTGGGGCAGGACAAAGTGCAAATTTGGGTGTGAATTC
>Ga0334882_1002909_pt1 | contig 16515 bp, 18 predicted proteins | sample GraSluR1_MG_5_FD_207226 | JGI IMG/M metagenome (GOLD analysis project Ga0334882, IMG submission 207226) | Sludge microbial communities from methane-producing bioreactor in Wageningen University, Netherlands - Granular Sludge_15_04-R1 | ecosystem: Engineered > Bioreactor > Anaerobic >... | reverse complement strand
TGCGCTCCCAGCGGGAAAATCGCTGCTCCAGACCCATGCAACGGCCCGCCGCCCACTCGCCCCCGCCGATGGCCCCGCTCTTCTTGCGCCGCTTCCCGTCGCTTACGCTTTCTTGACGCAGCCGTGGACCAGGGGTCGGCCCATTTGACTTCCGTCTTGTACGGACGGGATGGGCATGCTTGACTACCCCGCTCATGTCTTCTGATTCCGTTATTTCCGCCATTCGAGGCCGCGCCGGACCCGTGATCCGCCGACTGATCCGGCGACTGCGGGGGGTTAGCGAGCGCTGTGTGTCGCTTCCGCCCGCCGGGAACCGTCCGCCGCGCGGGCGCGTACTGTTTTCCTATATCATCGATGCGGTTCTCGTGCGCGACCCGAGCCGGCTGCCGCATTCCCATCCGAACTTCTGGGAGACCTGGGCCATGGCGGAATGCTTCCGCGCCGAAGGTTATGCCGTCGATGTCGTCCACTGGACCCGGCGCGGCCCGCCTCCGCGGCTGGACTACGACATCTATGTCGATGTCCGCCGGAATTTCGACCGCTATGCCGCGGACCTGCCGGCTTCCTGCCTGAAGATCGCGCACATGGATACCGCCCACCACCGCGTACACAACGGCAACCAGCTCCTGCGGCTCGAGGACCTGCGGCGGCGGCGCGGCATCGATTTGGCGCCCTTCAAGCTGGTCGAAGAAAACCACGCCGCCGAAAACGCCGACCGGATCACCGTCCTGGGCAACGAGTTCACCCTCGAATCGTTCGGGTCCGCCGGGAAGCCCATCCGACGCATCCGGCTGTCCAACGCCTTCTGCTACCCCTTTCCAGAAGACAAGGATCTCGACGCCAGCCGGCGGCGCTTTCTGTGGATGGGCAGCGAGGGCTTTGTTCATAAAGGCCTCGATCTCGTCCTCGAAGCCTTCGCCGGCCTGCCGGAGTTTGACTTGACCGTCTGCGGACCCATCGAGCGGGAACCGGCCTTTCGAAAGGCGTTTTCCGACCTGTTGTATCGAACTCCCAACATCCGCACCGAAGGATGGGTGGATGTCGCCGGGCCGCGCTTCCGGGACCTGGCCCGGCAATGTCTTGCCCTGGTCTATCCCTCCTGCTCGGAGGGGGGCGGCGGATGCGTCATCACGGCCATGCACGCCGGCTTGATTCCGATGGTCACCCGCGAAGCCAGCGTCGATGTGGAACCCGATCGGGGCATCCAACTGGCCGATGCCTCCGTTGAGTCCATTCAACGCGCGGTACGTCACCTGTCCGCACGTTCGACAGACGAATTGAACGCCATGGCCCGCGCCGCTTGGCGCTGGGCGAGGGAGTTCCATACCCGGGGGCGATTCATGAACGAATACCGCGCCTTTGTGCAGGATCTTGACCATCAACGAAAGCTGGGGTGACCCGTGACTTCTTCCAACCGCGAATGCAATCCCTCGGTGTGGGCCGTAGTTCTGGGGTACAACCATCCGGAGGATACCATCGAATGCCTCCAGAGTCTTCAGGCCGTCGATTACAAGCCCTTTGCCATCCTGTACGTCGACAACGGCAGCGAGATGACCAACTGCGAGCAGGTCATGAACAGCGTTGCCGGTTGCGGCGTGCTCCGCCTGGACCCGAATGCCGGCGTGGCGGGCGGCCTGAATGCCGGCATCCGGCATGCCTTTGAACAGGGTGCGGACTATGTCATCATCCTGAACAACGACACCACGGTGGACCCCTCCTTTGTCGGGCACTTGGCCGACGCGGCCCGGACCCATCCCGATGCCGGTATGCTGGCGCCCAAGATCTACTACTACGACCATCCCGACACGGTCTGGTCCGCCGGCTCCGTCTTCCGGCGCTTCCCGCCCGTGGTCTATATGCGGAAAACCCGCGAGGCCGACGACGGACGATTCGATTGTCCGCAGGACATCGATTACGCCACCTTCTGCGTCATCATGTTCAGCCGCGCCATGATCGAAAAGGCCGGACTGCTCGATCCGGACTACCACTTCCTCTACGAAGACTACGACCTGTGCATCCGGTCGCGAGAAGCGGGCTTCCGAATCCGCTACGTGCCAGCGGCCCAGGTTCGCCACAAGATCTCCAAAACCACCGGCGCCGGCACCCCCAACCCCAAGTTCTGGCATACGTACGGGCGCAGCGAATCCATCTTCCGGAGGAAATTCCGCCGCTATCGCTGGCTGACCGGCTGGACGCATGCCGCATATATCGTGGCGCGCTTTGTCTTCGAAGGCAACCGGTATGGCGTCAAACCCTACCTCCAGGGCTGGCGCCAAGGCGCCAAGGATTCGCTCCATCCGCCGCCGCGCCTCGACGATGACCAATCGGCAGACGGACGCGTGTTGCGCTCGCCCTGAATGGCCTTCACGCCGCGGTTTTGCGCGGCTTGAGCGCTTGACCGTTGCTTTTCTTCCGTGATAAGGAGAACCGTATGACATCCCCAAGTTCTCTTTCATCGCTCCGGTGGTTTCACCGCGCCGGCCTCCTTCTCGTTCTCGCCCTCTTTGCCGCCGGATGCGAACTCGACAACATCTATGTCGAAGATGAAGCCCAACCCGCGGCGACCCAGGCCAACAACTCCAACGCAGGGGATGCCGCCGCCCCCGCAATAGCTCAGCCGGATCCCGAACCGGCATCCACGCCATCCCCCGAGCCGCAGCCCGAGCCGGAACCTGCCGCCGACACAGCGCCCGAGCCGGCGCCCACGCAGCCCGAGCCGGAACCAGACCCCGATCCAACACCGCCGCCCACACAAACGGCTCCCAGCGGGGGGCCCATCTTCCAATGGAACGGCCGCAACGAATTTCGCATATCGCCGAATGTTCCATGGATTCGTTTTTGGTGGGTCACCCACACGCGGCCGGACGGAACCAAATACGACTGGCGGTCGGGCCAATACCATCGGGTCATGTCGTCCATCCGCCAGCCCGTGCCCAGTGACGGCATTGTCAGGCTCTCGGAAGCGGAAGCCGCCGCGATTGCGCGCGAAGGCATTGTGCAGGTTTGCGGGGACACGCCCGGCACACGGGCACGGAACGAATCCATGTGCTGGTTGATTCGGCCCGGGGTTCCAGCCACCAGTTACATTACCGAATCGGAATGGCGCGGAGGGAAAACGGATGGCGTCGTGCTCCCCTACGGACGAGATGGATAAGATGTGGCCGATGCTGGCCGATCCGGGCGGGCACCGCGAATGGCCAGCCCCTCCCAATCCCGGCGGAACGGCTGCAGTGTAAAGGAAAAGATGGAGGGCATGACCATGAAAGCCGTTATACTGGCGGGTGGATTTGGCACGCGCCTGAGCGAAGAAACCACGGCGCGGCCCAAGCCGATGGTCGAAATCGGCGGAATGCCGATCTTGTGGCACATCATGAAGATCTACTCCGCCCATGGCATCAACGACTTCGTGATCTGCTGCGGCTACAAGGGGCACATGATCAAGGAGTATTTCGCCAATTACTTCCTGTACAATTCGGATGTCACCTTCGACCTGAGGCGAAACAAGACGGCGATCCACCACCACATGGCGGAACCGTGGAAAGTCACCCTGGTCGACACCGGCGAGAAGTCCGGAACCGGCGGGCGCCTGAAGCGGGTCCGCCCATACTTGAATGGGGAAACGTTCTGTTTCACCTACGGCGACGGCGTCAGCAATGTCGACATCCGCCAGACGATCGCTTTCCACCGCGAGCAGAAAGGCCTGGCCACCATGACAGCGGTCCAGCCCCCGGGACGGTTTGGTTCCTTCCGGCTCGCCAAGGGACAAAACAAGATCGTCAGCTTCCACGAAAAACCGCAGGGCGACAATGCCTGGGTCAACGGCGGCTTCTTCGTGCTGGAACCCGCCGTCCTGGACTACATCGAAACCGAGGCTACCTTCTGGGAAGCCGAACCCATGGAGCGCTTGGCAAAAGAAGGCCAGATGGTTGTCTACAAGCATGAGGGCTTCTGGCAGTGCATGGACCATTTGAAGGATAAAATCGACCTGGACCGGATGTGGACCGAAGGGCGAGCGCCCTGGAAGGTGTGGGAATGAACCCGGACTTCTGGAAGAACCGCCGGGTTTTGATCACCGGCCATACCGGTTTCAAGGGCAGTTGGCTTTCGCTCTGGCTGCTGAAACTGGGCGCGCGCGTATCCGGCTACGCCTTGCCCCCCCCCACCCGCCCCGGCCTTTACCAACTGCTGAAGTTGAACAAGGAGGTGAATTCCTGCATTGCCGACATCCGGGACCCCCAACGACTGGCCCGATTTGTCAAAAGCGCGCGGCCGGAAATCATTCTCCACATGGCCGCCCAACCGCTCGTCCGTCAGTCGTATGAGCAACCGGTGGAAACCTACGAAACCAATGTCATGGGCACCGTCCATCTTCTCGAGGCCGCCCGATGCTGTCCATCGGTTCGCTCCGTCATCGTCGTTACCAGCGATAAGTGCTATGAAAACAGGGAGTGGCCCTGGGCCTATCGAGAAAACGAGCCCATGGGCGGCAAAGACCCCTATTCCAGCAGCAAGGGCGCCGCCGAACTGGTCGCCGCCGCCTACCGCCATTCCTTTTTCAGGCCGGATGCCGGCGTCGGCCTCGCCACTGCGCGCGCAGGCAATGTCATCGGCGGCGGCGACTGGGCCAAGGACCGCCTGCTGCCGGATATCATGCAGGCCCTGATGCATGGCGATCCCCTGCGGATCCGATATCCGCAGGCCATCCGTCCCTGGCAGCTGGTCCTGGAGCCGCTTCATGGCTACCTGCGACTGGCCGAAAAGGTCGCGCAGGATCCCGCCGTCTACTCCGACGCCTGGAACTTCGGACCCGGCGAGGGCGATGAGCACACCGTCGACTGGATCGTCCGCCGCTTGATGAGCCGCTGGGGACGAAACGCCTGCCGCTATCAGGCCGGAAAGGCCACGCTTCATGAAGCCGGATTTCTCAAGGTGGACTCCAGCAAGGCCCGCCTCCACCTAGGCTGGCGGCCGATCCTGGATCTGGATACCGCGCTCGATTGGATTGTGCAGTGGTACCGGGTCTATAGCGAAAGCCGCCGGTCCGTTCGGACGGAGACCGAGAGACAGGTTGAGGCTTTTCAAGAACGCATTACGTCCGCCGCCCCGGGAGACCTGAAGTGAATTGCCGGTTTTGCCAGACCCCGTTGAGAGAAACTTTCATCGACCTGGGCTGCACGCCCGTCGCCAATGACTATCTCGGCGCCGAGGCTCTATCCCGGATGGAACCCTTCTTTCCCCTGCACGCCTACGTCTGCGAAAAGTGCCTGCTGGTACAACTGCCCACCGAGCAGCTTCCCGACAACCTGTTCAACGATGACTACGCTTATTTTTCCTCCTACTCGGATTCCTGGCTCGCCCACGCCCGCGACTACGTCGCCATGGCCATCCAACGCTTCCACCTCGGCCCCCAGCACCGCGTGGTCGAAGTCGCCAGCAACGATGGCTATCTGCTTCAGTACTTCCAGCAAGCCGGCATCCCCGTCCTGGGGGTCGAACCCACCCGCAACTGCGCCGAGGCCGCCATGGCCAAAGGCATCCCGACCGAAGTCCGGTTCTTTGGCGCTGAAACGGCGCGCATCCTGTCCGCCGACCACACGGCCGACCTGATGGCCGCCAACAACGTTCTGGCCCATGTGCCGGACATCAACGATTTTGTCGAAGGCTTCCGCGTTCTGCTGAAGCCCGACGGCATTGCGACCTTCGAATTCCCCCACCTGTTGAATCTGATCCGACGCAACGAATTCGACACCATCTATCACGAGCATTACTCGTATTTGTCCCTTCATACCGTCCGCCAGATTTTCGACGCCCATGCGTTGACGGTCTTTGATGTCGAGGAAATCCCCAGCCATGGCGGCTCCTTGCGGCTCTATGTCCGCCATGCGGCCCATGAACCCCTCGCCATTACGCCCAACGTGGCGATCCTCATGGAAAAAGAAGAAGCTGCGGGAATGACCCGACTGGATGGCTATCGCGGATTCGAGCCCAAGGTGCACAAAGTCAAACGCGATCTGCTCAAATTCCTGATCGCCGCCCGCGAGAACGGCAAGACCGTGGCCGGATACGGCGCTCCCGCCAAAGGCAACACCCTGCTGAACTACTGCGGCATCCGCACCGACCTGCTTGCGTTTACCGTTGATCGCAGTCCCCACAAACACGGCAAGTTCCTGCCCGGAACCCGCATCCCCATTCAGGCCCCCGACCACATCATGAAGGCCCGGCCGGACTTCCTGCTGATTTTGCCGTGGAATCTCCAAAACGAGATCATGGAACAAATGGCGGCTGTGCGCGAGTGGGGCGGCCAGTTTGTCGTGCCCATTCCGGAGTTGCAGGTGCTGCCGTGACATTCCTGCCGCTCGACATCCCCGGCGCCTTCCTTGTCGAAGTGGAGCCGAAAGAGGACGAGCGCGGTTGCTTTGCCCGGACGTTTTGCCAAGAGGAATTCGCTCGGGCAGGGATCGACTTTCCCGTCGCCCAATGCAGCCTGTCGTTCAATCGTGCGGCATACACCCTGCGCGGCATGCATGTTCAGGTGCCTCCCTGCCCGGAACCCAAGCTCGTGCGATGCACCGCCGGACGCGTCTGGGACTGCATCCTGGACTTGCGCACCGATTCTCCGACCTATAAGCGATGGGTAGGTCGCGAGTTATCCGCCCACAACCGCCTCGCCTTTTTCATCCCCGGATATTGCGCCCATGGTTTTATCAGCCTGGAGCCTAATAGCGAACTCTTTTATATGATGTCCGCCCCATTTTCCTCTGACCATGCCCATGGCGTTCGCTGGAACGATCCTGCCTTCGCCATCGAATGGCCCGCGGAACCCCGGATCCTCTCGGACAAGGACCGCACTCTCCCGGATTATCAAGGATTTCGACCGTGACCCGGGACTCGATTTGCCGCCTGCTCGAGGCATTCCCGGCCGACCGTTTGGGCGCAGACATGCACGCGCTGGCGCGGCGGCTGTACCCCCTGTGCCGCAGCATCACCGGCGACGGCAATCGCCAAACTTTGGCGCTCCTCTCCGACATCCTGCCCCTCGACATCCAGGAAGTGCCTAGCGGCACTCCGGTTCTGGACTGGACGGTTCCGCCGGAATGGACCATCCGCGACGCCTGGATCCGCGACCCCCACGGCCGGAAAATCGTGGACTTCCAGGCTTCCAACCTCCACGTCGTCGGCTACAGCACGCCCGTTCGCAAAACCGTGCCGCTGGATCAGCTTCTGCCCCGCCTGCACAGCCTGCCGGACCATCCCGACTGGGTTCCGTACCGCACCTCGTACTACAAGGAAACCTGGGGTTTCTGCGTCGCGGACGCCCTCAAGCAATCGCTGCCCCCCGGCAACTACGAGGTCTGCATTGACGCCGACCTGCGGCCCGGTCACCTGACCTATGGCGAACTCGAGCTGCCCGGAACCGTCGACGCGGAATTTCTGATCTCCACGCACATCTGCCATCCCTCCCTGGCCAACGACAACCTGTCGGGAATGGCCGTGGCCATCCAACTGGCGCGACTCTTGTCCGCGGTTCCGCGCCGCCACACCTTTCGCTTTCTGTTCATTCCGGGCACCATCGGGTCCATCACCTGGCTGGCGCGCAACCGCGAACGCACCGCCAGAATCCGTCACGGACTGGTGCTGTCGTGCCTGGGCGATGCCGGGGCGCCCACCTACAAGCAGAGTCGCCGGGGCGACGCCGAGATCGACCGGGCGGTGGCCCACGTCCTGCGCCGGCGGTATCCCTCTTTTCAACCGCAGGCGTTTTCGCCCTATGGCTATGACGAACGCCAGTTCGGCTCGCCCGGTTTCAATTTGCCGGCGGGACTGCTGACGCGCTCCCCGCACGGCTCGTTTCCGGAATATCACACCTCCGCCGACAATCTCGACTTGATCCATCCGGACTCCCTGGCCGATTCCCTCCGGCTTCTGCTGGAAACCGTGGCGGTGGTGGAGCACAACGCCGTCTTCCGCAATACCCAACCCTTTGGTGAACCCATGCTGGGACGGCGCGGACTCTACGACTCGCTCGGCGGCGCCAACGACCGGCACGAACGCCAAATGGCGTTGCTCTGGGTGTTGAATCAATCCGACGGCGGCCCCTCGCTGCTGGACATTGCGGAACGGTCCGGCCTGCCCTTCCCCATGATCCGGCAGGCCGCCGATCAACTGCTTGCCGCCGGGCTTCTCGCGCCCGTTTCCGCGGGAGGCCCCCCATGATCCTGCGCGCACTTGGAGCCCTGATTCTGGTGGCGGGCAAGTTCAAGGCGCTCTGCCTCCGGCGTTACTGGACGGCCCGCTTCGGAAGCGCGGGTCCACGCATCTCCATTGGCGATAGCTTTCACGCCTACAACCCGGAACGCATCCGCGTGGCCGAGGGCGTCGTCCTCGCCAACCGGGTAACCCTGCGCGCCATGACCGCCTATCCGTGGGCCGATCCGCCCCAGACCTTTTCGCCGGAAATCATTCTCGAACGGAACTGTTTTCTGAACAACGGCACGCAAATCTCCTGCGTCCGCCGCGTCACCATCGGCGAAAACGTCATGATCGCCGAAAATGGATTCATTGCCGACAACAACCACGGCTATCGCGACCCGGACGTCTCGATCCGCGCCCAGCCACTGACCGAAGCCGGCGAAGTCCACATCGGCACGGACTCGTGGATTGGCGCCAACTGCTGCATCGTCGGCAATGTTCGCATCGGCCGGCACTGCGTCGTGGGGGCGAATTCTGTGGTCACTTCCGATCTGCCCGACCACTCCATCGCCGCCGGCGCTCCCGCCCGAATCGTCAAGCGGTTTGACCGGCAACAAAACACCTGGATCAAGACGCCCCCAATCGCGCAAACGTAAGCTAATCCCGGCAACACACCATCGCATGCACCTCTTCTGGAAAACAGCCTACAAACTATTCAATGCCGCCGACAAGGTTCCCGGTGTGCGTCTGGCCATGCAAACGACCGGCATCCGCGACCTGCGGGAACGGATCTTCTTGCGTTTTGTCGCCGGCCTGCCGGACCGCCGCTACTGGAATGCCACCATCATGCCCGTGCTCCTGCGCGCCGGTTTCCAACGGATACTCTTCGTGGGTTGCGGCTCGTATACCCGGCATATTCATGTTCAGTTCGAAGCCGCCGGAATCGAGTGCTGGACCAGCGACATTGTTCCGGAAAATGCGGTCTGGGGCAATTCCAGCCGGCATGTGATCTGCGACATCGCGGACATCAGCCGGCATGTGCCCGCCCATCACTTTGACGCCGTGCTATTCAACGGCGTCATGGGCTACGGGGTAACCGGCGCGGACATGGCGCGCATCGCGCCGGTCCTTCACGACATCCTGCGCGACGAGGGCCTGCTGCTGGTCGGCTGGAACAAGGGCCTGGTCGAAGATCCCTTGACGCTGCCCGCCGTGACGGAACGGTTCGTTCACACCCCGGGTTGGTCCATGCCGGCCCGCAACGATTTCCCCGGCAGCACGCATGTCTTCGATGTCTTCCGGCGCGCGGCCAACTCGCCGCCCGACTCGCCCGGCGCGCCATAACGCGCGCCATGCCATTTGGACTCCAGGAGGCCCCGCGTTGCGGACGCCTTATGGGATTTGCTGCATGAGAAGCGCGTGGATATCCCGAGCCATCCGTTCGGCGATGATGGCGTTCCCGCGTTCACCGGTGTGGCAGTAATCAAAGAACAGACCCTCGGGATGATCCTCGTAGATCGCGGCGATGTCATGAAAATGCTCCAAGGCGGATAAGCGATCGCATTGAGCCACGTGGCGGTTGGCCAGGGCGGTGATCCGCTGCAACGATTGGTATTGGCGATACTGCTCAGACTCATGCGGGGAGCGCAGCGGCTTGGTAAACACCGTCGGCTGCCAGTAGTACATCGCCCGAAAACCCATGCGATCCGCAAGGGCCTGGATCATGTCCACATTCTGCACGTAGGTCGAATGCACCCCCGCCGCCAAACGCTCCGCTTCTGCGGGTTCCAGTTCCTTCTCCATGCCCGGCGTCGACCTGGCCAGGAAGCGGCTCGCCAGGCGGACCGCCGCCGATTTCCGGAATACATGGTAGACCGCCGCCGCCGCAAGGAACGCGGTTCGATCGCCTTGGGTGCTCAGCAAGTTGAACTCCTTTTCGCGACGATACTCGTTTTGAGGAATGCCTGAAACGCCCGACTGGTATGCGGAAAAGACGTCATTGACCCCGTCATAGAAGACCGCCACGTCCGGTGTTTGACCCTTCTGAAGCGCCTTGATCAGCAGAACCAACTCCTGGGTATTGACGTACCCGAGTTCGCCGCAATTCACCACTTCAACCGGACGATCCAGATGCTTCGACATCCACTGGCTCACCAGCGATGGGATCGTATGGTGGTCCCGGGCGCCAAGCCCCCATAACGTGGACCCGCCAAACAAATGGATCCGCACCACATCCTGTCCGCCGCGTTCTTCCGGATTCCAGGTTGTTCTGAATCCGTTCTCCCCGACTTCGATATAGCGCCCGTGGAACGCACGACTGCGCCAATACACATAGGGCTCCCAGCGCAACTGCAGGCTCCACCATTCCGCAAAGTAATCCTCCACCCAATCCGCATGTTCGAAGCACTCGGCCTGGCTCCAGGTCACGGGGGCCGTACGCCACTCCGGCCGCAGGCGCAGGGCCATCCAAGCCCCGGCCTCCAACAGAACGAGCCAGACCAACCCTGCGAGCAACCAGCGGATCACGACTTGCACGATCTAGAATCCTGTTGAACCCGAGCGCGGTTCGGATGGAAGCGTCAACGCCTCGGCAATCGGAACCAGGTCCTCCAGAATCCGCTCCGTCACCCGGCGATTGCCCTCCTCGCTGATATGCGAAAAATCGATGAATAGCGGATCCGGGATGTCCGCAAACAGATCGCTGATGTCGTGGAAACCTTCCATGACCTGTGCACCTGAATCCGACTGAAGCCTATTCTGCACGGCGGCAAAGAACTCCTCAAACCCGGCTGGTTGCGTTTGCTTCAGCATATCCTCAAAGGGCGTTCGTTGCGGCTTGCCATAGAGAACCGGCTGCCAATAGATGAGGGGGACGAATCCATAGGCCTGCCCCAACGCCCGGACGGTCCGAACATTGGACCCGTAGGCGTCCCATACGCCTTGCGCCAATGGGTCGTCGAGCCGGGATGCATGGTCCGGATCCGCCGAACGGCGCAACCGGTGCAGCAAGCGGAAGGTATACAACCCGGTTCGTGGACCGAAAATCGCCAGCCGCAGCACTTGGATCTGGCGAGACGACAGGTTGAACTCCGCGCGGCGATTCCATTCGTTCTGGGGAATCCCCGCTTCTCCGCTTTGGGCCGCTGAATAGCGGTCGTTGAGACCGTTGTAGAAAATGGCGATATCGGGCACGTCGCCCTGGTGCAACCGGCGCAACAGGGCAATCAACTCCAGGGTGAAGACATAGCCCCCCTCGCCCAGATTGACCACCTCCGCCGCCACGCCATGCTCCGCGAGCCCGCGCGAGAGCAGGGATGGAATCGTGGCTTCGTCGCGAACGCCTTCCCCCCATGTCGTGGAGCCCCCGTAAACCTGAATGCGAAGCGCAGATGTTCCCTCGGCCGGCGGCAACCCCGGGGACGTATGGCGGAAGCCGGCCTCATCCACATGGATGAACCGGCGCTGGAGCGGCAGCCGCCGCCAGTAGACATAGGGCTCCCACCGCAACCGGATCTGGAAATAGTCCGCCATGTACTCGTCGATCCAGTCCTCCTCCTGATAACTGTCGGACTGGCTCCAATACAGCTCCTGAATTTGGGCGTCGCGGGCGTCCAGGCGCCGAACCAGCCCAAAGCTGACGATTTCGATCACGACCAGCCAGAACACCACAATGCCCGCCAGCCGCCAGATGGCCTGTATCCCTTTTGCTATTTTGCTCATATGACCTTGGCGCCTTCATGCCGGAGTCCAGTATCGGCGTCCCCTCCGGCCGGCTTGAACCCCTCCGCCCCGATTGGCGGTCTATGCGATATCCGCAGGGGGATCCGGATTAGAACAGCGTGTAGATGAACGGCGCGACGCTGGATCCGCCCACGATCAGCAGTCCCAGCAGCAGCAAGACCAGTACCACGGGGACCATCCACCAGACCTTGTGGTGCCAGGCATAGACAAAAAATTCCCCAATCAATCGGCCCATGTATTTGATGGCTCGCATGTATCGCTCCTATTCCTAGTCCAGCACGTAGTCTTCTTTCCAATTGGCCTTGTCCTGCCACTCCGGCTGGTTTTTCTTGTCCAACACGAACGAACCCAATACCAGATAGTCCATCTCGGTCCGCATGAAGCAGCGATAGGCGTCCTCCGGCGTGCAGACAATCGGCTCGCCGCGCACGTTGAACGAGGTGTTGATAATCACCCCATAGCCCGTCTTCTGCTCAAACGCCTTGATCAAATCGTAGTAGCGCGGATTGGTGTCGCGGTTGACCGTCTGAACGCGGGCGGAATAGTCCACGTGGGTGATGGCCGGGATGTCCGACCGCACCTGATTGATCCGTTCCCGTATGTTCAGGGTTTTGCTCTCTTCGAGGCCCCGGCAGCGGTCCTGTTGCACCTGCGCCACCAGCAGCATGTAGGGAGAGGGCCGGTCCAACTCGAAATAATCGGAGACCCGCTCTTCCAGACACGACGGGGCAAAGGGGCGGAACGATTCGCGATACTTGATCTTGAGATTCATGATGGACTGCATCTTCGACGACCGCGCATCCCCGATGATCGACCGGCCCCCCAGGGCGCGCGGTCCGAATTCCATCCGTCCTTGCAGCAGGCCAATCACATTCTCGCTGGCCATGATGTCGGCCAATACCGGCGCCCATTCTTCCTCCGTCAACTTCCGGGCCGGATATCCCTTGGCCGTCAGAAATTCCTCGATCGCATCGTCATCGAAATTCGGCCCGAGATAGGCGCCTTGCATCGCATCGTGTTGGCCATCGGCTGTCCGCGGCTGATTCTGGACCTGGTGCCAGACCATGAGCGCCGCGCCAACCGCCCCCCCGGCATCGCCGGCGGCCGGCTGGATCCAGACATCATCAAAGATTCCCTCGCGCAGCAGTCGTCCATTGGCCACGCAATTGAGCGCAACGCCCCCCGCCATGCACAGGTGCCGCTCTCCGGTCACTTTCTTCACATGACGGGCCATGTGCAACACAATGTCTTCCGTCACGATCTGGATCGAAGCCGCCAAATCCATCTCGCGCTCGGAGATCTCCGACTCCGCCTTGCGCGCCGGCCCGTCGAACAGCTTCGCGAACTTGTCGTTGGTCATCGTCAGGCCATCGAGATAGGCGAAGTACTCCATATTCAAGCGGAACGACCCATCCTCCTTCAGGTCGATCAGATTCTGGCGGATGGCATCCACATACCGGGGCTTGCCGTACGGGGCCAGCCCCATCAGTTTGTATTCGCCGGAATTGACCCGGAACCCGGTGAAATAGGTAAACGCCGAATACAGCAGTCCCAGGGAATGCGGAAAGTGCAATTCGCCGAGAATGGACACCTTGTTGTCGACCCCGTGCCCGATGGTGCTCGTGGCCCATTCGCCCACGCCATCCACCGTCAGAATGGCGGCCCGCTGGTACGGCGAAGGGAAAAACGCACTGGCCGCATGCGACTCGTGATGCTCGGGAAAGAACATGTCCGCGCGCTGGTCGACACCGGCCTTTTCCAAGGCGATTTCAATGTCCAGCGGAATCCACAGCTTTTCGCGCAGCCAAAGCGGAATGGCCATCATGAAGGACTGCAGCCCCTTCGGGGCCACGCTCATGTAGGTCTCGAGGATGCGGTTGAACTTGGTAATGGGCTTGTCGTAGAACGCCACGGCATCCAACTGCCCCGTTTCCACCCCGCCCTCCGCCAGGCAGTACTTCACCGCGTGGATCGGAAAGCGCGAGTCGTGCTTCTTTCGCGAAAAACGCTCCTCCTGGGCGGCGGCGATAATTTTTCCGTCGCGAACCAAAGCCGCCGCGGAGTCGTGATAAAAGGCACTGATGCCGAGAATGTTCATGAGAATTGCTTCCGGTAGTGTCGTTCGTCCATCTTGGTTTTACGGGGAGACCAGCAGCTTGTCTCATCGGTGGGGAATCCCCGTTGCATGGGGTCCTTGCCCAGGATCCAAAGAATGAGCCGGCCGGGCACAAACACCATGTAGAAAAACGGCACCAAAAGCAAATAACTCAACCCGATGCCGACCCAGAGGCCCAGCTTTCGCCCAAACGATTCGATGCCCTCGAATGCCTTCGGAATGAACAGCGCGCAAGACAATACCACGATCGCCAGCCCCCACACCACTTGGCCCATAACCTGATGGCCCACAAACCGATAAAGCACAAATCCGATCGTGAGCATGATGAGGAATTGAATCACCCCCCGAACCCAGCGCGGCCGGCCGGAAGCCGTTGTGTCATCCGCGCGCACCTTTTCTTTCCACGGCCAAACCGTGGTGAGAACTCTCTGATTTGTTGGATCGCTCACATTGACTCCCAGGGAAAACTCCATGCAACAACAGCCTGATCACGTTGCAATCAACCAGTATCGGGGGCGCAACCTACTTCATCAGAGGAGTGGGAACAAGCCTAAAGATATCCTAAAGATATCCGATCTCGGTCGACGCTTCCGCATGACCTATCCATCCACGAATTGACTCCCGCCCCCCAACTACGTTACATGGCTGGACATGACGTCCCCGGCACAACCCGCGTCTCGCCCCCGGTCCCCCTCGATTGGCCGCATGGCCAGGCGCGTCAGGTTCGGGTTGTGCCTGCTGGCCGCATGGGGCTTGGTTGTCCTCGTCTTGGGCGAACTGACCTGCCGGGCATTCGGGATCGGGGGGGTCATCTTGTACCGCCGTGGCTTATACGAGGCCAGTCCCGACCCGGAACTGGGCTACGGCCTGACTCCGGGCCACCGCGGAACGTCGTACGGCACCCCTGTCCAAATCAACGAATTCGGGTTTCGAAGCCCCCCCTTTGCAAAAGAGCGTTCCCCGGGGACCTACCGCGTGATCTGCGTCGGGGATTCCTTTACCTTCGGCATGGGAGTCCGCCAGGAGGAAAGCTGGCCGGCGCAATTGGAAGCCCGGCTGTCCCCCCCCCCGGGTTACCACCGGATCGAAGTCGTCAATGCCGGCGTACCCGGCTATAATCTGCGACAATACGGCCGGCAAATCGAACTGGCCTTGTTGGAGTACGAACCCAACCTGATCCTCATGGGCCTGGTGGAAAACGATCTGGAACCCTCCTTCTACGTGGAGGATGGATACCTGTGCGTTCCCCGCAAGAAAACCACGATCTCCTTCCCGGGCAAACGCTGGCTGCAAACCCATAGCCACCTGTACCAGGCCGTCAACATGCGCTATCAGGGTTGGATGGCCGCATGGCTGCAACATCGGAACCCGGATGAAGCCCGGTCGATTCTGTTTGGCGACCGGGATCCCGCCGCCTGGGAAGAGGCGGTCGACCGCCTGTCCCGGTCGCGGCGGGAAGCGCTCCGGCACGGAGTCGACATCTACGCCGCGATGTTCGGCTTGACCGCCCAATCCCCCCTGCCACAGATCGTCGAACGCGCCCAGGTCTCCGCCATGCACATGGACCTGGATGGGCCCGACCTGCGCTTGCAGGATGGACACCCGAACGCGCGCGGGCACGCGCATTTTGCCGAACAGATTGCCCTGTTTGTGCAACCCGCTCTTGCAACCACCCCACATGGGGCGGATGCCCCCGGCCCAGAGTAAACCGGACGCCTCCGGTCACATCCGGGTAATCCCTCAGTCGCTTGCTTGACCGAATGCCCGCCGTTCCAGATACAGCGGCAGATCCACGCGATCCGTGTTGATCACCATCATGTCATTCGCCAAGTCCGTATGGGCATCGAAGGGTTCGAGATCAAATTGGTACACGGCGTTGGTCTGCCAGTCACGCAGAACCGGCTCCAAGTCCACCACTGCCCAGTGGGCAATGAGAATGTCTTCTCCCGGAGGAACCCCGGACAACGTTTGCTCAACCTGATAGGCGTGCACCACAAGTGCTCGTTCATAGGGGCGGATCTCCGCGACGGAGGGCAGCGGGGTCATCTGTTTCAGGCGAACGGTCACCGTACAGGCTTCGGCCGAACGGGTTGAATGCGCGGGAGTGAACAGGCGCATCACCTGCCGTTCGATGCCAATATCCTCATGGCCGGGTCGAAGCGACGTTGTGTCAATACCGGACACATCCAGATGCTCCTGAACGGCCCGCGCGATCAAGTGCTGCCCAAAGGCATTGGGGTGTCCATCCGCACTCAAAAAATAGGTCTGCCCACCCTCCCGGAGGCCTTTTTGCAGATCGGGAAGGGGGTCGATCACCCGAATCCCCGCCTCATCCAGATCACGCTGCCCGAATCCTTAGCCAAGCTGGGAAAAATCGTCCGAAGGGTTAAAAAAAGCCCTTGACACAACAACCTTATAGGTTATAGTGGAAACCATGAAATCCCACTATCGAAAACGCAAGACGCAGT
>Ga0334882_1002908_pt1 | contig 16517 bp, 19 predicted proteins | sample GraSluR1_MG_5_FD_207226 | JGI IMG/M metagenome (GOLD analysis project Ga0334882, IMG submission 207226) | Sludge microbial communities from methane-producing bioreactor in Wageningen University, Netherlands - Granular Sludge_15_04-R1 | ecosystem: Engineered > Bioreactor > Anaerobic >... | reverse complement strand
ACTATAAGTTGTAATTCTAAGATGCATAACAACTGCTTCAACTTGACATTACCTTTGTCATGACTTTTGCATACGCAAAAATCACGCCAAGCCCTTCGGGCACGGTAATGCAAGTTAAGCAAATGTTATACGGAAAAAAATATGAAAAATTCGGAACGCTTATATAAGAACATTACTTCGGATCTTAAGAAACTATATGAAAGCACAAAAAAGATATCAACAAATTCAATTATGGGTTGGATTTATTCTTACAGTATCTCAAGGGCAAATAGCGACAAAGACGAGATATTACACTCTCCTGCAAAACAGTTATCTTTTTTAATTGGAGTTGTTCTTTCTACACCTGAACCTCAAATGCAAGAAGAACTTGATAAGGATAATTGGGAGAAAATACTTGAATTACTAAATGATATATTTAATCACTATTGGCTTTTATACATCCCTGAAAAAGGCAAAAAAGAGAAAGAGGAATGGTGGCATAAACGAGAAGTTTCTCTACAAGCGTTTTTTAATTTTTTTGATTCCGGCTTGTTGGCTTCTGTGGAGCAGGTAAAAGATAGAATAGGACGATATTTAAAACCTTTTAATGAAAAGATAGAGGAATTTCTTGGTATATCCTTAGAAAAATGCATTGAAATAAGTGATTATATTTCAGTAGAAATGCAAAACCTACAAGATGAAATATTTGATATTCGACTTGCGGAAGATAAACTTAGGCAAGATTTAATTGATAGACATATGGGTAAAGATTGGTCTATTGAGAAAATGCGAGAAGAAGCAGAATCTGGGCCATATCTAAAATTAGTAGAATCTTTGTATGAAAAAATGAGCCAATTGGGTTTTGTCGATTTAAAAAAAGTCAAGGATAAATTCAAAGACGACGGAGAGATTTACTGTACAATCTTTTCTATTAGTAGAGGGGACGGGCCTAAAATTAATTATCCAACTGAAACGAGTGTATTTGAAGCAAAATCGATCGTTTTAGTAAATGACGAAAAGGCCATTTGCCCAATTCCAAATTCTTTATATTTTTCTATTCTTACCATTGCAGAAAACATCATTTTGTCAAGTGAAGAGAAAGGAAAATACTTTAGAGCCCGAGATAAAGAATTAGAAAAAGAAACTTATAATGTATTATATAAAATTGTCAGTAAAGAAGCAAAAATATTTGCATCTGTCTATGAAACTAATGATAGTCATTTGGAACATGATATTATAATTGATGATAGATATTTAACTTTGGTAGTTGAAATAAAAGCATCCCCTCCAATAGAGCCATTACGTGATCCAGAGAAAGCCTATATTAGGTTGAATGATGCCTTCAAATCTGACACAGGAATACAAAAAGCATTTGATCAAGCAAATAGACTAATTAGAAGATTGAAAAATGAAAAGGAGGTGAGTCTCTTTGATAGAAAAGGAAAGCACATTTGTCAATTAAATTATGATTCTAATAAAGTTATGGTTGGAATATGTGTAACAAGAGATAATTTTGGATCATTGGCGACTGATTTATCTTTATTATTAGAAAAAGAAGAATCGGATTCCTATCCTTGGGCTATAAGTATCCTTGATTTGTTAAATTTTGTAGATGCTTGGCAATACTTAAAAAAGAGTGATAAGGATTTTGCAGATTTTTTAATTGGTAGGATAAATCTCCATGGTAAAGTTTATGCAAATGATGAATTAGAATTTGTTGGGTATTTTTTACAACATGGTGGTTTTGGTTCATTAAATAACTACGATGTAGATCGTATGCAGTTAAATCCACATTATGCTGATATTTTTAATGATATATATTATGCTCAATACAAAGGTGGAGATCCTGTTGAGGTAGAAATCATAAAAGAACCAGTTGTTTTGGATTTAAAGAAGTCATTATACAAAGAACAACCGGTTTATGTTAATGAAAATTTTGATAAGAAAAGCAGAAAGATTGGTAGAAATGGAAAATGCCCATGCGGATCTGGAAGAAAATATAAATTTTGTTGTGGTCGATAGGTTTAAAATGATCGTATAACAAATGCATGAACCTGACGTCTTCTCGGCTTCGCCTGCGAGGCGCAGGTTATGCATGCGTTTGACGGACCCTTCGGGCCGAGGATAGAAATGATTAAGAATAAACTGAAGGTGCATTATGGAAAATGATAAAATTAGTTGGGGAATGGAAGCAATTCAATTAACAAATGAACTTGCGGGAATGGCAAAAGATGTTGGCGTTCCGGGTGTTGGTTTGTTGGGCCGTTTTACTCAGCACTTTTATTCGAAATATCTTTTATCTCGGTTTGACAAATTTATAAAAGATGCAAATGTAAATGAAGAACTTCTTGAGAAAGTAATTAAGAATGAAAACTATTCAAATTGTTTTTATTCTGTTTTGGAAACAGTTAGGCGAACTCATTCAAAATTAGGCTTAATTGTATTGGCTTTAATTTACAAGGACTATTGGAATAATGATGATATAATTGTTCCTGCAATGAGTTCGTTTGCCGAAATCTCAGATTCTACAATTGATACATTTATTGAATTATATGAATCCATTCCAGAAGATAAAAACTATTTAGAATTACACCTAATTATTGATGGTAATAAAGTATTTCACGATAAATATAAGGAAGCAGTTGAATTAATAAACAGGAATATATTCATCCAAAGTTCTTATTCAGGAATAGCAGCAAACATGCCAATTCAAGGCATGAAATGGGACAATACAGTTATGTATTATAAATATTGTAAAGACGCAAAAAAAATACGTCTAACAACTGCTTCAACCTGATAATTCCTTTTGTCATGAAAATTGTAGTCGCTACGCTCGGCAATTTTCATGCCAATCCCTTCGGGCCGGAATTACAGGTTAAGCAAATGTTAGCTTGACGCCTTCGGCGCGTAGAAAAAAAAGTTGGACTTTTTATACTTGAGGGGATACCATCTGCTAAGCATCATAGAAACTATAGGTTAAACATTTATCGAAATGGATTATAGGGCGTAATTCCAATTATTTTTCTTTAAACTTTATTAGAGCAGGAGGGGGTATGATTATTGTTAAACCGAATAATTGTGGGAATGCACCGAAAAACAAATTTATTGAAGATTTCATCAGCACTATACTATCAAATGAGGTGTATGAAAACCAGATTGATAGAAGCATAGTAGTTTTAACTTATGGTTGTGGCGGTGCAGATAGCATAGATAAGTTTGTAACTTATATTAATGATTTAAAAGGAACGAAATTAGAAATTTTAGATGCGATAAGTCATGGGAAAAAAGGCTCTGTAGATTTTGAGATTACACTTCGTGATGGTTCGGTATTAAATGCTGGAATATTTCTAGAATTTAAAACTCATAAAGCTGACAGAATATCATACTTAAAAATTATATTATCTAAGTAAAATATATTATAAATTTGATGATTAATAAGGAATTAAAGCTAACAACTGCTTCAACCTGACTCGGCTATGTCACGATTCTTGCTTGTCGTCGCTACGCTCCTCGGCAAGAATCGCGCCAGTACGCCTCGCAGGTTAAGCAAATGTTATGTCGGCATTTTATGAAACAGCGGCCGGCGCCTGGCCGCGCCATGCCCAGCGCAATTGCCTGGGAGAAGAATTTGATTTTTGAAGTTATTGTGGGCAATAGGGTAGTTTTACTATCTGATGGTCTACAGTGTTAAGAAATTTTGGAAATAGTTTTTGAAGATTGGATAAAAGTGGAATAGAGGATGCGTCATAACAAGGCGTGAACCTGACAAACCTAAAGGTTTGCAGGTTACGCTGTAGTTCTGCAGATGCTTCGCGCGAAGCCTTGAAACATAATTATTGACTGTCTAATGTAATTATATTATAGTTACATTAGAGGTGGAAAAAATATGCTTATTTCAGTTGTACCAATAGGAAATTCAAAGGGTATCCGATTGCCTAAAGCAATTTTAGAACAGTTAAGAATAACAGATACTTTAGATTTAGAAATAGAAGATCAAGCGTTAATTCTAAGACCAGTAAATAGGCAGCCAAGAAAGTGTTGGGAAGAAGAATTTAAGAAAATGGCTCTAAATCATGAAGATAAAATAATTATTGAAGATGTTTATGAAAAAGAGGCGTTTGATTGGGAATGGTAATTAATCAGTATGATATCTATTTAATAGATTTGGATCCAACAAAAGGTTATGAAATTAAGAAGACCAGGCCTTGCTTAATAATCTCGCCAAATGAAATGAACAAAATAATTGGGACAGTAATAATAGCTCCAATGACTACCAAATCTCATCCATATCCTACAAGAGTTGAATTGAATTTTCAAGAAAAGAAAGGGTGGATCGTTTTGGATCAAATAAGAACCGTCGATAAGAATAGATTGCTTAAACGATTAGGAAAAATTAAGAAGAATGAAATACAGAGTGTAAAAAGCATTTTGCAAGAAATGTTAATTGATTAATTTTTTGCAGAACAACTGCTTTAACCAGATAATTTCTTTGGCACGGGTAAGTGCGTAAGCACAACCCGCGCCAAGCCCAAAAGGGCACGAAATTACTGGTTAAGCAAATGTTAGCCAGACGCCTCCGGCGCCGGGGAAAATAAAAACCTTGACAATAGTATCAAATGATACTATCATATGATATATGAAACCACCGTATGACATTACAAATAGAATACTGTCTTTATATGGACAGATAACCGAAGCGCTTGGTATCTGCCAGAGTATTTTATTAGTTAAGCCAGAAGCGAAGCTCAGAAAAAAGAATAGAATAAAAACAATTCATTCTTCATTAGCTATTGAGGGCAACACTCTTAATATAGAACATGTAACAGCAATAGTCGAAAAAACACATGTTGTTGGACCAAAAAAAGATATCCTTGAAGTAAAAAATGCAATTAAAGCATATGATCAATTAAGTGAGTTTAATCCAAAGCAATTAAAAGATTTCTTACGAGCTCATCATGTATTAATGAATGGATTAGTTGCAAATCCAGGTAAGTTTCGAAAATCACAGGTAGGGATAATAAAAGGAAAGCAAGTTGCTCATATTGCACCCGGATTTGATATGGTACCAGGGTTAATGAATGATTTGTTTGAATATCTAAAAAAAGATACTGATCTAGAAATAATTAAAAGCTGTGTTTTTCATTATGAGATGGAGTTCATACATCCCTTTGAAGATGGAAATGGTAGAATGGGCAGATATTGGCAAACACGTTTATTGATGAACGTGAATCCAATATTTGAATATGTTCCTATTGAAAAACTTATTAAAGAATATCAAGAGGAGTACTACAAAGTTTTAGAAATATCAGATAGAACCGGCTCTTCAACAATCTTTATAGAGTTCATGCTTGATATTATCAACAAATCAATAAGAGAAACAATATCAGAATCAACACCAACAACATCGGACTATTCAAAACGCGTTGAATATGCATTATCACAGCTAAATGACTGGTTCGATCGAAAAGAGTATTTAAGTATATGTAAGGGTATTTCCACCGCAACAGCGAGTAGGGACATAAAGCAATTATTGAAAGATGGTTTAATAGAATCTAAAGGCTCTGGAAGGATGATGAAATACCGGAAAAAAAGAAGTGGCTAACAACTGCTTCAACCGGACATTGCTATTGTCACAAAACTTGCTTTTCGCTACGCTCGGCAAGTTTTGCGCCAATATACGTAATGCCGGTTTAGCAAATGTTACACGAATTTAAACTTAATGAATCAAAGTAGAGAAAATAGGTAATTTGGACACAAAAAAGAATAGTACAGTTAAATATTGAATAAGCGTGCTGTATATAGTACTATTAGGGAAGAGGTGAAAGATATGAGTAATATAATAACGGCTAATGAGCTTAAAACAAAAGGTGTTTCCGTAATAGAAGAAGTTACTACCCAAAATGCTGAAGCAATCATCACAGTTCGTGGAAAGAATAAATATGTAGTGCTCTCAATTGAGGATTATAATCACTTGCGGGAATATGAACTTGAAGCTGCTATAAATGAAACTCTTGAAGATATTAAAGTAGGAAAGATCTATAAAGAATCAATCGAAGATCATATGAAGAGAATAACTAGTGTATAAGCTAATTTTTACAGAGAGTTATGTAAAAAGAGCAAAAAAATTTGCCCAAAAACACCCTGAATTATTAAAACAATATGAGAAGACACTTAAACTGATGGAGTTGAATCCTGCCCATCCATCTTTGAGGCTTCATAAATTAGAAGGTCGATTATCAGAATATTATAGTGTATCAATCAATATGACTTATAGAATTACTATTGATTTCATAATAAATGAGAAAGAAATAATCCCTGTAAATATTGGAAAGCATGATGAAGTATATTAATTTAAGAATTACAGAGTATTATTATATATGAAGATGAAACTAATTTAAACAATGCGAGAGTGTCGTGTGACAAATGCTTGAACCTGACTTCTTCTCGGCTGCGCCAGCGAGGGCGCAGGTTAGTCATTATCCAGACGCTGTGCGAAAGACTAAGAAAAATCTTGACTTTACACAACTACGTGTGTAGAATAATGTGTAGGAGAGAATTATGGCTACAAACCTTGCAATAAATGACATTCTATTAAACCAAGCCTTAGAACTAGGTGGATTCAGAACAAAAAAAGATACTGTAAACGCCGCATTAGAAGAATTTGTAAAAAGAAGAAAAGCTGAGGATATAATAGATTTGTTTGGAAAAATAGAATATGTCAGTGATTACGATTATAAAAAAATGAGAAAACGCTGATGCGTATTTTAGTTGATACTTCTGTCTGGTCATTAGCATTGAGAAAAAAAGAAAAAAACGAGGAAGATGTAAAAGTAATAGAATATTTTTCAGAAATAATTAAAGAACTGAAATTAATTATAATTGGGCCAATACGCCAGGAAATTCTTAGTGGAATATCAGAAAAAGAAAAATTTGAAGATTTAAAAGATAAGCTATCAGTATTTGAAAATTTTCCTATTGATAAAAATGATTATGAATTAGCTGCACAATTATATAATGAATGTAGAAGAAAAGGTATCCAAGGTTCTCATATTGATTTTCTTATTTGTGCGGTTTCAATAAATAATAGGATGGTAATATTAACATTGGATAATGATTTCAATCATTTTTCTAAGTTGATACCTATAAAGTTAGAAAAAATTGGATAACAATTCGTCAACCTGACTCTGCAGAAAAGCCGTTACGCAGGTTACGCTGTACTTAGACCAATTTAAGTATTTTTCAGCAAAATAAACGTTAAGTTGCAATGAATTGAGAAATTGTGTTATTAATAAATAGATATTAATTAAAAAATTACTTATTAAAAGCAAAGAAAACCAGTCATCGTAAGAGGTGCAACATGAAAGAAGGTTATAAACTCGAAATAGTAACAAGATTCAAAAAGATTAGAAAAATTGATGAGATAGCTTGCATGATAGAAAAGCAATTATCATCAGATACAAAAATAAATTCTAAACATACAATTACCAAATCCTTAAAGATAGCCTTGCGAAAAGGAAGTCGTTGCACCTTGTTTTTATTGAGGCAAGATGCGGCTTTAGTTGCTTTTGCCTTTTCAAATACGTGTTCAGGAATTGAGTCGGGCTCAGATTATTTATGGCTCAATGAATTATATGTAGAAGAAAATTATCGAAAAAGAGGAATAGGATCATACTTCATACAAGAAATCGAAAAGTGGGCAATTAATAATAACATTGTATATTTGGCATGTATAACTGGAAATGCAAATATCATTGCACAAAATCTTTATGAGAAAAATGGATTTGAAATTAAAGATATTACATGGGTTGATAAAAATTTATTAATGAATAAAGATAAAATGGTCTAACAAAAGCTTCAACTGGATAACGCTATTGTCCTGGTTTGTGCTACTCGCTTCTCTCGTACACAAACCGCGCCATTTAACGCCAGGCAGCTCAACTGAGCGTTCTGTAGACGGGCTCTCAAGCGAAGGTATTTTATTATTGACAATGAAAACAGATTGTATTACATTATGTAATACGGGGATTTTTTATGACAACAGTAAGATTGCCAATTGATGTTGAGCAGAGACTAGAAATGCTTGCTAAAAAAAGACATACGTCCAAAAGCGATATAATTAAGGAAGCACTTGAGAAATTCTTTGTTGAAGCAGAATCTGAAAAAGATTCATTCAGTCTTGGAGTAGAATACTTTGGGAAATATGGAAGCTCTGATGGTTCCTTATCAACTACATATAAAAGAAAAATAAAGGAATTAATAAATGCTGAACACCATTCTCATTGATGCAGGACCATTGATAGCTCTTTTTGATAAAGATGATAATTACCATAAAAAGATAATTGAGTTTATTGAAAATAAAAATTTTAAATTTATAACGACAAGTGCTGTAATAACTGAAGTATCATATATGTTAAAATTTAATATAGAAGTACAAATAGCATTTTTTGAATGGATAATGAAGGAAGGCGTTTTACTTCAAGAAATAGAACAGAAAGATTTTTATAGAATTGTCGAATTGACAAAAAAGTATAAAGGCAGGCCAATGGATTTTGCAGATGCAACTTTAGTTGTAGCAGCTGAAAAAACAGGAATAAAGCAAATTATAAGCATTGATTCTGATTTTGATATTTATCGACTGCCAAAAAAAGTTAGAATTGAAAATGTATTTATGGAATAGAATGAGACTCAGAGCTCTTATTCGTATAACGAAAACGGAATTCAATCGCTTTTCGCGGACAGGCGTCGACACATTCGCCGCAGAGAATGCATTCCGAATTATTCATAATCCCTTTTTGCACCATCTCATTTACAGGAAGACTCATTAGACATTTGCGTTCGCATGCATTACAACTGCTACATTTTTCCTTATCGGATTCAAGGTGCAACGAGGGGTAGCGAAATCTATTTTTGATCGCAGTTCCAATAATCATGAAGGGGGCCATCCAGCAGATGTAATGGCAGGTTGCACGTTTACCGATGATGAATGCCGGGATGACGAATAGCGCCAGAATTCCGAGATAAATGATGTATGCGCCCGGTTCAGCGACAGAGATGCCATTGTGCGTCATATAAAGGACGTCGAGCCGAATCGGTCCGGAATGTGAAAAGAAACTCAAGGCGACGATAATTACCCACGGTGCCCAGATAAAGTACTTGAGCCAGAAGCGCTTTCTGCCTTTAACTCTCTTATCATTGATCGCGGTACAGCTTTCGCAGAGTCCTCCAGCCGGACACAACCAACCGCAGAAGGCCCTGCCCAAAAAGAGGGAGGATAGAAAGAGACTGACAAACATGACAAAGCTTCCACTAATGATGCCTTCCAACCCGGCCATAATAATCAGGTAAGGTGACATATAGTAGATTGTGACGGGGAATAAGAGGAAAGAAGTAAAGATCAATGTTTTTCTGATTTTTTGCCTTTTCATGAAGGATCCTCCGTATTTTCAAGGATGCGTATGGCCTCGTTAGCCCAATCGATGTATGCCTGATAGGTGTGCGCTCCAAAAAGTGTCGTCATATAGTAATATTGATGGTCTTTACTGTCATCTATAACTGATAGTAAATTATCTGAATATATCTTCATCATTTGAAGAATAGAGATACATCACTCTTGAAAATTGCGAATCATCTGAATATTTTGATCTGCGGGAAGACCTCTGCCGAAAAATAACTTTAGCAGAATCTCGTATTTCATATATTCTTTCTCGCTTCCGTTAACGAGACATCGATGCAATTCTTCGCTGCCGGGATCTGCAAGAGAATAGAGAATTCTGTCCGGTCCCTTATCGTTCGCTTCGTGTGACTTATTTTTTCGGTTTTATGTCGAATTTCGGTTTTTACCTCGAACTACAACTGACTGACTGTTTTTCGATCCGACCATGGAAACAACGAGTTATGAGGTTTTATGATTATGATAAAAATATCATTGAAATTGGTGAACCCTTGGAACATCTTCAAAGAATATTATGGGCGGGAAGTCTGACATGGTTATCATTTTGTCGGCTGGGTTGTCGGCTGGGAATAAAAATTTTCTGTTCTAACCTTAAAACCTGCGATAATATAGGTTTTATGAAAGTTATCTGCTCTGACATACACAGGCTTCATAATCCCCGGTACAAGTTCACCAATGGAAGCCGTCACGAGATTCCTGAAATTCCGGCCAGGGTGGAAAATATCAGGGATATTCTTGAAAAGGCGGGATTCCATTCCATGGCACCTTCTGTACAAGGTAAGGAACCATTGAGTAATGTCCATTCAACGGAGTATCTGAAATTCCTGGAAGCGGTTTACGATGTCTGGACAGAGAGGGGAGGTAATCCCGAGGGAGTTATTCCTGATACCTTTGCCTTCCGTGGAGGGATAAAGCATATAAAAAAACCTGAGATCCTGGCGGGCCACTACTGCTTTGATACCAGCAGCCCCATAGTGAGAGGAACCTTTCAGGCGGCCTGTTCTTCAGTTGATTGCTCCCTGACCGGTGCGGACCTGCTTTTATCCGGGGAAACCTCCGCCTATTCCCTGTGCCGACCTCCGGGGCATCATGCGGGGGCCGATTATTACGGCGGCTTCTGTTTTCTGAATAACGCCGCCCTGGCGGCGGATCGGCTCCGCCGCGACCAGAATCGCAAGGTGGCTATACTGGATCTGGACTATCACCATGGGAACGGGACCCAGGATATCTTCTACGACTCCGATACGGTTTTCTACGCTTCCCTGCACAGGGATCCCCGGGATGAATTCCCCTTCTTCTGGGGCCATCAGGATGAAACCGGGACGGGCCCTGGAGAGGGGTATAATCTTAATCTTCCTCTCCCCGGGGGATGTGATGAAGCGGATTATCTCAAGGCGCTGGATTCGGCCCTGAGCCGCATCGTGGCTTTTGAAGCGGATTATCTGGTTGTTTCCCTGGGAACCGATACCTTCAGGGGGGATCCTCTGGGAACCTTTCTCCTGGAGGTAGAGTCTTTCGGCCGGATGGGTAAACTGATAAAGGAACTGGGTATTCCCACCCTCATCGTTCAGGAAGGGGGATATAATGTGACCGAACTTGGATTTTGCGTATCCCAATTTCTTTCGGCGTGGTAGATTGGCATCCTATGGACGACAAACTCTCGAATCTGCAGAAGGCCATGCGGATTCTGCGTATGCTGGGTGAAAAACCCTACGAATACACCGCCTCCGAGATCAGTACTGTCACGGGTCTGAACAGAACAACGGTCTACCGGATTCTTAATACCCTCTCGGGGGGGGATGCGGTTATTCAGGACGCCCTGTCAAAAAAATTTAAGGTGGGGCCCATGATTTATCATATCGGCAACGCCTATCTCAACAACTACAGTTTCAAGCATGAAATTATTTCCGTTCTTCAGGAGATTTCCGATGTGGTTCATGAGTCGGCGGGTCTGGCAATCCGGGACGGAGAAAACATCATATCCCTTTTCGAAGTGGAGATGCAGCAGCCCTACAAAATGAATGCTCAGCCCGGCTCTCTCTATCCCATGAACCGGGGCTGCTACGGCAAATGCCTGATGGCCTATAACGATCAACATGAGGTGCGCCGGCTTCTGGAGAAGCAGACCTTCGAAAAGCTTTTTCCTCATACCTTGACGGGTGTTGAGGAAATCCTTGAGGAATACAGGCGGATAAGGGCGCAGGGATATGTGATCAGCGATGGCGAATCCTACAACCCTTCCGCTTTCGGTGTGGGAGTCCCGGTCAGAGATGAGCGGGGAACCGTTAAAGCCTGCCTGGCCGTCGCCTTCATCAAAGGGGAACATCACGAAGAAAAGGTGAACAAGTGCCTCTCTCTGCTTCTGCAGAAGGCGGAAGAGCTGCGCCGCTACATTCCCTGATTCCCGGAATCCTGAAACCCCTACTCACTCTCAACATCCCCGCCCGTCAGGGTTCAACGCCGGACTGCCTTCGATTGGGTTCACTCTGCCGAGGCTGGCCCGAGGGGAGGGGCGAGGGGAGGGGCAGGTAAAAAAAAATTGCATCCCGTATAAAAGGGTTATATAATAACCTGTTCACCATAAGAACATAAGTTCACAATGTGAACACAAAGGGAAGGCCCATGGAAGTTGATCGCCTGCGCCCCTCGAAAGAGGAGTTGTGCTGTATTCTGGAAGACCTGATCCGCATTCCCAGCTATCCGGGGCTTCATCGTCAGGAAACGGCGGCGGCAGAGTACATCAGGGATTTTTTCATCTCCCGGGGCATCGAGGCGGAAATTGTTCCGGTTCTGGAGGGGCGTTGCAACGTCCTGGCCCGGCTCAGAGGCAGCGGCGGCGGCAGATCTCTGATGCTGAACGGTCACCTGGATACGGTGCCCCCCTATGATATGGCGGAGGCTCTGATTCCCAGGCGGGAAGGGTCCCTGCTTTTCGGCCGGGGAAGTGCGGATATGAAGGGGGCCCTGGCGTGCATGATGCTGGCCTTGGGCCGCTTGAAGGAGCTTGACATTCGGCTGGCGGGGGATGTGATCTTCGCCGGGGTTATTGATGAGGAGATGACCAGTGAGGGGACCTGCGCCTTGCTGAATCAGCGGGTATCCGCCGATGCGGTGGTGGTGGGCGAGCCCACGGACGGGCAGATCGCTCTGGGTCACAAGGGGCTTCAATGGTTTGAATTCCGTATTCGCGGACGGGCCGTCCATGGGGGGGCGCAGGAAAAGGGGATAAACGCCATCCGCCAGGCCGCCCGCCTCATTCAGCGGCTGGAGCGGGACCTTGTTCCGGTTCTTGCGGCGCGGGCGCACCCGGTGGTGGGGGTTTCCACCCTGAATTACGGGTTTATCCAGGGTGGCTTTCAGCCCAGCACGGTGGCGGGCGAATGTGTTCTTCAAATTGACCGGCGCTGGATTCCGGGAGAAGATTACCGGGATGTGGTGAACGAGCTGGAAGCCCTGGTGGAGGAACTGGGGGCAGAGGAGCCCGATTTTTCCTGTGAGTTATCGGTGATGGAAGAAAGCCTCATGCCGGGAGATTTTATCCACCAGGGATTTGAGACCGACGCCGGGCACCCTCTGGTGGAGGCAGCCCTCCAGGCGGCGGAAGCCGTCACCGGAGTCCGTCCCGAACTGACTTCGTTTAAGGCCTGGACCGATGCGGGGCTGCTGGGCCCCTATGGCGGAATGCCGGCCCTGGTCTTTGGTCCGGGAAAGCTTGAAGTGGCCCATACGAGCCGGGAGGCGATTGATATAAATCAGGCGGTTGATTTTTCTGCGATTTACGCCGCTTTATGTATCCGGTTCTGCGGAAGGGAGGATAAATGATAAAAATCAAACCTAAAAGATTGGGTCAGGGAGATACCATCGGAGTGGTTTCCCCGGCGAGTCCTTCCTTTAATCAGAGTGAAGTGGTCCGGGGGGTGGAAACCCTGGAGAGCTGGGGTTTTAAGGTGGTTCTGGGAGGTAACCTGAACAAGCGCTACCGCTACCTTGCCGGGACCGATGAAGAAAGAGCTCAGGATATCAATGAAATGTTTGCCCGGGAGGATGTCAACGCCGTTTTTGTCACCCAGGGAGGGTACGGGTCGGCCCGGATCATCCGTTACCTTGACTTCGATATCATCAGGACTAATCCAAAGATATTCATAGGATTCAGTGATATTACCTCCCTGCATCTGGCCATAATGAAGAACACAGGGCTGGTCACGTTCCACGGGCCCGGCATGTCCCGGTATAATTCCCAGGATCTCACCGATTACACCAGGGACTATCTCTTCAAGGCCATTGTTTCTGACGAGCCGGTGGGGGAGATAGTCACGGCGGATGAAAAAAAGTGGCTGAACCGGATTCGCAAAGGTACCGCCGAGGGACTCATCACCGGCGGTAATATGTCGCTGGTCTGTGCCAGCCTGGGGACTCCCTATGAGATCGATACCCGGGACAAGATTCTTTTTCTGGAAGAACTGGAAACGGAACCCTGGATTATCGATCACATGATGACCCATCTGCTGAATGCGGGAAAACTTCACCAGGCCGCGGGTATTGTCATGGGAGAATGTGTCCGCTGCGAACCGGCCCGGCATAATCCGGGGTTTCACATCACCTTCAGCCTGGAGGATATTCTGCATGAATTCCTTGAACCGCTGGGTGTTCCGGTACTCTACGGCCTGCCCCTGGGGCACACTCCCAATCTTGCCACCATTCCCCTGGGGGTGAAGGCAACGCTGGACGCAACTCTGGGGAAGTTGTATATAGAAGAGCGGGGAACATCTTGAAATCCCCTCCAAGGCAGGGCCATGGCATGAGGTTTAAGAACGGGGTTTCGGCTGATCTGGTGCTCTTCAACGGTTTTGTGTCCTGTCTTGACGGGAGGGAGACCATTGCGCAGGCGGTGGCGGTCAAGAATGGTAAAATTCTCTTCGTTGGTTCTACCGAGGATGCGGGGCGATACATTTCCCCGGATACTGGGGTGGTGGACCTGGAGGGGCGGATGGTCCTTCCCGGCTTCATCGAGACCCACATCCACTCCCCGGGGGCGATGCTCGCCGAACTTTTCAAAATAAACCTGTACGGCGCCTCATCCGTTGCTGAAATCGAGTCGATCATTGGCCAATACATCAGGGATAATCCCGGGGAATCCATCTATTTCGGCGAGGGGTTTGAGGGAAGTCTTTTCAGCGGGGACGAACTGTTAAAAGGGCCCCGGAAGGAGCGGCTTGATGCCCTCTGTTCCGAGGTTCCCCTGATCATGGAATCCCTGGACGGGCACACCCTCTGGATCAACACCAAGGCTTTTGAAGCCTTTCACATCACCGAAGAAACCGAAATATCCGGAGGCACCCTGGAAAAAGATGCCCAGGGACGGTTATGGGGCACCCTGAAGGAGGCGGCGGAATCCCTGGTGCCACGGAAAGAGTATACTCACGGGCAGATGAGAGAGGCGACGTTAAAGTTTCAGGATTTTCTTCACAGCCTCGGGTATACGGCGATTTTATCCATTTCAAGCTCCGAGAATCCCCCCTATGGGGTATTCAAAGAGATGGATGATCAGGGCCTTCTTAAGATGCACGTCAAGGCTTCCCTGGTCATGGAGCCTCAGGATAATCCGGAGGACCGGATTCAGGAAGCTTTGAGGCTGAGAAGGAAGTTCAAATCCAGGCATTTTGATATCACCACCATCAAGTTTTTCGCCGACGGGGTCATCGAAGGGGGAACCGCCTGCCTGCTTGAACCTTATTCTGAAGCAGCGGGGCGGGGCACCGATTATTACGGTACTTTTCTCTGGGACGAAGAAAAACTGAGCCAGGGCTTTTTAAAGGCTAACGAGGCGGGTTTTCAGATTCATGTACACTCCATCGGAGACGGAGCCACAAAAAGGGTTCTGGATGCCCTGGAATATACCCGGGAAAACCTTCCTGATAAAAACTATCGAAACGCCATCACCCATCTGCAGCTTGTGGCCCCCGGAGATATTGAGAGGTTCAGGGATCTGGAGGTTATCGCCAGTATCCAGCCCTACTGGCACTTTAAAGATCCCTTTATCTGGGAGGCTGTGGAGGCCAGATTGCTGGGAGGCCGGGCGGAGCAGGAATATCCCGTTCAGTCTTTTATTGAGGCAGGGGTGGTGGTGGCCTCTTCTTCGGATCATTCGGTTACCCCGGTTCCCGATCCGCTGCTGGCCATCCAGACGGGAGTGACCCGGAATATGGGCAACCGCTGCGCCCGCGACTGCAAATTGATGCCCCCGGAATCCGCCGATGATGAGACGTGGCTGCTGAATAAAAATGAGAGGGCTTCGGTACTGGACATGATAAGGAGTTTCACCTCAAACAGTGCCTGGATGCTGTTTATGGATCAGCAGACGGGCAGCATCGAAGAGGGGAAGTCCGCTGATTTCGTTATCATCGACGGCAACATCCTGGAAACCCCGTCCATGGAAATAGAAGAGCTCAAAGTGATGGCTACGATTTTTGAAGGCCAGGTGGTTTATCAAAGACAAGAGGCTTAAAACGCCTCTTTCACTTTGCCATTCAAATTCGCACGGGCAGGGCAAATTGCCTGCGCGGGTTTTGATGATTTTAAGGTGAATGAGAAGAGGAGAAAAAAACAATGAAAGGAAAAATGAAAAAGACTGTTCCCCTGGTTCTGGTGATATTTCTTCTTTCGGTGAACCTGTTTGCCGCCGGGGAAGAGGGGGGCAAAACCATGAGGGTTGGAATGACCCAGGACCTGGACAGTACCAGCCCCTTTATTTCCTGGCTGGTCAGCGGGGCGGAGTTGTTTTCCCTTATCTATGATCCCCTGGTTTCTTTTAATAATGATCTGAAACCGGTGCCCCATCTGGCAAAAGAATGGAGCCTGAGTGATGATCAGCTGAGCTGGACTTTTTCCCTGAGAGACGATGTGGCCTTTCATGACGGTCAGCCCCTGACTTCCGCGGATGTCAAGTTTACCCTGGAGGCCTTTGTGGAGAGCGAGCTGGGAATGTACGCCTCCCTGCTCAGCGGTATCGAGTCAATCGAGTGTCCCGATGATTATACCGTGGTGATATATACCTCCGAACCGAAGGCTAACATGCTCATGGCGGGAA
>Ga0334882_1002904_pt1 | contig 16541 bp, 12 predicted proteins | sample GraSluR1_MG_5_FD_207226 | JGI IMG/M metagenome (GOLD analysis project Ga0334882, IMG submission 207226) | Sludge microbial communities from methane-producing bioreactor in Wageningen University, Netherlands - Granular Sludge_15_04-R1 | ecosystem: Engineered > Bioreactor > Anaerobic >... | reverse complement strand
GGTTGCGTTCCGAGGGGGAAGATGAAGCGCTGCTCGGATGGAGTTGGCTGGGGAAAATTCCTTCAGGTGCCCGCCCGCCGCGGGCGGGTACCTGAGTAGTTACGATTCTCCAATAGTTCATGATCGGATAATACAATATCGGACTATCCTGTCAAGCGTTGTCATGGGCGGGTTTGGGCAGGATCCGGAAAAAGAGATTTCCGACGGGCGGGAAACCGACTACAACTGGCCCCTTGCAATGGAACCTCTTTGGCCAGGACAGGTCGCCGCATGGTGCGGCGGGGAGTGGTTCCCGCGTGAACCGCGGGAGCCCCTGAGGGCGCTGTGCATCGACAGCCGCCGGGCCCGTCCGGGAAGTTTGTTCTTTGCGCTGCCGGGGGAACACGCGGATGGCCACGCCTACCTGTCGGAAGTGGCTGCCGCCGGGGGCCGCGCCGTGGTGCGCGCGGATGTTTCCCTGGACCGCCTGCCTTTGACTGGTTCATGCCTGCGGGTGGAGGACCCGCGGGCGGCCCTGGGGCGGCTGGCGGCGGCGTATCGGCGGGAGATGCCGGCGCGCGTGGTGGGCATTACCGGCAGCGTGGGCAAGACGACAACCAAGGAACTGGTGGCGGACCTGCTGGCCACCGTCGGCAAGACGGCGCGGACGTCCGGCAATTGCAACAACGAGATTGGCCTGCCGCTGAGCGTGGCGGGGCTGTCGCGCGATTGCGCCTTCGGCGTGTTTGAGGCGGGCATCAGCCATCCGGGCGACATGGTGCCGTTGCGCGATGTCCTGATGCCGGACGTCGCGGTGGTGACGCGCATCGGCCCCGTGCACATTGAGTTTTTCGAGTCGGTCCGGGCCATTGCGGAAGAGAAGGCCGCCCTGGTGGACAAGCTGCCGGCGGACGGCTTCGCGGTGCTGGATCTCGACGATCCACATGTCGCCGTGCTGCGCGCGCGCTGTCCGGCGCCGGTCGTGACCTATTCCCTCCAGCGCCGCGAGGCGGACTACGCCGGCGAGGCGCAAGCCGACGGGATGCTGTGGGTGTGCGAGCGGGCCACGGGCGAAACCGCCACCCTGCCGCTGCCGCCGCCGGGCGGCTACATGGCCCAAAACACCCTGGCGGCGGTCGCCGTGGCGCGTCGATGCGGCGCGGCCTGGCCGGCGATCGCAACGGCCTTGTCCCGCACCCGCCCCGTCGGCATGCGCTGGGCGGTGGAGGACGTTCACGGATGGACCGCGATCAACGACGGCTACAACGCCAACCCGGTTAGCATGCCCGCCGCGCTGGATGCGTTTGCGGCCTGGCCGGCCCCGGGCCGGAAATTCCTTGCGCTGGGGCCGATGCTCGAACTGGGGCGGCTGGAAAAAAGCGAGCACGAGGCGCTGGGCCGGTTGGTGGCGGCGGGCCGCTGGGCCGGTGTGGCCGTGGTGCCGGTCGCGGACGGACCATCGGCCGCCGCCGCGCCTTCGCTGGTCGATGGCCTGGTCTCGGCGGGATTTGCCCGCAAATCGATCTGCGCCGCGCGCGATCCGGCCGAAGCCGCCGCCTGGTTGCGCGAACGCCTGCGCCCCGGCGACGCCCTTTTGCTCAAGGCCTCCCGCGGCCTCCGCATCGAAACCATCCTGGACCATCTTCAAAAGGAATCCTGACCCATGCTGTACTACCTGTCCCATTTGACCCACTGGGTTTCCGCGCTGAACGTCTTCCGCTACGTGACCTTCCGCGCCTTCATGGCCGCGGGCACGGCGTTTATCCTGTCGCTGCTGCTGGGGCGGTGGACGATTGCGCGCCTGCGGGCGCTGAAGATCGGCCAGGTGGTCCGGCAGGACGACGATGTGGATGCGATTGGTCACGGCGCCAAGGCCGGCACGCCCACCATGGGCGGGCTGCTGATCATCTTTACGACCCTGGCTGCCGCGCTGGCCTGGTGCCACCCCGCCAATGCGCAGGTCTGGCTGGTGGCGGCAACCATGTTATTCATGGGCGGGGTCGGGGTTGTGGATGATTGGCTCAAACTGAGCCGGAAGCACTCCGACGGGTTGAAGGAATGGCAGAAGCTGGCCTTGCAGGGATTCTGGGTGGTGGTGGCCTTTGTCGTGATCGAAGCCGTTCCCGGCACGCGCACCTATGCGCGGCAACTGATGGTTCCCTTTTTCAAGGAAGCGGTCGTGGCCGATCTGACGATTCCCGGGGCACTGGTCTTCATGTTCCTGGTGCTGGTGGGCACGACCAACGCGGTCAACCTGACGGATGGCCTGGACGGCCTGGCGGCGGGATGCGTGAATTCCGTTTCGGCGGCGTATCTGGTGATGGCCTACGTGGCCGGCAACGTGATATTCGCCAGCTACCTGCAGGTGCCCTCGGTGAGCGGCGCTCACGAGCTGGCGGTGTTCTGCGGGTGTCTGCTGGGCGCGGGGCTTGGATTTTTGTGGTGGAACGCCTATCCGGCGAAGATCTTCATGGGCGACACCGGCAGTCTGGCCCTCGGCGGCACCATTGCCATGATTGCCATCCTGATCAAGCAGGAGTTGACGTTGATGATCGTGGGCCTGGTGTTTGTGGCGGAGGCCGGCAGCGTGATGATTCAGCGGATGGCTTGCAAGATCCATCGCCGTCGAACCGGCCAGGCCCTCCTGCCGGAACGCCGGCCGTTCCGGATGACGCCGCTGCATCATCACTTTGAAATCCTGTCGAAAGAGCGGGCCCGGGCGGAGGGACGCCCGGAGCAGGCGGCGGAAAATTCGGTGACGATCCGGTTTTGGATTGTCTCGATCGTGTGCGCGCTGGTGGGGTTGGCGACGCTGAAATTGCGTTGAGGCGCCGATGCGGTCCTGGAAACGCGTACTGGTTTGCGGCCTGGGGGCGAGCGGCCGGGCGGCGGTCCGCTTGCTGGTCCGGGAAGGCGTTGACGTTCTGGCCGTGGACGAGCGTGACGGCCTGGATCAGCAGGCCGCACGGCTGGAATTGCAGGCCGCTAATTGTCCCGTGGTCCTGGGGGTGAAGCATCCTCCGCCCGGGGCGTTCGATGCCGCGGTGACGAGTCCGGGATTGTCGATCGGAGGCCCCTTCCTGTCGGAGGTGCGGCAGCGGGGCATACCCGTGGTCTCCGAGGTGGAAGTGGGCTGGAGCCGGTTCGGGGGCCGGACCATTGCCGTGACCGGCAGCAACGGGAAGAGCAGCGTGGTGAAGGCGTTGGCCGAATGCCTGCGGGCGTCGGGCCGGACGGCCGTGCCGTGCGGCAATTACGGTCGGCCGGTTTGCGACGTGGTATGGAATGAGCCCCAACCAGATTGGCTGGTGATCGAAGTGAGTTCCTTCCAACTGGAGACCTGCATCGAATTCCGGCCCGATATGGCGGTGCTGTTGAACCTCCAGCCCAACCATCTGGACCGGCACGGCTCCATGGAAGAATACGAGCGGCTGAAAGTCCGGATATTTGCGCAACAACGCGGAACGGATGTGGCCGTGATTCCGGCCGACTGGATGGCCCGCCACCAGGGATCGGTCGTCGGGGGAGGGCGCTGGGTCACCTTTGGGGCCGACCTCCAGGCAGACTATCGCTATGAACCCGGATTCCTTCGGGAACGCGGGGGGGGCGCGATCGAGATCGCCGGGTCATCTTTCGACAACCCCGTCCTGGGGCCCAACGCCGCGGCCTTGTACGGAGCCGCCCGTTCGGCGGGGATCGACGCGGACTGGATTCGCAACGCGCTGGTGAACTTCGAGCCCTTGCCGCACCGGGCGCAGGGGGTCGGCGTGTGGAATGGCGTAACCTATGTCGATGATTCCAAGGCCACCAACCTGGCGGCGATGATGGCCTCGATCCGGATGCAGTCGAAACCGGTCTGGCTGATTGCCGGGGGCCGGCCGAAGGAGTCGTGTTTCCAAGCCGCGCGCGGGCGGCTTCGCGAGCAGGTGCGCGGGGTGTTTCTGATCGGCGAGGCGGCGGCGGCGATGGCGGCGGAGTGGGGGGATGTGGTTTCCTGCGAGGAGTGCGGCACGCTGGAATGCGCGGTGGCGGCAGCCCGCCGGGCCGCCCGACCGGGGGAAGTGGTGTTGTTGGCGCCGGCCTGCACCGCGTTCGACCAGTTTCCTTCCTATGCCGCCCGAGGCGATCGCTTCCAGAATATCCTTGTCGAAAAGGATTGATCCGCGAGGCGGGTCGCGCCATACTCTGCGCCCATGACAGTGATCCAGAAACGAAAGAAGGAGTTTGTGCTATGAGGGTATCGATTGTCGCCGGTTTGATTGTAGCCGTCCACGTGGCCGTAATCGGCTCGGTGGTTTTGACGCAAGGATGCACGACCACGGATCGTGGAGAGGTTTCGACCCGTCCGCCCGTGGTGGAACCGGCTCCGCCGCCCGTGCTGCCCCCGCTGGCCCCCGTGGCGGCCACGCCCGTCATCTTCCCGCCCATCCTGCCTCCGGTGGAGCCGGCGCCGGTTCCGACCGAGGTGGCCTCCCAGAATATCTATGTGGTGAAAGCCGGCGACATGCTCTCGAAGATCGCGGCTGCCCATGGCGTGCGCGCGAGCGAGTTGGCCGAACTGAATAAAATTACCGATCCCAACCGCATTCGCGTGGGCCAGCGCTTGATTCTGCCGGATTATGCTCAGGCTTCCCAGTCGCCCCCGGCGGCCAAGCCGGCGGCGGCCGCCCCCCCCGCGGCCCGGCCCGCTCCCGTTGGCGCCGGCGAATCCTACGAAATCAAGCCCGGCGATTCGCTGTCCAAAATCGCCACCGCGCATGGCGTGACGGTTCGGGCCCTGATGGAGGCCAACCAGATAGCCGATGCCAACCGGATCCGCAGCGGCCAGAAGATTGTGATTCCCGCCAAGACGGCCAAGCCCAAGTCGGAAGCCGCGCCCGCCGCGACGACGGCCCCGGCCGAGCCCAAGGCCGAGCCGACGGCTCCGGCGGCCGAAGAGCGTTCGGCCCCGGTGGTGGCGCCCGCGCCCGCCCCTGCGACCGCCCCGGCCATACCCGAGGACTACGATGTGGAGCAGGAAGTCATGTTGAACTACCGCGTGCAGGAAGGCGATACCCTGGAATCCGTCGCGCGGTTGTTTGTGGTATTCGAAGACGAATTGCGGCGGGTCAACAACCTCCGCGAAGGCGAGGCGTTAACGCCCGGCAACAGCATCAAGATTCCACCCACGCAGCTCTAAGAGGGACGCGCCCCGTCGGGGCTGGTACCTGCACGCCCGGGCCGGAAGGACCGGGCGTTTTAAGTTGAGGAGCGATTTCTTGAGGGTTCGAACGGTCTTAATCCTGGTGGTGGGCGTCCTCTGCCTGTTTGGATTGGTCATGCTGGGCAGCACGAGCGGACCGCACGGCGAACGGCTGTTCGGGAATTCGAATTACTTTGTTCATCGCCAGATGATCTGGCTGGTGGCCGGCCTGCTGGCTGCGGTGGCCGGCGCGCGCACCGACTATCACCGCTGGCTGAAGATGGCCTGGCCGATCTATGTGGCCGCCCTGGTCCTGCTGGTGCTGGTGTATATTCCGGGCATCGGGTTGAACCTGAAGGGCAGCCATCGCTGGATCCGCCTGCCGATGGGTCTGACCTTCCAGCCGTCCGAACTGGCCAAATTCGCGGTCATCGTCATGATGGCGTCCTGGTTCGGAACGCGCCGTCGGGAGCGGGAGGGCTTCAAGCACGGCATTCTGCTGCCCGGGGCCATCCTGGGGGGCATGCTGCTGTTGATCGTGTTCGAGACCGACTTCGGGGCGACCATCCTGATCGGCGCGACGGGCGGGTTCATGATGTTTGTGGCCGGCGCGCCCTTCCTGTACCTGCTGCCGTTCGGCGTGGTGGCCGTAGGGGGCCTGGGTTGGATGATTTCGCAAAATCCGCAGCGCATGGCCCGGATCATGGCCTTTCTGGAACCCCAAAAATATGCCGGACGGGAGGCGTATCAATTGATCAACGCGCTCTATGCCTTCGTGTCCGGGGGCGCGCGGGGCGTCGGGCTGGGCGAGAGCCTGCAAAAGCACTTCTATTTGCCCGAAGCCCACACCGACTTCATCTTCGCCATCATCGGCGAAGAGTTGGGCATCGGGGCCTCCCTGAGCGTGGTGGCGCTCTACGTCACCTTCCTGCTGTGCGGCTTGCGCATCAGCGGCCGCGCGCCCGATACGGGCGGGCGGCTGATGGCCTGTGGCATCACCATGATTGTGTCCCTCCAGGCGGCGATCAACATCGGGGTGGTGACCGGCCGGTTGCCCACCAAGGGCCTGCCGCTGCCGTTCATCAGCTTCGGCGGCACCAGCCTGGTGGTGCTGCTGTTCATGGTTGGCGTGATGTTGAACATCGCCAGCCAGGGCCCGCTCGGGCCGCGCCGCCGTCGCTGAAAACGGAAAAAACGGTCCGGGGATCAGTCCGCTTTGCGTTTGCCGAGCTGGCGATCCACCATGTAGGTCGCGCCGACGCTGCCGGCGGTCAACCGCAAGGCGTCGAGGACGGCGTTGCAATTGGCTTCTTCTTCCACTTGCTCATCGATAAACCACTTCAGCATGCTCTGGGTGGCGTAATCCTTTTCCTCGATGGCCAGCGTCTGGAGGTCGTTGATCCAGGCGGTCACCTTGCGCTCGTGGGCGAGGGCGTCTTCAAACATTTCCTGGATGTTGCTCCAGGAGGTCTTCGGCGCCTCCATGGCGTCCAGGGCCACCTTCACGCCCTGGTCCTGAAGATACTTGGAGAACTTCAGCGCATGCTCCTGCTCCTCCTGGAACTGAAGAGTCATCCAGGTGGCGGTTCCGTTGAAGGCCTTGTCGGCGGCATCATTGGCCATCGCCAGATAGAGGAAGGCGGAGAAAAATTCGCGGTTGATTTGGGCATTGATGGCTTCGGCCATTTTCGTACTGATCATGATCGTCTCCTTGGGTGGGTTAGTCGCGGGCCACGGGCGCCCGCTGGTTTTGAATGCGCGCAATCTATCACAGGTTCCCCCGCCCGTCAAAAATGCGCCGGTTCGGAGGTCTCGGGCAAAACGGGTGATCCTTGCGCCGGGGGCAGGCCGGGGCGCGGATCGGAGCCCAAGCACTCGGATGACGCCAGGGAGAGGATTATGATAGGTTGGCCACCATGAATCATTCGCACTTTGATTGGACCCTGCGGGGCGGGCGGGTGGCGGACGGGCTGGGCGGCGAGCCGGTGCGGGGGGATGTCGGCATAACCGGCGACCGGATTGCGGCGGTGGGGGATTTGGCGGGGACCACGGCGGCAAACGAGATCGACGCCACCGGAATGCTGGTGTGTCCGGGATTCATCGACGTGCACACGCATTCGGATGCGTATCTGCTGATCGAACCGGGGGCGCCGTCGAAGATCCGGCAGGGGGTGACGACGGAGATCACGGGCAACTGCGGGGCCAGCGCGGCGCCGAGGTGGCCGGGCTACACCATGCCGTCGGACTGGCTGGAGCAGACCTATCCGGGCGACTGGCGGTCGGTGGCGGAGTATCGCGAGCTGCTGGCGGCGCAGAAGCCGGCGGTGAATTCGGCGATGTTGATCGGGCATCGGGCGATCCGCGCGGCGGTGATGGGGATCGAGGCGCGCGCGGCGACGGCGGATGAAATCGCGAAGATGTGCGAATTGCTGGAGCAGGCGCTGGAAGAGGGCGGCGCGGGGCTGAGCACGGGGCTGGTCTACGCGCCGGCGATGCATGCGCAGCCGGAGGAAATCACGGCGTTGGCGAAGGTGGTGGCGCGGCGTGGGGGAATCTATGCGACGCACATGCGCAGCGAGGGAGGTCAGCTGCTAGAGGCCATCGACGAAGCGCTGGACGTGGCGCGGGCGACGGGCGTGAGGCTGCAGATTTCTCATTTGAAGACGGCGGGACGCGCCAACTGGCACAAGCTGGATGCCGCGCTGGAAAAGATTCGCGTGGCGCAGGCGGAGGGCATCGAGGTGGCGTCCGACCGCTATCCCTACACCGCCTCCTGCACGGACCTGGACGTCATTTTACCGGAATGGGCGGCGCAGGGCGGGCGCGCGGCGATCCTGGCGCGCCTGCGCGATCCGGCGGAGCGGGCGAAGATCCGGGCCGAGATGGCGACGGCGCGCGACGAAAAGTATTGGGAGGCGGTCTGGATCGGCAGCACGCGGCATCCGGATAACTCGATCTTCGCGGGCAATCCCATCGCCGTGGCGGTGGAGGCGTGGAAGCTGCATCCGCTGGATGCGGCGCTGCGGTTCATGGAGACGGACGAGCTGTTCACGGGCGGCATCTTTTTCGGCATGAGTGAAGAGAACATGTGGCGGATATTGGCGGAGCCGTGGGTGATGATCGGCTCCGACGCGTCCATCCGGTCGCCGAGGGGGCCGTTGTCCAAGGATCATCCGCATCCGCGGGCCTACGGAACATTCGGGCGGTTCCTGCGCGCGGCGCTGGACGGCAAGAGCGTATCCGTTGGCGAGGCGGTGCGGAAGATGACGAGCCTGCCGGCGGAGTTTTTCCGGCTGAAGGACCGCGGGGTGCTGCGGGAAGGGGCGTACGCGGACGTGGTGGTGTTCGATCCGGCGACATTCCGGGATTTGGTGACGTTCGAGAAGCCGCACCAATTCTGCGAAGGCATTTCGGCGGTGTGGGTGAACGGCGTGCTGACGCTGCGCGATGGGCACGAAACCGGCGGGCGCGGCGGGCGGTATCTGACGGCTTGAACCGGGAAGCCGAAACCGGCAACAACCACGGATGAACATAAATAGCGGGAATTTGACGGGCGGTTTCGATGGAGGGCCGACCTCTGCGTCGGCCGGGATCGGGATCGGAAATGTGGACGACACGGAGGTCGTCCCTCCAGAAGGCAGGAATGCGGAACGGATTTCTGGAGGGCCCGCTTCCATCGAGGACCTCGCCCTTGGGCGGGCGCGGGCCGGATCGGAGGAATACCCGGCCGGGGTGGAATCCGTCCCGCCATGTGGCCAAGGCCCGGACGACACGGAGGTTGTTCCTCCAAGGGGGCGAATCGGAAAATGAGCCATGACTGACCGCATATTTACCACCCGCCGCCGTCCCGCGCACCATCCGCCCATCGAGCGCTTCAACGAACCGGTGATCGTGCTGGTGACGGTCTGCACAAAGGGCAGGATTCCCGTGCTGGCATGCGATGCCGTCCACCGGATTTGCATCGAGATTTGGCAGGGAGCGGATTTCTGGCGGGTGGGGCGTTACGTGATCATGCCGGACCACATCCATTTGTTTTGCGCGCCGGGACGCATCCCAATGCCAAATTTGCGGCAATGGGTGGAGTTTTGGAAAAGCCAAATAGCCCGGCGGGTTTCCTTGATTTCTGGAGGGCCGACCTCTGCGTCGGCCGTTCCGGAAAACCCGGACGGCGCGGAGGCCGTCCCACCAGAGAACCGAAGTCTGGACGGGGTGGAACCCGTCCCTCCAGATGGAGGAATGCGGATTCGTGGAGGGTCCGCTTTCACGCGGGCCGGATCGGGGGCAAAACCGGACGACACGGAGGTCGTCCCTTCAGGCAGCCGGAAACCCGTCAAACTATGGCAACGGGATTTTTGGGATACGCAAATTCGTTCGCGGACGCATTACGACGAGAAATGGTCCTATGTGCGGATGAATCCTGTGCGCCAAGGTTTGGCGCAGATACCGGACGAATGGCTATTCCAAGGCGAGGTGTTTCCGTTGGTTTGGCGTTGAAGCTGGAGGGAAGGCCTTCTGTTGGCTAATCCAGAAAACGGCCGAGAACCCGGACGGTGCTGCGGCCGTCCCTCCAGGGGGCGAGAACCGGACGGGACAGAGCCCGTCCCTCCAAGGAACCGAAAATGCGGCCGGGGTGGAATCCGTCCCTCCAACGGCGGAATGCGGAATGGATTTGAGGAGGGCCCGCCTCTGTGCGGGCCGGACCGGCGGGTTGACAAAGCGGTCCGGCGGTGGGATAGTCCCACCATGAGCACGATCATTGCCGACCAGAAAAAACGGGTGGTGTTGCCCAATGCCCGGCCAGGAGACGTTTTCGCCGTGAATCAGGAGCCCCCCGGACGCTGGACCTTGGTGCGCCTGTTGCCGGAAAAGCCCAAGCGTCGGCCATCCGCACATCAGGTCGCCGGCGCCATGCGCGCAAGCCCGCTGCACCCGACCCTTTCCTGGAATGAATTGAAGCGGGCCACGAGGGACTTGTGATCTTTCTCGATACAAACGTGCTGATCTACGCGTCCGATCCGGGATCGCCGTTCCATCGCTGGTCGGTTGAAACCATCGTCCGAAACGTGTCCGGGGACGGAGCGCTGATCAATCCCGTGGTCTTGGCCGAGATTTGCGTCGGCGAGGCCAAGCCGGAGGAAGCGGCGCAGACCATCCGCTCCTGGGGCATCGAAATCGTGGATATGCCGGCGGCTTGCGCGGACAACTGCGCCCGGGCCTATCGGGCATTTCGGGCAAGCCGGAACAAAACCAAGGGGCCGGCGGCGCCGGCGACCCCTCTGCCCGATTTTTTCATCGGTGCGCATGCCGAATTGCTCCGTCGGCCCTTGGCCACGGCCGATGTCGGGCGCTATCGCACGTATTTTCCGGATTTGAAGCTGCTGACGCCACCGAAAGCGTAGGAGAGGAACCCGTCAAGGCGCCGGGTCAACGCCCCGGCCTACAGCCGATCCGACATCCGGTGTTTCTGTAGCCCGAGGCGCTGACCCGGGTGGCGGTTCGGGTTTTTCAAGAATAGGATATTTCGCCAGGCGACTAGAGAGAAAGATGTCGGGAACAACCACGGATGAACACGGATCGACACGGAGTAAGAGCGGACCCGAGCGGGGATCCGTGTGCATCCGTGTCGAACCGTGGTGAAAAATCTCTCGTGCCGCCGCCGGGGGCGGTGGACCGGGCGTTTTTGAAGGGGGCGCTGGGGCCGGGGGGGGGCGGGGCGGTACAGGAGGTGGAGGACGGCGCGCGGGCGTGGCTGGCGCTGGCGTCGATGCGGGCGGCGAAGGGGCCGGTGGTGGTGGTGGTGGAGAGCTCCCTGGCGCTGGATTTGCTCTGCCAGGATCTGGCGACGCTGGGGGCGGGTGAACAGGTCGCCCGGCTGCCGGCGCTGAACGTGGAGAGCTCGCGGACGGTGACCGGGCAGGCGTCGCCCGACGTGAGCGGCGAACGGATGCGCACGTTGCAGCGGTGCCTGGCGTGGAAGGGGCGGGGGATCGTGGCGACGTGTATTCAGGCGCTGCTGGAAAAGGTGCCGTCGCCGGAGCGGATGAAGCGGCTGGGTGAGCGGCTGGCGAAGGGCAAGGACTACGATCTCGACCCGCTGTGCGAGCGCCTGGTGGCGGCGGGCTACGGGTTCGAATCCGAGGTGCTGGCGAAGGGGCAGGCGTCGCGCCGCGGCGGGTTGCTGGATGTCTGGCCGTTGACTGAGGACTGGCCCGTGCGGATGGAGTTTTTCGGCGACACGCTTGAAAGCCTGCGGCGGTTTGATCCGGCCGAACAGCGGTCGCGGGAGGAACTCGACGACTTGACGATTTCCCCGGCGACCGAAGAGGCCGAAGAGTCGGAGCTGGGCGAGGTGACGGACTATTTTCCGGATGACGCATCCTTCCTGTGGATCGATCCGGAGGCGCTCCTGCATCATTATGCGATGAGCCGGGAGTTGGCGGGGCGCGGGGGGCCAGATATTTCGATGGAGCGCGAATTCGTGAACTGGCGGCTGGGGCTTGGGAAACTGTTTGCGGGCGGCGGGCAGCTCGATGCGGGCGGAGGCATTGCAGGACGCGATCTGGGCGCGAAGCCCTGCGAGGGATTGGCCGCGCTGTCGGCGCGGGCGGTGCCGGCGGACGTGCTGGAGACCGAACGCGGGAAATGGCTGGACGCGTTGAAGGCCCGCGCGGCGAAGGGCTGGCGGATCGAGATGTTTTTTGCGACGGAGGCAGGCGCGCGGCGGTTCGAGGAAGTCCACGGGCGGCCGGAAGGCTTTGTTCTGAGGCCGGGCGCGCTGAGCGGCGGCTTCGAGCTGGCGCGGGCGAAGTGGATGGCGGTGGCCGAGGCGGATTTCTACGGCACGCGCAAGGCGCTGCCCGCGCGGCGCAAGACGGGGGGCGGTTCCGCAGCGCGCGACGCGACCGGCGAACGCCTCACGGACTGGACGGATTTGCGTCCCGGCGAACTCGTGGTTCACGTCGACCATGGCATTGGGAAATACCTCGGATTGTACGAAATCACGTTCGACGGCCAGTTGCAGGAGGCGCTGGCGGTGGAGTATGCCGAGGGGGCGCGGCTCTACGTGCCGACGAGCCAGACGCACCTCCTGAGCCGATATATCGGGGTGGGGCGCACCAAGCCCCCGCTGCACTCCATCGGCGGCAAGCGCTGGCTGAAGGAAAAGGTGGCCGCCGAGCGGGCGGCCAGCGACCTGGCCGCGCAAATGCTGGAGACCCAGGCGCGGCGCGCGGCGCTGGATGGGCATGCCTTTGCGCCGGATAGCGCCTGGCAGCACGACTTCGAACAGTCGTTCCCGTTTCTGGAGACCGACGACCAGTTGCGGGCGATTGCGGACGTCAAGCGCGACATGGAGTCGACGCGCCCGATGGACCGGCTGATTTGCGGCGATGTGGGCTATGGCAAGACCGAGGTGGCGATGCGTGCCACGTTCAAGGCGGTGGCGGACGGCAAGCAGGTGGCGGTGCTGGTGCCGACGACGGTGCTGGCCCAGCAGCACTACGAAACCTTTCTCGATCGCATGGGGCGGTTTCCCATGGTGGTCGACATGCTCAGCCGATTCCGGTCGAAAGCCGAACAGGCGGATGTTCTGGCGCGCGTGGCACAGAAGAAGGTGGATGTGCTGATCGGCACGCACCGCCTCTTGCAGCCGGACATGAAGTTCGCGGACCTGGGACTGGTGATCATCGACGAAGAGCAGCGCTTCGGGGTGGCGGCCAAAGAGCACCTGAAGCGCATGCGCGAGATGGTGGATGTGCTGACGCTCTCCGCCACGCCGATTCCGCGGACCTTGTATCTGAGCCTGACGGGGGCGCGCGACATGAGCGTGATCCAGACGCCGCCGCGCGAACGGCTGGCGATCGAGACCTATATCGCGCAGGATTCGGACGAACTGGTGCGCGAGGCAGTGCTGCGGGAGGTGAACCGCGGCGGGCAGGTATTCGTGCTGCACAACCGGGTGCAGACCATCGATTGGATGCGCCAACGGCTTGAGCGCCTGCTGCCGGGGATCCGGGTCGGCGTGGGCCATGGGCAGATGGGCGAGAAGGCGCTGGCGGAGGTGATGCATCGGTTTGTGCGCGGCGAAACCGATGTGTTGCTTTGCACGACGATCATCGAGAGCGGCGTGGACATTCCCAACGTGAATACGATCCTGATCGACCGGGCGGACCGGTTCGGGATGGCGGACTTGTACCAGTTGCGCGGGCGGGTGGGGCGCAGCAAGCACCAGGCCTATGCCTATCTGCTGCTGCCGCGGCACGGCCATCTGTTTTCGACGGCCCGGCACCGGATCCAGGCCATCAAGCGTCACACCAGCCTGGGGGCGGGATTCAAACTGGCGCTGCGCGACCTGGAGATCCGCGGGGCCGGCAACGTGCTGGGCGCGGCGCAAAGCGGGCACATCGCGGCGGTCGGGTTCGATCTCTACTGCCAGTTGCTCAACCGGACCATTGCGCGGCTGAAGGGCGAGGCTGAGCGCCCGATCATCGAGGTGGCGGTGCATTTCGATTTCCTGGACCTGACGCCGGATCCGGAGCATGAGCGGAATGCGGCGGTGATTCCGCGGGACTACATCGAGGACGAAAGTCAGCGGATCGGGATGTATCGCAAGGTGGCGGGCATCTCGTTTGAACAGGAGGTGGACGCGCTGTTGGCGGAGTTCCGCGACCGATTCGGGCCGCTGCCGTCCCCGGTGCGGCGGCTGCTGGCGATTTCGCGGCTGCGCATCCTGGCGGCGGGCCTGGGGCTCAAGAGCCTGGGCACGGATGGTGACCGCCTGCTGCTGGGCAAGGGGCGCGACGAGTTTTGGATGGTCAACGGCCGCCACATCCGCTTGCACAAGCATGGGGCCGACGAGCGCCTGGCCGAGATCGAGAAGCAGCTTCGGAAACTCCACGCCTCGGGTTCGTGACCGAAATCCATCGCCCAATCGGGAGGGGGGGGCTGGATTTTATCGGACTTAATTAAGTGTGATGTTTTCTGAGCCGGCCGCATTTGTCATCGCCAGGGTGGCGGACGGGGTGGGACCGGCCCGGTGGAAGCGGGAAGGGTCAGGGCGCGGGGACGATCACATAGGTGGGGAAGCCGGGGATGGAAAACGGGGCGAGAAGGTCGCGGGCGGGGGGACGCCGCGGCTGATCGGCATAGACCTTGATCGGGAAATACTCCTGCAAGGTGTCGACCACCACGGGGTCGCTCAGGGTGCCGGCGTCCATGACTTTGCATTCGATGCACCAGGTGGCGCCGAAATTGAAGATAATGGGTTTTCCACTGGCGAGGGCTTCGTGGACAACGGACTCGAATCCGCCATCGTCGCCCGGAATCATGACGACGGTACGGTACGGGATGGAGGAGGTGCCCGCCGTCGCCGTCGCCGGTGCGGCGGGGGTGAGGCGCAGGGCGCGGAGGGTATTCCATCCATAAAACAGCGCGAGCAGAAGGATCAGAATGCCGAAGCCGATTTTGACTTTTTCCATCCAAGCGCCGGGCTTGGGGAGAACGGCCAGGCCGGCGGCGGCGAGGGGCCAGGGAAGCGCCATGCCGACCCCCAGCAGGAAGGGCAGGAGGATGGCCAGGGTTTGGGCATCGCCGACATAGAGCGAGGCGGACAGGGCCAGGACGGCAATCAGTACCGGCGCCACGCAGGCCCCGGCCAGAATGGCGGAGATGCCCCCCAGGGCCAGGACGGCCGGGATGCGGACCCGGCCGGAGATTCCGCCGCTCTTGCGGAAGCGGCTGAAGTCGATGTGGAAGACATCGAACATGGCCAGCGCGAGCACCAGGAACAGGACGGCGATGGAGCCATTGAAGACGGGCGAGCCCTGCAGCGCGCCAAAGACGGCCCCGAAGAGGACCACGCCAAGGCCCAGGGCGCCGTAGACCAGCGCCATGCCCAGGCCGTAGACCAAGCCGAGGCCAAACCGCCCGCGGCGGGAGACATCCAGGGAGCTGGCGCCGATGATGGCGAGGTTGATGGGAATCATGGGCAAGACACAGGGCGTCAGATTGAGCAGGAATCCGCCGACCAGAATCAGCAGGACGACCGGCCAGACGCCGAAGCGGAGGTAGAAGGCGGAAGGATCGTCGAGGAACAGGCGCCAGGACGATGTTTCGGTGGCGGGGTCGGCCATGGAAGGATCGAGGAACGCGAGGAATTCATCGACTTCGGAGGAACCGGCCTTGGTGCGAAACGGCCCGCGCTGGGTCAGTTGCGCCAGCCAGTCGCCTTCGGGGGGGCTTGTGGAAGCTGCCAGCGTGGAGGGGGGGGCGGGCGCGGGTGCAGCCGAGACGGGATCGAGGCGCAAGGTGACCTCTTCGGGCAGAAAGCACATGTCGCCTTTGCAGCCCTGGTAGGCGACGACAATGGTGTCGGTGCGGGGGGGGGCATAGAAGGCGGCGAAGGACGCGGAGTGGCTGGGCGTGGGATCGTCGGGTTTGAACGTGTCGGGCGCGGGGACAAGCAGGGCATCGAGCGGTTGCCCATCCGGATCGGTTACGGAAAACCCGGAATAGAGATTGTGGTCGGCGGGGATTTCAAAGGCGACGCGGATGGCGGCGGCGCCATCGTGTTGCGAGTGTTCCGCGCTGACCCCGAAGGGCGAGGCGGCCGCCGAGGTGGCCATGAGCCCGGCCAGGACGGTTTTCCACAGTGTGGAAAAAACGACGCTGGATTTTCCACGGCGTGGAAAAAAGTTTTCCACAGCGTGGAAAAAATCACGCCCGATTTTCCATGGCGTGGAAAAAAGGGAAAAGCTTTTTCCATAGCGTGGAAAAACCGTTTCCACGGTGTGGAAAAGGGTGGAGAGGGATGGAGTCATGGAGTGTCCTCGTCTTCGGGATCGGGTTGCGGAGATCGGTCGGGTAGGGGGCTTCCATCGAGGGCGTGATGAATATCCTCGCGGATTTCCAGCCAAGGCGGAAACCCGGGATAGGCTCGGGCCAGGTTGCCTGCCCGGTCGAGAAGAAATGCGGTGGGGATGGCGCGGAGGGCGTCAACTCCGCCAAAGGCCGCGACGACGTCTTCGGACCCGACGCCGATCGGGAAAACGGATCCCAAGCCGGCGGCCTCGGACGCCAGTGCGGCGCGCGGGCGGTTGTCGACGACAATTCCGACGACTTGGAATCCGCTTGGGCCAAATACCTCTTGCAGGGCATTCCAGGCGGGGATGGTGTCGAGGCAGGATTCGTTGTCGGTATGCAAAAAGATCAGGAACTGAACGCGCCCTGCAAAATCGATGGTGCGGATGGGCTCCGGGGCGTCGCCGAGGAGGGAAGGCAGTTCCAGGTCGTGAACCGGCGGAGGGGGTGGAGGGGGCTCCGGGGTCTGGCGACCGCAGGCTACCAACAGCGCAACCAGAACGAAGGCAATAAGAAAAACGGA
>Ga0334882_1002902_pt1 | contig 16548 bp, 15 predicted proteins | sample GraSluR1_MG_5_FD_207226 | JGI IMG/M metagenome (GOLD analysis project Ga0334882, IMG submission 207226) | Sludge microbial communities from methane-producing bioreactor in Wageningen University, Netherlands - Granular Sludge_15_04-R1 | ecosystem: Engineered > Bioreactor > Anaerobic >... | reverse complement strand
CCTGGCGCACCTATCACACTGAGGGAGACGAGATCGTCCTGGAAATGGATCCAGGCATGGCCTTCGGGACCGGACTGCATCCGACGACGCAGCTATGTGTCGAAGCCATTGAGAGACGGATGAAGCCCGGGATGACGGTCCTCGATCTAGGCACCGGTACGGGGATTCTTGCGATGGTCGCGGCACGCCTAGGCGCCGACCACGTTCTGGGTGTCGATATCGACAGCGACGCCGTCCAAGCCGCCGCAAATAACGTCAGGCACAACGCTCTCGACAACCGCGTGACGATCCGGCGCGGTTCGCTTGCCGACGTCACCGACCGCTACGATCTGATCGTTGCCAATATTCTGGCGCCGGTCATCATGACGATGGCTGCCGCAGGATTAGCCGATCGGCTGAAGCCGACCGGCACCCTCGTGGCCTCCGGGATCCTCAACGACCAGGTCAACGAGGTCGCCTCAGGATTGCAGACGCACGACCTCCGGGTGAACGAGACGCAGACTCGAGAGGAATGGGCCGTTTTACTGGCGTCTTATGGTACAATCACACCCAGCTAGAGGAGTGAGTAACACACACGGTATGAATAGCGTAGCTGAACAAGCCGAGTTAGAGATGACCGACACAACACAACCTATTGTTGACAATCTGGACTCGATGATGCAGGTGCTGCCGCCGGAGATTCGCGAGGCTGTAAATGCCGTGAACCGGCGCGATGACTTGCTCGAGGTGATCCTCGATCTGGGTCGCGTGCCAACGGCGCGCTATACTGATCGGGAAGTCGTTCTGTGCGATCGTGAGGTCACGCGCGAGGACATCGACTGGGTCGTGGACCGCGTCGGTGAGTTTGATGCGGACAACCGCGCGGGCATCACCCGCACGCTGCACCGCATCGCGGCGATCCGCAACCGCAAGGGACAGGTTGTTGGCCTGACATGCCGGGTGGGGCGTGCTGTCTTCGGAACGATCACCATCATCCAGGATCTGATCGAGTCGGGCAACAGCGTGCTACTGTTGGGACGTCCGGCAGTGGGCAAGACGACGATGCTACGCGAGGCTGCCCGCGTGTTGGCGGAGAGCAAGCGCGTGGTCATTGTCGACACCTCCAACGAGATCGCCGGCGATGGGGACATCCCCCACCCTGCGATCGGACGCGCGCGCCGGATGCAGGTGGCTATGCCCAGCCTCCAGCACGAAGTGATGATCGAGGCTGTGGAGAACCACAATCCCCAGGTGATCGTCATTGATGAGATCGGTCGCGAGATGGAGGCCCAGGCAGCACGCACCATCGCCGAGCGTGGCGTTCAGCTTATCGCGACGGCGCACGGCAACACCCTGGACAATTTGCTGCTCAACCCCACGCTGTCCGATCTGGTCGGCGGCATTGAGAGCGTGACCCTCTCCGATGAAGAGGCCCGCCGTCGCGGGACGCAGAAGTCAGTCCTCGAGCGTCGCGCCCCGCCCACCTTTGACATCCTGGTCGAGCTCCAAGACCGCCAGCGCCTGGTCGTGCACAAGGACGTCACCGAGGCCGTGGATGCACTGCTGCGCGGTCGTTCCCTACCCGAAGAGCTGCGTTATCGAGACGAATCAGGCGAGATTCGCACGGAACAACTGCGTTCGGAGAGCACGGAGCAGGACGCGGTCAGTTATATGGACCTAGCCAGGGGCGGGCCTGAGGCACCGTTGCCTCCCCGCGAACACCGCAAACTCCAGGAGAAGCGAATCTTCGCCTTCGGGGTAGCGCGCAATCGGCTGCTCCACGCAGCCGCCAGCCTCCACGTCCCGGTGCGGGTGGTGGATAACCTGAAGGAAGCCCACATCTTCGTGACCACCAAGCAATACTACCGCAAGCGCCCGCGTGCCGTCACCGACGCGGAGCGCCGCGGCATTCCGATCTATGTCCTACGGGCGAACACACTCGCCCAACTCGAGACCTTTCTAAGCGACACCTTCAAGCTATCGGACGGCGAGACCGACGCCTTCTCACTCGCCATGGTGGAAGCTGAGGACGCCATCGGTCGGGTACTTCAGGGAGAGCACGCCGTCGACCTCTCTCCACAGAACGCCTTTGTCCGCCGCTATCAGCACGAGATGGCCAAAAAAGCACACTTGATCTCGCGCTCAACCGGCGAAGAACCCTACCGAAGTGTCCAGATCTTCCGAGAGGACTGAGCGGGGAGAGCGCTGACAGCACCACGGGGGCGATTCATCACCTTGGAGGGGCCCGAAGGCAGCGGCAAGACCAGCCAGCTTCGGCTCCTGACCGTTTGGCTTGTCGAGCAGGGGATCAACCCCATTGTCAGCCGCGAGCCTGGTGGCACGCGTATCAGTGAAGGGATCCGCGCCTTGCTGCACGATCCCAACCATACAGAAATGACGGCGGAGACCGAAATCCTGCTGTATGCTGCTTCCCGCGCCCAACACGTAGCTCAGGTGATCCGACCCGCCCTGGAGGCGGGTCGGATCGTCCTCTGTGATCGCTTCTACGACAGCACCTATGCCTATCAGGGCTACGGGCGTGGGCTATCCCTGGACATCCTGCGCAGTATCACAGCGTTCGCGACGCAGGGCCTGGTCCCGGATCTCACACTCTACCTCGATGTGCCGCCAGACATCGGACTGCGGCGCCGTGAGAGCGGTGGGGAGGAGATGAACCGGTTGGATCGGGAGGCCTTAGCCTTTCACCAACGCGTGCGGGAGGGCTACCTCGCGCTCATCGCAGAAGAGCCTTTGCGCTGGCGCTGTATCGACGCGACCGCCTCGATGGACGCTGTCCAGGCGACGATCCGAGCTGCGGTGATGGAGCACATACGGTTATGATCGAAAGCGGATCCCCGCATCCACCCATCCGCCGATCCGTCTCAGAAGTTGGTCGCATCGACACCCAGGGGGTGCTATGTCCAAATCCGAAGCCAACGTGATCACGGTCGCTGTAGCCCAGATGGATCCACACCTGGGCGATTACGAGCGCAATCTGGGCCGTATCTGCGCTCTGACCCAAGAAGCGCTAAGTCACGGCGCGCGCCTCGTCGTGTTTCCCGAGTGCGCGACGAGCGGCTATGGGTTCGGCGACCTACCGAGCGCGCACGCCGTTGCGGAACCCGTTCCCGGTCCCACAACCGAGGCGCTTGCCGACCTCTGCCGGGCACACTCGACGGCGGAGGGCGGCCCTTACGTGGTCGTAGGCGTGCTGGAGCGCACCGACGATCCCGATGTCGTCTACAACAGCGCCGTTTTGGTCGGCCCCGAGGGATGGATCGGCTGCTATCGCAAGGCGCACCTTCCCCTGCTGGGCGTGGATCGCTTCACAACGCCCGGCGACACAGGCTTTCTGGTCTGGGACACCTCGATCGGTCGTCTGGGCATCATCATCTGCTATGATCTGCGCTTTCCCGAGGCGATGCGCGCACTGGCCCTCTCCGGTGCCGACATCGTCGCGCTCCCGACGAACTGGCCCGATGGATCACAAAACGCGCCGCAGTTCGTCACCCGCACGCGGGCGCTGGAGAATCGGGTCTTCGTCGCTGCTTGTAACCGCTGCGGGGAGGAAAGCGGGTTCTGGTTCTTTGGTCACAGCCAGATCACCGACCCCGGCGGCAACGTCCTGACTGAAGCCGAGGCGGACGAAGCGATCTGCTACGCCGAGATCGAGCCCGCACAGGCGCGTCGCAAGCGCATCGTCCTGCGTCCGGGCGAGTTCGAGCTCGACACGGTGGGCGACCGCCGACCGGATCTGTACGACAACATCAGCAAGTAGGTCAGACAGGCGGATCAGGGTGAGGATGGGCCCCGATGTCGCCCGCACGAGCTGACGCAGCTTCGCGTCCCTAGCCGTCACCGAGGAGACCCTATGTCCAGGAAACACAAGAACTACATCACCGATATGGATGGCGTGTTGGTTCGCGGCAAAAGCCTCATCCCCGGTGCGGTCGAGTTCATCGCGCGGCTGAAGGATCTCGGTGTCGAGTACCTTGTGCTCACCAATAACCCCCTCTACACGCCCAGAGACCTTGCACACCGTTTCCAGAGCATCGGCCTTGACATTCCCCCGGAGAGGATCTTCACGTCGGCGATGGCAACAGCGCGATTCCTGCAGAGTCAGCGCCCTAACGGTACAGCTTTCGTCATCGGCGAGAGTGGCCTCACAGAGGCCATCCACCATGAGGGCTACGTGATCACCGACATCGATCCGGACTACGTGGTTCTGGGGGAGACCCATACATACAACATCGCGCAAATCACCAAAGGTATCCGCCTGGTGATGGCGGGCGCGCGCTTCATCGCCACCAATCCTGACACATCAGGCCCCTCGGAGCAAGGCATTGTCCCCGCATGTGGCGCGATGGCGGCCCTGATCGAGAAGGCCAGTGAGAAGGCGCCCTTCTTCGTCGGCAAGCCCAACCCGTTGATGATGCGCACGGCGCTCAACTACCTGGGGGTGCACTCGGAGGACACGATTATGGTCGGCGATCGGATGGACACCGACATCGTCGCCGGGGTCGAGAGCGGTATGGAGACCATTCTAGTTCTCACCGGCGTGACAACACGCGAGGGCGTGGAGCAGTTCCCCTATCGTCCCACCCACATCGTGGAGTCCGTGGCGGCTATCGAGGTCTAGCGAGAGACGCTTTCCGGGGCGTCGGTCACCTAGGCAGGGGCCACCATGAACGGGCCTTGATCCGCAGGCGCCGCCACAACGTCAAGGCGTCGCTTTCGTCCAGACCCGTGTTCCCGGTAAAACGCTGCCAGAAGGCGGACCACCACCCGTGGGGCGCCTCCTTGTCCCCCTCGTATTCGGTAGGACGATCGGTCGGCCCATCCACGACAAGGCTCCCCACGTAATCGGCATCGTCATAGACACGCCGGATCTGCGTATGGATCTCAGCCATATCGGCCTCTGAGACGACACCGTTGCTCGTCGCCTTGTAGAACTGCACCGTTACACGGATCGGATAGTCGGGATCACGCTCGATATCGAGGCCATCGATCTCTGTGAACGGCCCCTCGACCTCGCCATGGCCGATGACAGCCGCCTCCACATCGGAACGAGCGCCATCCTCCGCTGCACTCATCGGCGCCATCTCGAGGACCTCGCCCCCATAGGAGGGCAATGGGTGCTTCTGCTTGAGAGGGACCTGGATCAGGAGAACCATATTCAGCCCGCCCGCACCGGCGGCTTCCACCGTACCGTCGGGCGTATCCGAGGTGTGCTCATCCTGTGCCATGAAGTCACTCAGTCGCTGTCCTGTGAAGCCGGCCCGCTCGCCGTTCTGGTTAAAGAAGAGCCGCTGGCCCCACGAGAAACCGCTCGGAAAGGCGTCACGCACGTTGTCGATAATCGTGGCGCTGGTGCCCTCGCGGGTCGCCACGATCACCAGGACGGCGGGGTCTCCCCGGTAAGACTGATAGTTGAAGATCACAGGGTTGAACTCAGCCTTGCCCTGCTGCGGCACCGGGAGGAACGCAGCCTGCGCGCTCACCAGGACGTGCGTGTCACGCGGCGCCAACAACGAGGACCGGTCTCCGGCCCACGAACTCGGATCGCTGAGGTAGCGGCGGATGTGGGTGAGGTACTCGGTCAGACTCACGGATGCGAGTTCGCCACCCGCCTCGTTGCCCACCATTAGGTAGAACTTGTCGGGTGAGATATCGGCGCTGAGGTCGGTGAAATTGGGGTAGCGGATGACCGGCATCAACGTGAGGTCATAGTCGCCGCGCTCGGGGTTGACGTGCTGCACCTGAATCGTCACATCGGAGATATTCGGGCCGACCGAGGAGTCGTAATAGCGCCCCGTATCTTCCCACATCACGTTGACGACATCCAAGCCATACCGGGAGGCCAGTCGTTGGGCATCCTGATCCCACGTCATCGCCGCCGTCCTCTCGATCGCGGCAAGATACTCGGGGTCCGGTTCGCCCCCGCGCCCCTGCCGGTCAGGCGACGCTGCCCCCGGGCTCGCCCACAGCGTCACCACCATCACCACGGCGGCACCTACCTGCAACACTCTGCGGATCATCGCCCCTCCTCTGGATCGAATGCGGATTGCCTTGTCGCGTGTCTATCAGACGACGCCAGGGCGGGAAACGTTCCGAAGCGCAGCAGTCACGGCTCCCCGGAACGAGAAAGAGGGCGTGCCTGAGTTTTCACTCGTTCACGCCCTCTCGCTGCCTGTGCCGAGACCGAGAATTGAACTCGGGACACATGGATTTTCAGTCCACTGCTCTACCGAACTGAGCTATCTCGGCTAGGTGGTCCCCATTGTAATAAAAGAGGCGGATTTGTCAAGCTCTCTGTCAGGTCCGTCCCGACCTACCACTCGGCTCCACGCAGATAATCATCGATGCTGATGGCGGCACGCTGCCCGGCACCCATCGCACTGACAACGGTCGCCGCGCCGGTGACCACGTCACCCCCAGCCCAGATCGGGCGGACGTTCGTCTTGCCCGTCACCTCGTCGGCTACGACCGTGCCCCACTTGGAGCGCTCCAATCCCGCCGCGTGGTTGAAGGGAACGGGGTTGGGGCTGGTGCCGAGCGCGACGATCACCGTATCCACATCCATGTCAAACTCGGAATCGGGAATCGGCATGGGCCGGCGGCGTCCGCTGGCATCCGGCTCGCCCAACGCCATACGCTGGACCTGCATCCCACTCACCGCACGCTGCTCATCGCCGTGGATACGCACGGGGTTCACGAGAAAATCAAAGATGATCCCCTCTTCACGAGCGTGCTCAAACTCCTCACGACGCGCGGGCACCTCCGCTTCAGAGCGGCGGTAGACGATGTGAACCTCAGGCAGAGCCCCGCCTACCGCCTGCGCCCTCAACGTACCGAGCCGCAGCGCACTGCGCGCCGCATCCATGGCTACGTTGCCCGCTCCGATGACGGCGATCTTGTGCCCCACCTTGACCGGTGTGTCGTACTCGGGGAAGGCGTAGCCCTTCATCAAGTTAACGCGAGTTAAAAACTCATTAGCCGACATCACGCCATTGAGGTTCATCCCCGGGATACGCAACAGAATGGGCAGACCGGCCCCTGATCCCAGGAAGACCGCATCATAACCCTCTTCCTGGAGAAGCTCCTCAATCGTGTAAGTGCGACCAATGATGGTATTGAGTCGCATATCAATGCCGAGGCAATCCACGGCCCGTTCGATCTCTGCCTGCACGACGAACTTGGGAAGGCGGAACTCGGGAATACCATAGACCAACACGCCGCCGGGATCGTGCAACGCCTCAAACACGGTCACATCGTGCCCTCGGATCGCCAAATCCGATGCGCAGGTCAACCCGGCGGGTCCTGCGCCAATGATGGCGACCCGCTTTCCGGTTGCGGCACTTCGAATCGTCGGCGGGCACGCCCGGTGGTGCACCTCATAGTCACCCACATAGCGCTCCAGCCGCCCGATGGCGACCGGCTTGCCCTGCTTGCCCAGGACGCATAGCGCCTCGCACTGCGTCTCCTGAGGGCAGACCCGCCCGCAGATCGCAGGCATCGGGTTACGCTCCTTCATCTCCTCCACAGCCCGCGTGATGTCGTCCTCACGTAGAGCTTTGATGAACTCCGGGATCTTGACCCGTACGGGGCACCCCTTCACGCACGCGGGGTCCTTGCATTGGATGCAGCGCTCGGCCTCCAGGATCATCGCCTCGTGGGTATATCCTAGCGCCACCTCGTCGAACGTAGCACGCCGCACCTCGGGATCCAGGGTCGGCATCTTCTGGCGCGAGCTCTGTAGACGCTCCTTTATGGTCAACTCGGGCACGTCAGACCTCCCCCAGTGCCGCAGACAGCCGACACGCTTCTTCCCAATGCGCTACCGACTGCTGTTCCTCATCACGATAATAGTCCTGCCGCGCGATCAGCATGTCCCAATCCACGAGATGTCCGTCGAAGGAGGGGCCGTCGACGCAGACGAAGCGCACCTCATCACCGACCTCGACACGGCACCCACCGCACATGCCGGTTCCATCGATCATGATCGTATTCAGGCTGACGATCGTGGGGACCCCATAGGGCAATGTGGTCAGGGAGCAGAACTTCATCATGGGGGCCGGGCCGACGGCATAGACCCGCGCTATCTCCGCAGCACGCGACGCCATCAGGTCCTTGAGCGGCTCGGTCACCAGCGCCTTGTCCCCATACGAACCGTCGTCGGTCACCACGGTCAGCTCGTCGCTAACAGCCTCCATTCGATCGATCCAGAAGAGCAGTTCGCGGTTACGCGCACCGATGATGGAGATGACCTCACAACCGGCCTGCTTGAGGGCGCGCGCGATCGGATAGATCGCGGCGATCGCCACACCACCCGCAACACAGACCACCGTGCCGTAGTTGTCAATGACAGAAGGGTGCCCTAGAGGTCCTGCGACATCCCGAAAGCCACCACCCACCTCGAGCGTCCCCATGAGCTTAGTTGACTTGCCCAGCTCCTGGAAGACCAGTGTCACCGTCCCAGCATCCCGATCGAAATCAGCGATGGTCAGGGGAATGCGTTCACCCCGCTCGTCAACACGCACAATCAAGAATTGCCCCGGACTGGCTTTGCGCGCCACTTCCGGGGCCTTAACGATCATCAGCTTACTCGTCGGGCTGAGGATCTGCTTATGAACAATCGGATACATGATCGAGTCTCGCTCCTTCGGTATACCTGACGACCCCGAACCGCGGGGCCTCGACCCACCACGCCCGCATGATAGTCAGGGGATGCTGCCCGTCAAGTACAGATTGACCCGATCGTTATGACATTCATCGTAACACAGCCAGCATCTCCTCGTTGGAGGTATACCGGAAGCCCGGATCGTTACGATCTGCTGCCTCCTGGGCCTCGATCTGGGCCAGGCGTAGGGCATCCTCGACCGTTACGAAAGGCTTGCCCATCTGTCCAAGATGCGTCAACAGGGCATCACGCGCCGTCTCCATTGGCACAACCGGCGTATGATCAGCGAGGTAGCTCATGACAGCCTCAGCACATCCCCGTGCGTCCTTCCGCGCCAGTGCGACCTGCCCATAGCTGGACTGACGCGCCCAGCCCACAACGAAGATGCCTTCCACCGCGGCGCCCACATAGGGATCATAGGCCTCATAGGAGACACCCTCGACGGGATAGCGCGGAGCAGGATGCTTGACGAACGATGACCACTGCACCGGCAGGCCAAAGCGCTCGCTCACACAATCGCCGATACAGAAGATCACCGTGTCGACATCCAACGTCTGTGTGGTACCGAGAGATCTGGCCTTCGTCTGATCCGTTGAGTCCAGCACGAGCTCCGTATCCTCGACCTCAAGGGCGACCACGTGGCCTGTCCCATCGTCGACACCGCCCTCGAGCATGCGTCGGGGTGAGGACAGGAACCGAAAACGTAATCGGGTGGAAGATGAGGCCGGAACGGCACGCGACAAAGCGCTCAGCAAGAACTCTCGTGCGGCATGCGGATCCTGCCCTACCGCTTCCATCCGCGCGCTCACACGGGCTATCTCATCCTCAAGCGAGGCGACGTCGAGGTTGGCCGCGACGTACTCGAGCTCCTGGCGTGTGAACTTGACCTCAGCCGGACCACGTCGCGCCACCGCGATCACGTCATCCACCTGTAGATCGCGGACCAACCAATGCGCGATATCGGCCATCACATTGCCGACGCCGATCAACGCGACACGTCGTCCGATGTCGAACTGCAGCTGGCTGTAAGGAGGTAGACCGTTATAGTAGTAGATCAGGTCCTTCGCGTGATAGACCCCGTGCAGCGACTCACCCGGCAGCCCCAACCATTTGGTGCCTTGGGCCCCTACGGCCACCACGATCGCACCAAAACCCATCTCGCGCAGCTGGGCTAGTGTGAGATCCCCATCCTCGCCGACGTGAACGTTACCATAGTAACTGACCTGATCCATCTGCAGGATCTTCTGAAACTGTGTGCGCAGCGTGGCCTTGATCCGGTGCTTACTGTGGTAGATACCGTACTCAGCCAGCCCCCCCGGCCTGAGATCACGGTTCAGCAAGATCACCGAAACGCCACGTGAAGCTAAATACTGAGCGGTAAAATCACCCGCCGGTCCGGCACCGATAACAAGAACCCCTGCGTCGCCCAATCGCCCCTCGTCCATGGTTCTCCTCCCCTTGTTGCGTCATCCCCATGACGCGCACTATCCATGTCAACACGCAAGGCCCAGGATCGATATGCGCGAAGACAGACTTCAGGGAGGCATGGGCTTAATCCGATGATCAGAAGGACCAGCGTCGAGGGCCGCGCTCGCCCGGCCCCTCACCCGCTCGGTGCCGCAGATAAGGAGGTTCTATCGGGGAATCCAGATCCGGTCCGAAAACATACTCGACATGGACCAACGCCGCACTGTCGTAGCGCGTGTAATTACACGAGTCGCACCGCCAGGCAGGGAAATCCGGCATCGTCACCATATGATCGCCCCAGCGGCGCAGATAGGTGATCTTCGCAGGCTTCAGGGTTCCAAAGCCGCAATTAGGGCAAGCGTACGTCATGCAGGCGCTTCCTCCACGATAGCAACACCGCGGCTCGCACCTATGCGCGTAGCGCCGGCCTCGATCATCGCCAAGGCCTGCGCATAGCTGTGAATCCCGCCGGCAGCCTTGACGCCCATCTGTGGGCCTACCGTCTTGCGCATCAGCGCGACATCCTCAACGGTCGCTCCCCCTCCGGCAAAGCCGGTGGATGTCTTCACGAAATCGGCACCTGACGCTACACACAACTCACACGCCAGCACCTTCTCAGCATCCACCAGCAACACAGTTTCGAGGATAACCTTGAGCAACGCGCCCTGAGCGTGGCAGGCGGCAGCTACGGCTGTGATGTCCTCCCTGACCTGATCGACCCTGCCGGCTTTGAGCAGCCCCACAGGAATGACCATATCAAGCTCGATCGCCCCCTTGGCGATTGCCGATTCAGCCTCGCACACCTTAATCGCCGTGGTCGTGGCGCCCAACGGAAAACCCACAACAGTACAGACGGCCACGTCGCTCCCCGACAGCTCTGCCGCGGCCAGAGGGACGAAGACCGGGTTAACACAGACCGCTGCGAAATGGTGCGCGAGCGCCTCATGGCAGAGAAGCTCCACCTCGCCCGGCGTTGCCTCGGGCTTGAGGAGCGTGTGATCGATCATACGTGCCAAGTCAAGACGTTTCATGGATTTCCCTCCAGTTCCGGGAAGGGATAATGGGGGATAATGCCCCATTTCTCGGGAGGCCAGTAACGGAAGACCGCCTTGCCGAGGATGTTCTCCTCCGGCAACGCGCCCCAGACGTGCGAGTCACTGGAGTTGTTGCGGTTGTCGCCGAGGACCAGATACTGATCCTCCGCAAGCACCACGTCCTCTTGGTACAGCGCGGGGCCGCTCACGTAGGGTTCATTGAGCGCGACGCCATTGATCCACACCCGTCCATCCCGCACCTGAACGTGTTCACCCGGCAAGCCGATGACGCGCTTGATGTAGGGGATCGTACTGCGTTGATCCGGCGGATCCAGCACCACGACATCGCCCCGTTGAGGAGGACGGATCCAGTAAGAGAGCTTGCTCACGATCAGGTATTGCCCCTCGTGCAGCGTGGGCTCCATACTGATCGACTGCACCTCGTACCGTCCGGTCAGCGTGTTGACCAAGACAAAGATGACGGCAGCCAACAGCAGGGTCTCCAACACATCCCGCACCCATGCCCAAAGCTGGCTGGAGGTTTTTGCCGAGGACCCAACCTCAGTGGCGGTCACCCTCGCTTGGCCCAAAGTGCTTTGCGAAGGATCACCCCCGAGCTCCAGCCGACCATAGGCGCCCGGCTGTACCTCAGCGTCCACTGCGTCGGAGACATGCGCCTGAGAGACCTCTCCACGTTGCACCGCGACAGTCTGCTGCCCCATCGTCTCAGATCCCATCCGATATCATAACGTTAACCCCACGAGGGCGCTTGCGTGCAACGCCGGCCGTGACAACCACAGCTACTGAACTTCCTGCAACTCCGGGAAGGTATAGTGGGGGATCTTGCCCCAGTGTTCCGGCGGCCAATAGGAGAAGAATGCCTTGCCGAGGATGCTGTCCGCCGACAACATACCCCATGAATGGGAATCGCTCGAGTTGTTGCGATTATCTCCCAAGACAAAGTACTGATCCTCGCCGACAACCCAGTTACCGGGATAGTTTGGCGGCTCATTGATATAAGGTTCATTGAGCGCGATGCCGTTGACCCAGACACGTTGCTCACGGACCTCCACCAGGTCGCCCGGCAACCCGATCACGCGCTTGATGTAAGGCACATCGCCACTTCGGTTGGGCGGTTCCAGCACAATCACGTCGCCGCGTTCCGGCGGATGCAGCCAGTAAGTGACTTTGCTCGCGATTAGGTACTGCCCATCGCGTAGGCTGGGTTCCATACTCTGCCCGTGGACCTGATAACGCCCGGTCAACGTGTTGATCACCAAGAACAGGATCGCCGCCAGAAGCAGCGTCTCGAGTATGTCCTGCAACCAGGAACGAATACCGAAGGATCGGCTGAGTGAAGGTTCCCCGTCATCAAGGGCTACGGCCATCGACGCCGGGGCTTCACTCGGGTTCTCATTGACCAAGTGGCCGCCTCCAATCTATACTGGGTCGCATTATAGTAGATGTCGCGTCACGGACAACCCTTCCAGAGGACAGAAGCAGAACACCCCCTCATATAGCGGGGGGTGTGATCCGCTGAGTGGGGAGACCGCAAGGGAGTCAAGGCGTCCGGAGGGCGTGATGGACCATCACGCCCAGCGCCGAACCTACACGCCGTCTGACGACGGCGCCTCGTCGTCACTTCCCTCGTCGGGCTTTGGGGTCCTGCGCCTAAATAACCCGCCACCGGAGCCGGTTGGCTGGTGCTCTTCTTCGTCCAGCTCCTCCTCCTCGTCTTCCCAGCCGATGATCCATACAGCGAGACCGGCTACCAGAATCGTGGCGATGATCAACGCCGCCCACTGACCCGCTAGAAGCCCCACATCCCGCGCGGACCAGATCAGGATCGCCACCATACCTATCGCCAGCACGATCCAGGACGTCCACTGGGGATGCTCGTTGACAAACTGCTTGATCTTGTCCATTTCTATAATTTCCTCCCGGAGTGCCCACTCGAGGGACTAGACTATATCGGTCGCCGGATCAGGTCATCCCGCAAACGCTTCATCATCACGCCCCGGCCCACAAGGTCATACTCGGCTACGGCCTCCTGCCACGCAGGGGAAAGATCGTCGAGGTCTTGAAACTCGTAGTCAAGGCTCTCCCAAAACGCCACCAGGGCCTGGCTGGGCCGGCTGGGCAGGAAAAGGATGACGGCCTCGACCAGCAATTCCGCAGCGTCTTCTTCCATCCGTGAGACCAGAACCCGACCGATCTCAGCCGGGTCGCGCCCATACGTGATCAGGAAATCGGAGACGCGAACCACCAGGTTCTCGACTTGCCAGCCAAGCAGCCCCACCACCCGGCCCCGGCTCTCCGCGATCATAAACCCCACCTGACCAAAACGCAACGCGACATCACGTCGCGAGAGCTGGGCATAGGGCCCACGATGGTTGTCCGACCGCGCAGCATTGACGAATGCAGCAATCAGTTCAGCGTCTGCGAGTCGCGCCCGGCGCACCATCACATCACTTGCGGTCACGTGAACCTCTGCCGGCGTAGTGCCCGATCCCAAACCACCCTCCTCCAGCGTCAGACTGGCCGACGGCCCTACCCACGGCCCCACACAAGTAGACCGCCACGCCCATTATACCGAGCTTTGATGAATCCACAAAGCAGGTCCGGAACGATTGCTGGTATAATGGGAACAGCCGGAAGCCCACAAGGGAAGAGGATGCCGTGCAAGAATTGATCGCAGGTGCGCAGGAGCTACGGATCGGGCTCAAACCCGAGCAGTTGGATGCCCTGCGCCTCTACCAGCAGGAGCTCATTGCCTGGAATGAGCGATTTAACCTCACGGCGATAACCGACGATCTCGGTATTCAGATCCGGCACTTCCTCGACTCACTCTCATGTCTGCTCGCCCTGGAACCCGGGGAGCAATTCAGCGGCAAGCGTATCATCGACGTAGGCACCGGCGCAGGATTCCCCGGCATCCCCCTCAAAATCATCTGTCCCACCATTCGGCTGACCCTGCTGGAAGCCACGGCGAAGAAGGTGCAGTTTCTCGAGCACATGGTGGCGCAGCTAGCCCTGCAGAAGGTCACCGTCATCCACGGAAGGGCCGAGGAGCTGGGTCATGACCCACAACACCGCGAGCAGTACCATTGGGCGGTGGCACGGGCAGTGGCCGATCTACCGGTGCTCATCGAGTACTTGCTGCCTCTCGTCCAGATCAGCGGGCGCGTGATCGCCCAGAAGGGCGAGAGCGCACCGGCGGAAGCCCAACGCAGCGAGTGGGCCTTCACACAACTGGGCGGGCAGCTGCGCAGACTGGTACCGGTAGATCTCAGGGGGTTGGCCGAAACGCGGTATCTCGTGTTGGTCGACAAGGTGGCCGCGACGCCGGGGAAGTATCCTCGACGACCCGGCGTCCCGAGCAAACGCCCTCTAGCCGACGAGTAGGCACGCCAGTTATGATGGCGAACCAGCGCTAGTCCACGTCCCCCGAGGTGCCATCCGGCGCCATTCCAGACGTAGAACGCGCGTAGAGCCAGCGGTACCCCTCGAAGTGCTCGCGAATGAGACGCACGTATCGACGGGTCTCCTCGTAATCGATCAGCTCGATAAAGAGATCCGTATCGTCCTCCGCGGCAGACATCCAACGCATCGCGCTACCCGGACCGGCATTGTAGGCCGCCAAGGCCGCAAAGAGGTCCCCATCAAAGCGGTCGCGCTGCTCGGCAAGGTACCACACGCCGAAGCGCACGCTGACCATCGGACGGTAGAGATCGCGCGTCTCATAGTCGGGCGGCCAATTCAGGGCCTCGGCGATCGCGGCCCCGGTGGGAGGAATCACCTGCATCAACCCATGGGCTGCGGCAAAGGAGGTTGCCGCCCCCTCGAAGAGGCTCTCCTGGCGCAACAGGGCGTAGACGAAGAGGGGCGAGAGCCCTTGATCCAGGGCCTCTTGGGTCACCAGATCCCCGTAGTAGGTCGGGTAAACCAGGCATCCGATATAGGCAGGAAGCTCCGTCAGGCCTCCGGCAGGCGACGTACGCCAGAGCTGCGCCGCAGCGATGATCGAGGAGCGATAGAGCCCGACATCCCGGTAATAGAGCGCGAGTTGATATTGCGCCCATGGATCCGCCGCCGTCGCCACGCGCACCGCCTCCAGCTCGGTCCGGCCCTCGTCGAAGTGCCCCAAGCGTAGTAGCAGGGTGCCGCGACGCAACCGCAGGTCGCCCGACAACGAGGCCGAGAGCGCACTGACCGACACGTCCGGATCGAGTGCCAACCAGGCTGCAAGCCACGACTCCGCCTCTGCCTGGGCCTCAGGCGTGTCACAGGCTGCTACCCGGTCCGGATCGACTTGGAATGAGGCCCCTCCCTGTGCCTGCTCGTGCAGAAGGTCCGCCGCACGCAGCCCGTAGAAGGTCCAGGGGCCCAAGGACAGCGCACGGCTCAGAGCCTCCGTCGCACTGAGTGCCTCTCCCGCCGCAAGATGGGCCTTGCCGAGCCAGGTCCAGGCGGCCTGAGTCTGCGCATCGGAAGGATACCACTGGGTCAAAGCCTCCCAGCCGACTCGGGCGCTCTCTACATCGCCGACGGTATAGTGATAGAGGCCTGACCGAAAACGGGCCTCCGGCGCGCGGGCATCGTTGGGGTAGGCCTCGGCTATACCGAGCAGGATCTCAGCGACGAGGGCTGCGTCACCGCGCCTCTCCAGCCGTCGAATCACATCCCACGCCCGGTCAGGTATCTGCTCTGACTCAGGGAAGTGGACCAGGCCGAATTCATAGGCCTCCAATGCCGCATCGAGCTCGCCTTGGGCCAGCAGTGTCAGGGCCCGCCCCATCCAGGCATCCGCGACAAGGGGGTCATCAGGGTGGGTGTCGATGAGCAACTGGAACTCATTGAGGGCCATCTCCAGGTTCTCTGCCCCCAGATAGGCCAGTCCTGCATAGTAGTGGGGCGCCCCGGTATGGTCGGGGTCACCCATGATCACCCTCTGGAAGGCCTGAACCGCAGGGATGTGAGCCCCGGCGTTGAGGTTGATCTGCCCGCGCAGCATATCGTCAACGGGCAAGCCCGCCTCCACCAAGCGCACGAGTGCGGGATGCGCCTGAGCCTCGGTCGGATGCGTCTCGATGAGCGCCCGCCAACGAGCGTAAGCATTTTCCGCGTCGCCCAGCACGAGCGACGTATCCGCCGCCTGGAACATAATGCGTGCACGATACGACGGGATGACCGCAATCGCCAGGATCCTATCATAGGCGTTCAGAGATCTCACAAAGTCGCCCTCAGCCGCGTATGCTGCCGCTATCTTCTCCAGGAGCCAGACCTGCCGGCTTGCTGTATCCGTCGTCGCGAAAGCCGCTTCATAGGCCTGGGCAGCCGCCACAGCGTCGCCGGCGGTCGAATAGGCGTCACCCATCCAATCATGAA
>Ga0334882_1002895_pt1 | contig 16568 bp, 13 predicted proteins | sample GraSluR1_MG_5_FD_207226 | JGI IMG/M metagenome (GOLD analysis project Ga0334882, IMG submission 207226) | Sludge microbial communities from methane-producing bioreactor in Wageningen University, Netherlands - Granular Sludge_15_04-R1 | ecosystem: Engineered > Bioreactor > Anaerobic >... | reverse complement strand
GGGGCTACGACCCGGCGACCATTACTGATTTTGAGATTCCTAAAAAGTACGGACTGAGGCAGACCATCGCCGATACCATCGGTATCGGGGGGGTGATGCGGGCCTTGAGGACCATCCCCGTTATGGAAGAGTTTGCCAAGGTGATGGAGAGGGTCTGCCCGAACGCACTACTTCTCAACTACTCAAATCCCATGGCGATGCTTACCTCATACATGTTGCGTTACACCGATGTGAAAACCGTAGGGCTCTGCCACAGCGTGCAGATTTGCTCTGAGACCTTGCTCAAGGGCCTCGGTATGGAAGACAAGCTGGAAGGCAGGGTCGAGTATATTGCCGGCATAAACCACATGGCTTGGCTGTTGAGTCTGCATGACAAGGACGGCAATGACCTCTACCCGGAGATCAAGAAGAGGGCTGCACACAAGAACGCAACTGAAAAGCACGATGACATGGTCCGCTATGAGTACATCAAGTATCTGGGATATTACTGCACCGAGTCGAGTGAACATAATGCCGAATACAATCCGTTCTTCCTCAAGAAGGGCTATCCTGAGTTGGTAGACCGGTTCAACATTCCCTTGGACGAGTATCCAAGGCGGTGCATCCGTCAGATCGCCGAGTGGGATGAGGAGTGGAAGAAAATCCACAACCAGGGCTCGATCGGCCATGAACGCTCGCTTGAGTATGCCTCCCATATCATGGAGGCGGTGGTAACCAATTCGGTGTACAAGATCAACGGCAATGTGCTCAATACTGATTTGATCGATAATCTTGACCGAGATGCGTGTGTCGAGGTTCCCTGCTTGGTGGACGGCAGCGGTGTTCACCCATGCAAGGTGGGCAAACTTCCTGCCCATCTGGCGGCGATGAACATGACCAACGTCAATACCCAGTTGCTCGCCGTCGAAGCGGCGGTAAGCAAAAAGAAAGAGGATGTCTATCATGCAGCAATGCTTGATCCTCATACGGCCGCCGAGCTTTCGATTGATGATATCGTTGCGATGTGCGACGAGATGATCGAAGAGCATGGTCCGCTGATGGAAATGTATCGATAAGTATGTGATGGTGCACACCCCGGATTCGTCCGGGGTGTTGTATACTGGACGGCAGGAGTAGAGCCATGGCCGAAGAAGAGTTGTTGATCAAGGCTGCCAGATTTGTTGGATTGGACGGGGTGAGGAAATCCGCCATCGATCTTGCGCTGTCGTACTGCGGCATCCAGCAGTGTTCGCCGCTTCACAACAACGGACCCGAGGTTCGTGACACCAGCTTCATCCATATTGTGAGAAGCGGAAAGGGAGTGCTGAAGATGGATGGCAGGGAGTATGCTCTGCAGGCCGGCCATGCCTTCCTGATCCCTTCCGGAGTCAAGGCTCAGTACACCGCCGACAAGGACGATCCCTGGCACTACATGTGGGTGGGCTTTTCAGGTCTTATGAGTGAAGAGAGCATGACGATGGCCGGCTTCAGTAGAGAGCATCCTGTGCGGTCAGTACTCAATGAGCAGCTTCTTTTGCAGGATATCGAAGGCATGATCGAGACCTATCACCTCACGTTCACCAATGAATTGCGCAGAAACGGCTGTTTTTTCCACTTCATTGCACATCTGGTCGAGGATTATCAGGCACAAGGAACGCTGGCCGGTGAGAGCAACCAGCAATGTGCCCAGTATGCCCGCAAGGCCTACCATTATATCATGGAGCGCTTCAGCGAGCCGATTAAGATCCAGGAGTTGGCCCGCCGGTTCGGAGTGAGCCGCAACTACTTGTACGCTTGTTTCAAGGAGGTGTACAAGGTCTCGCCGAAGCAGTTCCTCAACGCAGTGCGCATGGAGCATGCTTCAAGTTTGCTGCTTTCAAAGTACTTGTATATATCGCAGGTTGCCCATCAGGTGGGATTTGATGATGAACTGGCTTTCTCGAAGGCCTTCAAGGAGTACCACCATCTCTCTCCCACCGATTTTCGCAAGCAGCTGCATGCTCACATTGCATCTATGAAAGACAATCCATAATGTCCTTCCATTTGCGGTCCATATCCTGCATCAGGGCGATCTGGGTTCTGGCTCGGTCGAGATTGTGGCTCGGCCGCTCGATGTGGTAGTAGACATCACCATTGAGATAATCGGTGAGGAAGCGCACCCCCATGATCTGGGTGGTCGCCCTCCCTGATTCTGCAATGAGGCTTCGCTCGGATTGTGTTAAAAAGCTGTCCGCTACAGAGCGGTACCCTTTGACCATCTGGATGAAGAGCTTCTCATCGCATTTGACCTTGCTCAGGTCCTGCTCATCCTCGCCTGCCGTGATGCTGCCGGTTCTGAGCATGTCACCTGTGTCGAAGAGGATGGTTCCGCTCATCACGGTATCGAGGTCGATCACACAAACTCCTTCGCCGCTTGGCTGGTCGAAAAGGATGTTGTTGATCTTTGTGTCATTGTGGGTCACTCTCAGCGGTACCTGTCCTGCTTCCAAGGCATTGGTGAGGACCATTCCCCGCTCTTCGTTCTCTAGAAAGAATTCCAGTTCGGCTTGGACGGAGTCGAGCCTTCCAGCTTTGTTATCGCTGACAGCCTGCCTGAGTTGGCTGTAGCGATTTCCCATGTGGTGGAATTTTGCAATCGTGGTATGCAGCTGGTCGGCCGGGAAATCCGAGAGATGCTGCTGGAAGGTCCCCACGGCCTCTCCGAAGCGATAGGCAAGGTGCCGGTCATCGAGGAAGGGGTAGGTATTCACCCCGTCGATGAAGTGGTAGGTTCGCCAGAGGTTGTCCTCATCGTCATACGCATACCACTGATGCCCCTTGGTTTGTACAAGCTTCAGGCACCGTTTGTCCTTGTCGGGAAGGTGTGCAACCTTGCCCTGGATGTGGCTTGTCACCCGCTGGATATTGTCCATGACCTCCTCGGGCCGGGTGAAGACTGCATCGTTGAGTTTCTGGTGGGTGTACTTGTAATGGTTCCCGTTCCATTTGAAGGTTGATATGAAGGTGCTGTTTATGTGCCCTTCCTTGTTTGCCTTGACTTTCTCAAGTTCGCCTTCGATGGCGAACAGGCCTATGATGTCTGCGATATCCTGCATGGTGCTCTTCCTTGCTCCTACAATTTTCCTTGACAGAATAGCACACCTGTCTTATCCTAGCAATGTACACAGGTGTGTATATTGGTGGAATCAGGCATGGAAAGCAAAAAGGACCTTCGAACCATAACGCGCAAGGACATCGCCATCGAGGCAGGGGTGACAGAGACCATCGTCTCGTATGTGATCAACGGCAATCGGTATGTGAAGGAAGAGAAGCGCAGGAAGGTGGAGGAGGCGATCACCCGGCTCAACTACCGTCCCAATTCCATGGCCCGTGCCCTCAAGGGGAAGAAATCGAATCACATTCTTTTCATCGCCGACGACATCAAGGGTGAGTACTTCGGCAAGCTTATCAGCGAAATAGACGGTCTCGCCTATAAAGAGGACTACTTTATTACATTGTGTGCCGACCATCAGGATGAGGATTTCGTCAACCGTATCTATTCCAAATTCTTTGACGGCATCGTCATCGGTTCGGCATCCTTTCCTCTGCATAATATCCAGCGGCTGATCGATGCCGGAATTCCGATTGTCCTTTTGGAAATCCGCGATTACAGCTCGATTCAGGGGGTCTATGGATTGATCAACACCGGTCTGTATGATGGTTCTCGTCGTGTCGTACGGACCTTGTACGAGAGGGGCAGGCGCAAGCTTTTGTTTCTTGACCGTGTCAGCACCTCTGGCAATTGGAGCAGCATGGATGACTGGCGCTTGAAGGGCTTTACCGACCAGTGCAATGTGTATCGGCTTGAGCCTGTGGTTGTCAGCGGTTGCCGCACCGAGGACGAATTGAGTGCCAAGGTGATCGATCTGCTTGCGTCGGGCTATGCCCCTGACGGGATTTTCGGAAGGAACGATCCGATTGCCTTGGTGGGAATGCAGGCATGTCAAAAAATGGGCTTCAATGTTCCGGATGACATCTCGGTCATCGGCTTTGACAATACGCGTTTGTGCCGATTCTCTTCTCCTACACTTAGCTCTGTTGAGATTGAGCAGAGCGAAATTGCCCGTTGGGTGATGGATATGATGATGAGCCTTATAGACAACCGCAGCTCGTTTGAAAAGCGCTTGGAAGTCTATCTGGATACGAAACTGGTTATGCGCGAGAGCGTATAAATAGCTATACAACAAAAGGGAGTTTGAATCATGAAGAAAGTCGTAGTATTTCTGTTGGTGCTTGCAATGCTGTCTGCTTCTGTGTTTGCAGCAGGAAAGACTGAAGCCGCCCCCGCCGGTCCGGTGACCCTCAAGGTGGCGAACTATGCTCTGCTGGAAAGCGGGTATGAACCGTTCTGGAAGCAGGTGAAAGTGGATTTTGAGGCTGCCAACCCCGATATCACCATCGAGTGGGTGACCGCTCCCTATGGTGAGATCGTCAACCAGGTGGTGAATATGGCCGGCGGCGGCAACAAGGTCGACGTCATTTTCGGGGAGATCGACTGGGTTCCAGGACTTGTCGATGCAGGTTTGGCTGCCCCTGTCAGGGACATCCTTTCTCAAGCGTTTGTCGATGACTTCTATCCCGATGTCCTCAAGTCCTTCGAAGTGGAAGGCAAGCCGTACGGTATTCCGCTCTATGTCTCTCCGTATGTACTGTATTACAACAAGAACCTGTTCACCCAGGCGGGACTCGATCCGAACAAGCCGCCCAAGACCTATGATGAGATGCTCTCCTACGCCCAGAAGCTCTCCCAACTGAAGGATGCAAACGGCAACAAGGTCTATGCCTTTGGCCAGACCACTGCTTCGGTACCTGTTTCAGGAGCTTCCTTGACTGCAATGGTCTTCAATTTCGGCGGTCAGGTGCTCGATGCACAGGGAAAACTCGCTGTGGACAACCAAGGTTTCAAGGATGCCTTTACCATGGTGCAGAAGCTCGACCAGCTAGGGTACAATCCACAGAATGCCAAGCTGAAGGACCTGAGAAACCTCTTCGCCCTCGGACAGCTTGCCATGTATTACGACCAGAGCTGGGGTTTCAACGGTGTAAAGTCGATTAATCCTGATGCAGTCAACTTCACCGCCTCCGCCGAGCCCTTGAAGGGTGGAAACGGAGTAGGGGCGAGCCTGCTTCAAGCCCACTGTTTCATTTTGGTCGACAACGGAGCCGCCAGAAAAGCTGCGCTGTCGAAGTTTGTGGAGTTCGTGATCAGCGAACAGACACTCAGCTCCTACCTGCGTGACCTCACCCCCGCATATCCTGCAAAGAAGTCGATGGCGACCATGGAGAGTGTGGTGAACAACGGCATTCTCAAGGGTGCCTCCCCGGCTGCAGGCAGAGTGCAGGTGCAGTCGTTCATTCCCAGGATCAGCAATCTCAATCTTGAGCTGTGCTCCCTTGCGCAGGCTGTGACGGTCGGCAAGCAGGATGTTGCTGCTTCCATCGAGAAGTTCAAAAACACTGCAAGTGTAAAGATTTCCCAGTAACATAACGTATGTTTGTGGGGGCCGGTCTTCCCGGCTCCCATGGTAGGAGTGGTATGAAAAGCAGAACCTTGAAGCGGACGAGAGCAGACTTTCTCTTCTCGTTCCTCCTCGATGTCCCGGCCCTTCTGATGACGGTGTTGTTCATCATCGTTCCCATAGTGGATTCAGTGATCAAGAGCTTTCAGGACTATGGGGTACGCAACATCATCAGCGGAAAGCCGGGCGTCTGGAACGATTTTGCAAACTATCTGTATCTAGCGAAGACCGATGCATTCACCATGGCGAGCATCCATACCTTCAGCTTTGTGCTGGGAGTGGTGTTGTTGCAGTTTATGCTTTCGCTTGTGCTCTCCCTGATTTTGAATACCGAGATCAAGGGCGCCCGATTGCTCAGAAGCGTCATGATGACTCCTTGGGTGGTGCCCACCGTCATCTCGGCCCTTATATGGATGTGGCTTTTTCAACCCCAATACGGGTTTATCAAATACTTGGTCGATCTTGTTACCTTTGGGAACGTGAAAGACTTCGCCGTGCTCAACAATCCACAGACAGCACTTGCCGGGGTGGGTATCGCCGCCCTTTGGAAGCAGATTCCCCTCATGTCCCTGCTGTTGCTGGCAGGACTTCAGAATGTTCCTCAGGAGATCAACGAAGCGGCGATGATCGACGGGGCCGGCAAGTTCAGACGTTTTGTTTCTGTTACCTTGCCCTATCTCAGTCCGGTGATCAAGGTGAGCATCTCCATGGCGATCATCGAGAACTTCAAGCAGTTCCCGCTTTTCTGGACCATGACCGGAGGCGGTCCGAACAATGCCACCACCACGCTTGCCGTACTCAGCTACCGCGAGGCGTTTGTGTCAATGAATCTGGGATCTGGGGCAGCAATAACCACCTTGTGGATGCTCATGATGGTGTTGGTGGTATTCTTCTACAACCGGATTTTCCGTGTTCAGGATCTGGGGTGACCTATGGCAAATACTTCTACACTCAAACACGATTCCCGGTTGTTCATCCTGGCCAAATACGTGCTGCTTGTCAGCATTCTACTCTTTTTGCTCTTTCCCCTCTATTGGGTTCTGGTCACCTCATTCAAGACGAATATGGAAGCCTATCAGTACCCTCCGACGTTCTTTCCGCACACTCCCGTTCTTGACAGCTTCATCAAGCTTTTTACCCAGCACAACCAGTTCTTTGTCTACTATCAGAACAACCTTATCGTCTCAGCCTGCGTGGCCTTGCTGTGTTGCATGCTGGCGATCTTTGCCGGATATTCTCTTGCACGGTTCAAGAATCGTTGGAACCAAGCCTTTTTCGCCCTCCTGCTGGTAAGCCAGATGTTTCCGGTCATCAGCCGCATGATCAGCTTGTATGCAATCATGGGTAAACTGGGAATCATCAATACCCTCGGCGGCCTGATATTCGCCCTCCTTGCAGCCCAAGTGCCTTTCTGCATAATCCTGATGGCAAGTTTCTTTGCAAACATCCCCACCGAAATCGAGGAGGCTGCGTTCGTCGATGGGGCTGGGAGATGGAGAATCCTTTTGACCATTGTGACACCCCTGGTGAAATCGGGTCTGCTTGCAGTCGGCATCTACGCTTTCTTGATGACTTGGGACGACTACCTGCATGCAGCCACCCTCATTCAGGCTGACAACCTGCGCACACTCTCGGTGGGCATAGCACTTCGCTACTTGGGTGAGCTCTCCTATGATTGGTCGTTGGTCAATGCCATCTCAATCATCGGGACCATTCCTGTTGTACTGCTGTTCTTCTTCTTCCAAAAATATATGATCAAAGGCCTGGTAGCCGGTGCTGTGAAGGGCTGAGGTGGAGTATTCAATGCCAAGACAAGTTGTGTTCATTATGACCGATACCACAAGAAAGGATATGCTGGGCTGCTACGGCGACAGTCGCATGCTGACACCCAATCTCGACAAGCTGGCCGGACAGGGCTTGCGCTACGAGCAGGCTTACTGCTGTCAGCCTGTCTGCGGACCGGCACGATCGGCCCTGTTTACCGGGACCTTTCCCCACTCCAACGGGGTGGTCTCAAACAACCTGCCTTTGGGAGATAATGTTAAGACTCTCGGACAGAGGCTGAGGGACAACGGCATCCAAGCGGCCTATACCGGCAAGTGGCACCTCGATGGCGGGGATTATTTCGGTTTAGGGCAGTGCCCGGATGGGTGGGATCCAGATGCATGGTACGATATGCACAACTACCTTGAGGAACTTTCTGTAGAAGAGAGGCTTCGTTCACGAAAGTCCGAAACCGCGTTTGATGAGGACTGGGGGGCGGAAATGACCTATGCCCACCGTGTTTCGAACAAAGCGATAGGGTATGTGCAGGAGCATGAAGGCCAGGATTTTTTCCTTGCAGTCTCCTATGACGAGCCCCATGGTCCGTTCATCTGTCCCGCTCCCTTCAACACCATGTACGATGGGTTCTCGTTTGAAGACAATCCCACCTTCCATGACAGCCTTCAGTCCAAGCCGATGCTCCAGCGCCTGTGGTCGGGGGACGACCTTCACAAGAGTCCCGAGGCGCTGCACGCGCCCTCGAAGATGCTCTCTCTTTACCTAGGATGCAACAGCTTCGTCGACCATGAGATCGGCAGGGTGTTGGATGAGGTGTATCGTCTTGCCCCGGATGCCTTGGTCATCTTTACCTCCGACCATGGCGATATGCTGGGCTCGCACCGCCTGCAGGCCAAGAATGCCGCTTTTTACAAGGAGATAACGAACATTCCGTTCATTGTGAAGCCGGGCAGAGGCCATGAGCTCAATCGCAATGTCGTGGTCTCCCATCCTGCCAGCCACATCGATGTGACCCCTACGGTGCTGGATTACTTCGGCATCCCGATTCCCAAGCTTCTTGAGGGAAAAAGCATGCTCGTCCAGTTCGAAGACCCGACGGTTCAAGTCAATGAGCATGTCTATTGTGAATTCACCCGGTACGAGGTCGACCATGACGGGTTTGGTGGCTTGCAGATGATGCGTTCCATCACCGATGGTCGCTTCAAGCTGACGATCAACCTGATGGACTGCGATGAGCTCTACGATTTGGATTCTGACCCCCATGAGGTGGTCAACCTGATTGAAGATCCTAGCAGAAGGGAAATCAGAAACAAGCTTCACGACCTGCTGATCGAGCACATGGACCGCACCCGCGATGTCTATCGAGGCTATCAGTGGGTTGCCCGGCCATGGCGGAACGACCGTCATCCAAACTGGCAGAACAGCGGCCTGACGCGCCAGCGTGAGAACGAGGAGTACGAGAGCCGGCAGTGGGACTATGATACCGGCCTTCCGATGGAGAGTGCTGTTCGGGGAAAAAAGCTCTACGATGTGAAGAAGTAACAAACAGGACCGGCTGCAAGGCTGGTCCTGTTTCAGGTCCACACCTAGACAAGTCTGTCCTTTTTGTCCATCAACCATACAACTTTCAGCAAAATCGCTGAAAATCTGCATTGCTTTCAAATTGGAGCAAGAGCGCACCGAAATATGATCCAATCGTTGTCTGTACTTGACTTCCATAACACCAAGCCAACGATTTACGATGGATGGTCGATTAAGAAGCTGGTGGATGATAAATCATACTAAATAAATAGGGAATAACACAAAGATAGAAGCCTCGCTGATTGTTATTTTGCAGGTTTCTTTTTACACTCTCTATAGATATTCCATTGGTTTTTGCAGGTATGACGAAGAGCGACAGCTTTTCTGTCGCAAAGGACCCTGGTATGAAACGAATCAACCTAGTACGCACGATTTCTCTCGTGCTTCTGCTCTCTACTCTGTTCTTGGGTTGTGCAACCCCTATTGATCAGCAAGCTGTCCCGCCGGTTCCAGCAGCACCTGTAGAGGTTGAGCAGCAGAGCGAGGCTGTGGCGGTTGAAGAACCGAAGCTTGCGATGGCCTCCATTGAACTACCTCCACGGTTTATACAATATCCTCCTGTTGTTCGATATGGAGAGATCATGGGGTTGGTCAATGAGACAGGGTACTCGATCAAGAGTTTCGACCTCTTCAATGACCGGATGTATCTTGCAAGCATGCAAGTGACGAATTTGCTCCCTGAATCTCTTGGCGATGGGGAGCGGATGGTTATCGACCTGACGAAATTCCCTCTGCTCTCTGAAGAGATTCAGAAACGTGACGGCTCAATCTTCACCTTCAATGCCAGCGACTGGGACGATGACCTGTATTGGGGGGAGTGGGATCCAAGCGAGGATTCTTGGAATTTGGTGCTTACTTCCGATTCTCTGCTTCCGACATCGATGGACATTGATGTTGAATCCTTCGGTCCCTCGATTGTCATAGCCAACCGCAGCGGTTATCCCTTCGAGCGGCTGTATATTGAGAGGAAGAGCCCGAACGAGATGGATGGCAGTGAAACCAATCTGCTCGGAGAGCAACTGCTTTCAAGCGGACAGCTTGCCCGCATCCAGGTGGCTGACCTTGCCTACTTGCAGGAGTTCCTGACCTTCGATGCGTATGCAACGCTGACTATTACTGCCTTCGACACTGATGGAGATCGTTATACCTTGCTTTGGCATCCCACAACCGATGCTTGGTTCATCGAGCTCACCTTGGCAGAGCTGCAGTGGCCCGAGGGCGATCAGTTCTACCTGACGGTACAAAACCAGACCGGTCAGACGCTTTGGTATCTGTATGCTGTTCCCGATTCCTATTTTCTGGAAGGAGACTATGGTTCAGACCTTCTCGATTGGGACTTGATCTACGACTCTGACGAGCTCACTGTGGATTTGGCCCAACTGGACTACCTGGATGAGGCTTTGCAGGGAGATAGCGATGAAGTCATTCACCTCATCGCCAAGGATGCCGATGAAGTTCTCTATCACAAGGAGTACTATCCCAATCGAGATATCGCTTATGTAGTATTCGAGGTGGAAGCAGCCTTGGAAGAAGCTGAAAGCCTCTCTCTGTACAACGATACTCCTTCAGACCTCTGGTTCCTCTATCTTGCTACTACTGAAATGGTAGATGAGAAGAACTTCGGCAACGACCTGCTGCGTGACGGCATCTGGGAGGTGAAGGAAGAATTCACGTTCAAGGTAAGTCCTGCATTGGTGGAGGATAATCAGGTGCTGCACCTGTATGCCTATGACTACTTGGATAATGAATACCATAAGGAGTGGAACGTCAGCGACGGTTGGACCCTTACGTTCAACGCCGATGACTTGAGTACGCAGTAGTACTCGCTTGCGAATAATTTCGATACAGGGTATACACAGAATATGGAAACTCAACGATCGCAGCTGACGATGATGATCAAACCAGCGTCGGCTGCCTGTAACCTTGCTTGTGACTACTGCTTCTACCTCGATACAGCCCATCACAGAACGATGGGTGTTCTGCTGCTTATGAAGAACGAGGTTGCCGATGCCATTATCCGAAAGAGCCTTGCAGAGGCAAAGCACTGCAGTTTTGTTTTCCAGGGTGGTGAGCCAACCTTGGCAGGCTTAGGGTTTTTTGAACGGTTTGTAGAGCAGGTTGCTTTGCTCAAGAGTGAAGACCACACTGTTTCGTATGCGTTTCAGACCAATGGACTGAAGCTGGACACAGCATGGGCGCGTTTCTTCAAACAGCATGGGTTCCTCGTTGGAGTCTCTTTCGATGGAAGTCCGCGTCTTCACGATCTGCATCGTTTCGACTCCCAGAGGAGGGGAAGCGGCAGGTCGGTTGCAGCAACTATTGCTTTATTGAAGGAAGAAGGCGTGCAGTTCAACGTCCTTTCGGTTGTGACCGACGAACTGGCCCAGAACATCAGGCAGGCATACACCTACCTGGTCAACCATGAGGTCTATTACCATCAGTACATCGCCTGCATGGACCCTTTGCAGGATGAGAAGAGTTATCTATCACCCCAGGCCTATGGCCGATTCCTCAAGGAGTTGTTCGACCTCTGGTTTGCTTCCTGGCAGCAGGGAAAGCCGGTTTCAATCCGGTTTTTTGACAATCTGGTAGGGATGCTGGTCGGCTATCCCCCTGAAAGCTGCGATATGGGCGGGGTATGCTCGGCCAACTACGTCGTGGAGAGCAACGGCAATATCTATCCGTGCGACTTCTATTGCACGGATGACCAACTTTTAGGCTCTATTGTCACCAACTCTTTTGCAGAATTGGATGCAAGGCGTACAGAGCTTCGGTTCATAGAGGATTCTCCCAATCGCATCGATGATTGTGCCGCGTGCCCATGGCGATTGCTCTGTCGAGGCGGGTGCAAGCGGTACCGCAGCGAGACCGGATACAAGTACTGCTCCTCGATGCAGGAGTTTTTCCCGTACGCCATCCAGAGGCTTGAGATGGTGGCGCGGTCTATGAGGAGGACGTAATGAAAGCACAGCTGATCAGGGAGGAGAAGCAGAAGCCCGAAATCAACCTTCGGTTTTATCTGAGGCTCTTTTGGACGACATTCAGCCTGAGTCTGTTCACCTTTGGTGGAGGCTTTGTCATCATCAGCCTGATGCGAAAGAAAATGGTGGTGAAGCTTGGATGGATTGATGACGAGCAGATGCTCGACTTCGTTACCATCGCCCAGTCCTCACCGGGCCCGATTGCCGTCAATGGTTCCTTGATGGTCGGCTACCATCTTGCAAAAACAAAAGGCGCCTTGGTTGCTGTATTGGGCACAATCCTTCCCCCTATGATTATTCTCACACTGGTAAGCCTCGGATACCAGGCGGTATCGGACAACGTGTGGATTGAGGCGGCCTTTCATGGGATGCGTGCCGTGGTGGCAGCAATCGTCCTGCAGGTTACGTGGGCGTTGTTCAAGCCGTTTCTTAAGAACAAGAATATGTTGGCAATTGTATTATTCGTCCTCAGCTTTGTCGCCTTGTATGTGTTGAAGGTCAACATCATGTTGGTTATGGTGGGAATCATCCTCTTCTCGATCGGGAAAAGCCTGCTTAGCATGAAGAAGGAGGGGCGAAGATGAACCTGCTTTTTGATTTATTCATCAGTTTCTTTCAGGTGGGCTTGTTCAGTATCGGAGGCGGTTACGCTGCCATGCCGCTCATCCAAGCCCAGACTGTGGATATCCATAGCTGGCTTACGGCAGTGGAGTTTGCCAATCTGGTTACCATTGCGGAAATGACCCCGGGCCCCATTGCAATCAACTCAGCCACTTTTGTCGGCATGAAGGTTGCCGGCATACCCGGGGTGGTGGTCGCAACGCTGGGCAATATCCTGCCATCGGTGATTATCATGCTCATCCTGGCAAGGCTCTATGAGAAGTACAGCAAGCAGACGTTGCTCAAGCGGGTTCTGGAAGGGGTCCGGCCGGTGGTGGTCTCGGCAATCTTTGTTGCCGGTATCTCGCTGCTGCAGCTTGCCCTCTCCTCTTTCACAGCCCCTGATCTCTTCGCTGCAGGAATATTCCTTGTTGCCTTTATTGCGATGAACAATAAGAAAGTCCCTCTCGGCCCAATCATCTTGCTGATACTGGGTGCCTTGGCAGGAATTGGCAGATATCTCATTCTTCGGTGATTCTTCATACATCCCCCTACTCAAACATAGTCATTCTTCTATAGAATAGGCGCGTTGTGTCATATCTTGCATTGTAGCTGGGGAGGAAAAAACTCATGGTCAGACTTACCAAGCGTGTGTTTACCGATCTTGCAATTTGGATGATGGGCTTTGGGATGCTTGTAGGGGTGGTATTCCCCTTGTTCATGGTCCTGTTGGGTATGGATCGCTCATTGGCCTACACGTGGTGGTTCTTCAGCGTATGTATTTTAGCCGGCCTCTTTGTCGGTGCAGTTAACATTTTGCTTGCAAAAAGTATCGTGGGAGGACGGCTGGTGCTGCTTTCCAGACAGATGCAGAAAGTGGAAAACCATCTTAAGGAAGTGGCGGGAAAGAACGAAGTGATGGACTGCACCCCCAAGGAGTGTCATCTGCCTGTCGATAGCGAAGATGCCATCGGGTTGAGTTCGAAGGCTTTCAATACGCTCGTCGATACACTAGGCTCTTCGTTGCAGCTTGAAATGCAGATGCGTACCTACACCAACATGCTCACCAGCTATCTGGAGACCAATCAGTTATGCCAGCATGCCTTGCATAATTTGCTTGGTGTTTTTGATTTCTCTGGTGGAGCCATCTTGGTTGAACGAGGGGGAGCTCTGGAGGTGGAGTCCTCTTTGGGTCTGGTGAAGAGCAAAAATCTATCGGAGAACGCATTGGTGCTGCAGAGCCTTCAAACCCTTAAGTCTCGACAGATAGATATTCCCGACTTCATTCAAGTCGACGGGGTGGTCACCACGTTCAGACCGAGCAACGTCTTGGTCCAGCCAATCGTCTACAAGCAGCTTGCGCTGGGTGTCATGGTGCTTGCTTCCTCCCAACCGATTCCGCAGGAAAAATTGAGTAATTTGGATTTGTTTTCTTCCAGTCTGGCGCTTGCATTGCATAATGCCATGACGCACGACCAGGTGCAGCAGCTTGCCGCTGTTGATCCGCTTACCGGTATCTATAATCGTCGATTCGGTCTGACCAGGCTTCGCGAGGAGTTCGTGCGTGCGGTGAAGCAAAATAGTGCCATCGGATTGTTGATGATGGATGCCGACCGGTTTAAACAGATCAACGACACCTACGGCCATACCGTTGGTGATCGTGTCCTGCAGGCTGTTGCCAGTACAGCGCGCAAACAGCTGCGCGAAGGTGATATCATCGTTCGCCTGGGTGGTGATGAGTTCATGGTGGTGCTTCTAGGGGCGAACCGTCACGATACCTTGGAAGTCGCCGAATCGATTCGCAGAAGTGTTGAGGAGAAAAAAATTTCCTATGGAAATCAGGAGATACGAATCACCATGAGCATCGGCGGGGCATCGTTTCCCGAGCAGGATGCCAATCACGAGGAGGACCTTATCGAGGCTGCCGATCGTGCACTCTATCTGGTCAAGGAGAGCGGCCGCAACCGCGCTTCTGTTTAACCCAGGCTTCTCAAAGGCTTGTACAACAGTGCAAGGAAGAACATCCAAGGGATGAGTGAGAGGATGGAGAATACCAAGCCTATCATTCCCGCTGTTGAGGGAATGCTCATCAGTATGCCGCTTATCAGGCCTATGACGCCGATCTTTCTTGGGAGGTCACTTTTCAAGAGGGCATACGAGATGAGAATAAGGCAGATTCCGTTGAGGATGTAGTAGGAGTTGAAGGCTGTTCCCCGCCACTGCAGGATGAGGGATTCAGCAATGGTCAGCCAGGTTTGTTGTTCAATAAGGGTGGAGGCTTGTGCGTAAATACGCTGTGCCTCCCACAGTTCGAAGGCGGGGTTGCTGCTGTAATAGGCTGCGATACCGATGTACCCCAGGAGCAGGGCGATCTGCATCAGGGCACGGTGCTTTTCCTTTAGGATTTCATACAGACCCAGATACACCAGGGCAACCAAGGCGTTGTCGATGAGGTAGAGCAGGTCCATCTCGATGAGGCCTAGGAACCAGTTGCTTGCAAACAAGTCAAACCAGAGCTTTGCTTCGCTTGGTGGACGGTGCAGGCTGAAAACTATAATTTGTGTCGGGATGAGCACCAGCATGGCAAGGCTGCAGAAAGCAGCGGTTTTTCCGAGAAGGCGTGGACTGTTCTCCATACACTTCCTCCCTTGTGTTGAGCAGACGATACTGTAGTTTATATGCGTTGTCCAGCAATCAAGTCCTGTCTGTTTTAAAGTTGATTCAGAAAAAACCCGGAGTTTTTATTCTTTCTCTTGACCCTATAGTAACTATAGGCTTTATCGTTCACTCATCACACAAGCGGAGTGAGGAACCATGGGTCAAAAGAAACTTATTCGGAATGCTCGTGCAATTGTAAGCTGCGATGCCTTGGACACTGTGTATTACGACAGTGATGTGCTGATCGATGGATATGCAATCAAGGAAATTGGAAAGAACCTTTCCTCTGAAGGATGCGAGATCATCGACGGCTCCTCCTATTTCCTCTATCCCGGCTTGGTGAACACCCATCACCACTTCTTCCAGACCTTTGTCCGCAATCTGATCACCATCGATTATCCGAACCTGTTGGTCGTCGATTGGCTGGACCTGATCTATCCCATCTTCGCCCAGATAGACAGCGAGGTAATCTATTACTCCTCCCTTACCGCGATGGCCGACCTGCTAAAGCACGGCTGCACCACAGCCTTCGACCATCAGTATTGCTACACCAAAAAGACCGGCAAGAGTGCCGTCGACCGTCAGATGGAAGCCGCCTCGTTGCTGGGCATCCGCTACCATGCCGGCCGCGGTTGCAATACCTTGGAGAAAAGCAAGGGCAGCACCATTCCCGATGAAATGCTGGAAACCACCGATGCGTTCCTCAAGGACTGTGAACGGCTTATCAAAGCGTACCATAATCCTGGGCCAAACAGCATGTCCCAAATTGTTGTCGCACCGTGTCAGCCCATCAACAGCTATGAAGAGACATTCACCGAGTCGGTTGCTCTGGCACGAAAACTCGGCGTTCGCCTGCATACCCATCTCGGGGAAGGAGAGAATCCCATCATGCTCGAACGTGTAGGAAAGAGAACCCTTGCCTGGGCCCAAGAGATTGGTTTTTCGGGGAGCGACGTCTGGTATGCCCATGGCTGGGAACTGCAACCGGATGAATATGCTGTCATGGGCAAGAGCGGTACAGGTCTCTCCCACTGTCCGGCTCCAGCCGTACTCGGCGGGTTCCCCATCATCGACATCCCTGCAATGCAGAGAGCGGGTATGACCGTCTCGTTGGGCTGTGATGGTTCGGCAACCAATGACAGCTCCAATCTTCTTGACTCACTGAGGATGGCGTATCTCGCACAATCCTACCATAGCAAGATTCGTGAAGGGGCGCCCTCTTCCTATGAGATGCTGAAGATTGCCACAGTCAACGGGGCCAAGACCCTGGGAAGAGAGGATATCGGGTCTCTTGAAGTTGGCAAGGCAGCCGATCTGTTTGCCATCGATGTTTCCCGCCTTGAGCTTGCAGGAACCCTCCATGACCCGAAGAACCTCTTGGCTCGGTGTGGAGCTACAGGTGAAGCGGCACTGACCATGGTCGGGGGAC
>Ga0334882_1002889_pt1 | contig 16582 bp, 16 predicted proteins | sample GraSluR1_MG_5_FD_207226 | JGI IMG/M metagenome (GOLD analysis project Ga0334882, IMG submission 207226) | Sludge microbial communities from methane-producing bioreactor in Wageningen University, Netherlands - Granular Sludge_15_04-R1 | ecosystem: Engineered > Bioreactor > Anaerobic >... | reverse complement strand
CCTTTATTTGAATATTTTTAAATAGTTTCAATCAACGGAAGCTTCTCATCAATCAAATCAGGATATTTTAAACCACTTCCGGTATTCAAAAGTACAATTTTCCATTCGGGTTTTAAAAATCCGTCTTCAAACAATTTTTTTACTGCTGCAACTAATGCACCTCCTTCAGGGCATACAAGCAGTCCCTCGGTCTTTGCAAGCAAATCAAGTGAATCAAGAATTTCTGAGTCTTTTACTTCAACTGCAGTACCACCGCTTTTTCTGATTGCATCTAAAACCATAAAATCTCCCAGAGCTTTTGGAACTCGTATTCCTCTCGCTATAGTATTTTGATTTTTGCATAATTCTGAAATTTCTTTATTCTCTTTAAATGCTTTTACAATGGGAGCACACCCTTCTGCCTGAACGGCAATAATTTTTGGAACTTTGCCATTTATCCATCCAAGTTCCCTGAGCTCCTGAAAAGCCTTCCATATTCCAATTATTCCTACACCTCCTCCCGTTGGATAGAGTATGGCATCCGGAAATTCCCAGTCGAAGTACTCGGCAATTTCCAGTCCCATAGTCTTTTTTCCCTCTATTCTATAGGGTTCCTTTAGAGTGACCGCCTCAAACCATCCATATTTTTTTATAGCTTTATTTATTATCTTATCTGCATCAGATATAAGACCTTTTACAAGATAAGTTTTTGACCCATATACAAAAGCCTGCTTCTTAGCCAGAACTGCAGCATCATCAGACATGACAACCACGAGTTTGATTCCTGCTCTGGCCGAATACGCTGACCAAGCACTTCCTGCGTTTCCAGAAGTGGACATGGCTATGGTTTTTATTCCAAGTTCTTTTGCTTTTGAAACACCTACAGCAGCACCTCTTGCCTTAAAAGTGCCCGTAGGATTCAATCCTTCATCTTTTATATAGAGATTTTCAGCACCAATTTTTTTTCCCAGCTTTTTAATCTTGATTACAGGTGTATCGCCTTCACCCATTGTAACCATATTTTTTCCCTCTTTTATGGGTAGAAGTTCTCTAAATCTAAAAATACCTTTTCTTCTTGTTTTAAAAACATCTTTATTTATATTTTTCCTTATTTTATCAAGATCATATTGTGCAAGCAGCGGCCCATTGCACCGACATAAGTTCTGCGGTTGATCAGCCGAATATATCTTCCCGCATTTTGAACATTCCAGATACTTTAAATAAGTCATGGGAACAATCTCCTCCATCCAAAATCTTATATTATATGTTATATGAAAATGGATTTTCCACTTTTGTAAAGAACTCATCATATATTTGACTTTTAATACGTGTAAAATCATAGCTGCTTCTGTCTCTGGGCCTAGGTAAACCAACAGGTATAATCTTCTTGACTCTGCCGGGTCTACTGGACAATACAACCACCCTGTCTCCAAGATAAACTGCTTCATCTATATCATGGGTTACAAGTATCATGGTAGTATTTTCCTTCTTCCATATTTTAAGAATTTCCTGCTGCATATTAATGCGTGTCATAGCATCCAGTGCACCAAAAGGCTCATCCAGCAGCAACAGTTTTGGTTTGTTTATAAGTGACCTGGCAATACTTATTCTCTGTTTCATCCCTCCTGATAGCTGGGAAGGATAGGACTTCGCAAAATTAGTTAATTCAACCAGGTCCAACTGTTCATAAACCAGCTTTCTCTTTTCTTCTTTGGACATCTTCTTGCTTATTCCGAATTCTATATTTTTTTCTACTGTAAGCCATGGGAAAAGTCTGGATTCCTGAAACACCATTCCTCTGTCTATTCCAGGACCATCGACAGCCTTACCATAGGAAAGTATATTACCTACATAATCTCTATCCAGACCGACTATTATTCTAAGCAGAGTACTTTTCCCGCATCCACTTGATCCAACAATACTTAAAAACTCTCCCTGTTTAACTGATAAATTTATATTGTTTAAAACATTGAGATCACCACCTTCTTTTTTAAAAGTTTTATTCAAATTTTCTATTTCAATAGCACCTGGTTTCTCCTGTACCACGGACATGATTTCTCAACTCCCTAATTAATCAATCTTAGCTACCTGAATCCCATCTTACAACTAAAATTTGCAGCTTCTTTATTATATAATCTATCAAGAATCCAATTACACCTATTGAAGCAACCCCTACCAGCATTATATCCGGTTGTGATAATTCTCTTGCATAGGATATTGAATATCCTATACCTGAAGTTGCTGCAATTATCTCTGCTGTAATTACACTCATCCATGCACTTCCAATTCCAATGCGCAGGCCTGTAAAAATAGATGGCAGTGCTGATGGAAAAACTATTTTTTCAAGTGTCTCAAGCTTACTTTTTTCTAATATTTCAGAAACTTCCAAATACTTTTTGTCTGCTCCCTTTATTCCATAAATAGTATTTATAAGTATCGGCCAAAAACTTCCGATTACTATTACCGTTATTTTAGAAGCTTCACCTATTCCCATCCATAGTATAAGAACGGGAACCCATGCCACAATAGGAATTGGTCTTAAAAACCCTATAAGCAGGTCAACAGCATTTTCTGCTATTCTGAACAATCCAATGAATATACCACATATTATTCCTAAAGATGCACCTATACAATAGCCTTTTATAACTCTCAGTATACTTATAGACAAATTTCTCGCCAGATCTCCACTTTTAACCATATCTATAAATGCCAGAAATATGGTATGAGGAGACGGTAGTACGGACTGTTTAATAAGTCCTCTATCACTTAAAATTTGCCACAGTATAATAAGTATTATCGGAACTATAAGTGCAATACCTATTCTACCAATAAATTTAATTTTTTTACTAAAGCCGGACTTTACGTTCATCTTTACACACCTCATATTTTGACTTAATTAAGAAAGCTGTTTTTCAAATAAGAAAAACAGCTTGAATTCAATCTAAAACATTTCAAAATCAACTATTTTTCTTATCTCTCAGAATAGTAAATACTCTGCAGGAATTAACACCATTGCATTCTAATGAAAAATGCTGGTTGTCGGGCTTCATAGGGCCAGTCCCTCTGCCTCTCGTGATAAGAGAATATACAGTTTTCAACATATAATTATATATTCCACTTTGTCAATAATCCACTATTAAATTTTCTATAAATTATGCAAATACAAAAAATCCTGTTCTCTTAATGCAGAGGCAGAATTTATCCGCGGTCCCACTCTGTTTACTGTAAATAGATTCTCATACAGCAACTCTATAATTAATGCTCAAGAATGCACTTCAGTTAATTCCGTTCAGGACTTCTCACAGCTTACAAAAATCCCTCTCTTCGAACTTTTCTCAACCTACTCTTCTCCATCATTGCAAATATTTCTTTTATATTTCTTCAACTTTGTGTATTATTATATCAAAGAAAATAATATATTACAAATACCAAAAACATATCTAATTTATAGCTATAAGATATAAATTATGAAGGGTGATTATCATGGATATAAGACAACTCAAGTACTTTCTTACAATAGTAGAAAAGGGAAGTATAACTAAAGCTGCACGACAACTTCACATAGCACAGCCTCCATTAAGTCAGCAGCTCAAACTGCTGGAAAAAGAGCTTGGAATTAAATTGATAGAAAGAAATACAAGAAAGCTGCAAATAACTGATGCGGGAAGGATACTTCAATACCGTTCCAAACAAATTCTTGAACTGACTAAAAATACAAAAAAAGAACTTGAAAATTTAAAGGACGGATTTAAGGGTATACTATCTATAGGTACAGTAGCATCTTCCGGTACTACAATACTGCTGAAAAAATTAAATGATTTTCATGAAAAGTATCCCCACATAAACTTTACTATAAGAGAAAGCAGCACCTCTGAAATTCTCAAACTCCTCAATACAGGAATTATAGAAGTTGGTATAGTATTTACTCCTTTTAATTCTGAAAAGTTTGAATCATTGCTGCTTCCAAGTGAATCAATGGTTGCAGTTGTAAAACAGGGTTCCTATTTTGACAGTCTCAAAAATAAAATCAGTTTAGACGGTTTAATAAACAAGCCGTTGATAGTAGACCACAAATTTAAAGATATGCTAATTTCATCCTGTCATCAAATTGGTTTCGAACCTAGAATACTATGTGAAAATGAAGATGCAAGGTCGGTTTTACTATGGGCTGCTACTGGTATTGGTATAGGTGTGGTTCCAAAATCTGCTTCAGAGCTGATTCCCCGACTAAGTTTAAAATATATTGAAATAAACGAATTATCCCTCAAAACTCGTCCTGCAGTAGTATGGGTTAGAAATAGGTATTTATCCGATATAGCCAAAGACTTTATAAATACATTTTGAATATCTTTAAATATGCTATATTCACAAGTTATCAACATATTATCAACATATATTGTGGATAAGTTTATAAAGAGGAGGTACCTACCTCCCCTTTTTCTACTTGTCTACTTTGTTTTTGATTATCCTGCTATATTCATTTAGCAATGAATCCAACATCTTACTTGCTGCAATTACTTCCGGATTTAATAAATTGTTTTTCTGTTTGACTAAATCATTCAGATGTTTTCTCAATTCCTGCATTTCCAACAGAATATCTTTTATATTAGACATGTTTCTTCCCTCCTTCCCTAATAATTACTATAAAGGAAGAAACATTCTAAAAAATATTAATTTTGTATAAAACAAGATATCTGGGATTCAATAAAATGGACAATTCCAAAAAAGTTTAATTATTTTACTGATAATTTTTCAATTTGTATTGTAATTTTAACGGTAATTGTAGTAGCATTATTATAATAACATTTTTACTATAGGAAGGTGAGTACAATATCACTAATAGAAAATCAGCCTCCATGCCCAGATGATAAACTGTTTTCAATACAGGCGGACAAAATAATAAATATATTCAAAAACATACAGCGATCTTTAACTACAAAGTTCAAAAAAAGTGCAAATAAATATGGCTTTACAGTGCCGCAGCTTTCGGTTATATTTCATTTGTACAAAATGCCTTATGTAACCTTGAATGAATTAAGCGAATGCATGATGCTTACTAAAAGTACTGTTTCAGGCATAATAGACAGGCTTGAAAAGCAGGGCATAGTAATCAGGGAAATCCCTGAAGACAATCGCAGAATTGTCAGGCTTTCTCTTTCCAACGATTTCAAAGAAAAACATGATATTTCCTCTATGAAAAAGGAATTCATTTCCGATTGTATTCTTGACATTATAAAAGATATGGGACCCGTGGAAACAGACAATTTCATTTCTTCATTGGAACACTTTAATTCACTTATAAAAAAATAGCAGCAGTGAACCAGAATTTAAAACTGGTTCACTACTGCTTGTATTTCATCTGTATCTTTCTTTAAGCTGCCTGTCTATATCTCTCTTAGCAGCTTTTTCCATAAGCACATTTCTCTTGTCATAGTCTTTTTTACCCTTTCCAACTGCCAGGTTTACCTTTACCATTCCATGTTTAAGGTACAGTGCAAGCGGCACTAAAGTATATCCTCTCTGTGCCGTATATCCCAGTAATTTACTTATCTCGGATTTATGCAGAAGCAGTTTTCTTGTTCTGAGCGGATCTTTATTATATATATTCCCCTTTTCATAAGGACTTATATGCATGTTTCTGACAAAGATTTCACCGTTTATTATATCCGCATAACTATCCTTTAAATTGGCTTTGCCTTCTCGTATGGATTTTACCTCTGTCCCTACAAGTTCTATACCGGCTTCCATTGATTCTTCTATGAAGTAGTCATGTCTTGCCTTCCTATTTTCAGCAAGAGTTTTGCTTCCAGTTTTGTTTTTTGCCATAAATCTCACCCCTTTTAAGCTTCAAAATCCAGAGTTTCCACATCTGCTATCTGTTCCTCCTGCTGTTTTACCAGTTCAAAATAAATTTCATGAGCGGCTAAATCCACCTTCAATACCTGTATCCTTACCTCGTCACCCAATTTGTAGATTTTCCTGGACTTTTCTCCCATAAGTGAAAGATGCCTGTCATCATATATATAATAATCATCCGTCATAGTGCTCAAGTGCACCAGGCCTTCTATTGTATTTTCAAGTTCCACGAACATCCCGAAGTTGGTTACAGATGATACTATTCCATTATACTCTTCACCTATTCTCTTGCTCATATACTCCGCCTTTTTCAGATCATCCACTTCTCTTTCGGCATCCTGGGCGATTCTTTCCATTTCAGAAGACTGCCTTGCTGCATAATCCACTTTTACATCAAGACTTTTTATCTCTTTTTCATCCAGTTTTCCATTTATAAATTCTTTGATTATCCTGTGGATAATGAGATCAGGATATCTTCTTATAGGTGAAGTAAAATGACAGTAGTACTTTGCGGCCAGGCCAAAGTGCCCGGTACATTTTGGAGAATATCTGGCCTGCTTCATGGATCTCAAAAGCAGCGTACTGACTACAGTTTCTTCCTTTTGGCCCTTTACTTTTTCTAAAATTCCCTGAAGCACTTTTGGATTTACTTCCTGTCCCCATTTTATAGTATACCCCAGGTTGTGAACAAATTCATTGAAATGCATGAGCTTTTCCTCGTCGGGATCTTCATGTATCCTGTATACAAAAGGCATATTTGTCCAGAACATATGCTCCGCTATAGTTTCATTGCATACAAGCATGAATTCCTCTATTATGTGGTTTGAAATTCCTCTTTCAGCAGGTTTTATTTCTACAGGTCTTCCCAGTTCATCAAGTTTTATACTGCATTCCGTGAAGTCAAAATCCACAGCACCCCTGAGCATTCTCTTCTTGTAGAGTATCTTGGCAAGTTCCTCCATAAGCTTAAAGGTGGATACAAGATAACCGTATCTTCCCATTACCCTTTCATCTTCACCTTCCAGTATTTTGGTCACATCCGTATATGTCATTCTTTCACTCGTTCTTATTATACTCTCTACAATCTTATGATCTATAACCTTGCCTGTATCGTTTATTTCCATGAGGCAGCTGAGAGTAAGTCTGTCAATCTTGGGATTCAAGCTGCATATTCCATTGGACAACTTTTTAGGCAGCATAGGTATGACCCTGTCAATCAGATACACAGATGTACCCCTTCTCAGTGCTTCCCTGTCAAGGGGACTTTTATCCTTCACGTAATTGGATACATCCGCTATATGAACACCCAAATAAAAATTTCCATTGGGGAGTCTTTCAAGAGATACTGCATCGTCCAGATCCTTTGCATCTTCACCATCTATCGTAACTATGGTAAGATCCCTCAGATCCTCCCTCCTCTCGTATTCTTCCTCCGGAATTTTATCCGGTATGGATTCAGCATAACTTTCAACCTTTGCCGGAAATTCTTCCGGAAGATCATTCTTTTTGATTATAGTCAGAATGTCTATTCCCTTTTCACTTTTCTTTCCAAGTACATTTATTATCTTGCCCTCCGGATTTCTTCTTCCGTCAGGCCATTCAGTTATCTCTACAATCACTACATCTCCTGTAGATGCAGTTTTTTTACAATTTTTAGGGATGAATATATCCTGGTATATCCTCTTTTCCTCCGGTACTACAAAGCCAAAATTTCTGCTGTCCTCAAAAGTACCTACAACTGTTTTATTGGCCCGTTCAATTATCCTTATTATTTCTCCTTCACACTTTTTGCCGTTGTTTTCCTTTTTCAAAATCCTGACTATGACTTTATCACCGTTCATAGCCCCGTTCAGGCCAGAAATGGGAATAAATACATCCACTCCATCCTCGGGTATGACAAAGCCAAAACCCTTCTGGTGGCCCTGAAATTTTCCTATTACAAGTCCCATCCTTTCAGGTACTCCATATCTGCTTGTTCTGGTCTTTACTATATAACCTTCTTTTTCCATATTCCTGAGTATTTTCTTGAATTCCTTCTTCTCATCCTTTCTTATTGCAAAAACTTTTTCAAGTTCTTTTATATCCATAGGCTTATATGCCTTTTCTTTCATAAAATTTAAAATTGTTTCCGTTATATTCATATATTTCACCACCTTTTAATATATTGATGTAAATTACACAAAAATATTCAATAATTTCTCAATTGCATAAAAATAAATACAGCAGGAACACTCATCTACTGTATTTTAAAAGCAACTATTTTATCAAATTTTGAACTACACATAATACAGCAAATATTATGGCTAGAAAAACAGTTAACCTGGATAACATTGCTTCAGAAGTTCTGGATTTATTTCTGGAATAAAAGCTCTCAGTTGTCCCGCCAGATATAAATCCACTCAATCCATTTGTCTTTCCTGGTTGAACAAGTACAACCGCTATCAACAGTATGGATACTATAATCTGCAATATTAAAAGAAAATTATGCACTAAAATGACCTCCTAATGTTCAACATGGAATATATTTTATCATATATGCGCTTTAATTTCAATTTCCGTGAATTTTCAAATTTCAACAATAGAGCAGGTATAGCACCTGCTCTATTTGTAAATTCTATTTAATCTTCAAATTATAGAATGCATCAATTCCCCTGAATTCTGCTGCGTCTCCAAGTTCTTCCTCTATCCTCAGGAGCTGATTGTATTTTGCAACTCTCTCTGTCCTTGCAGGTGCACCTGTTTTTATCTGTCCTGCATTGACTCCTACAACAAGATCTGCTATGGTAGTATCTTCAGTTTCTCCCGATCTGTGGGAAACCACTGCAGTATACCCCGCCCTTTCTGCCATTTCAATTGCATTCAAGGTTTCCGTAAGAGTACCTATCTGATTCAATTTTATAAGTATGGAATTTGCTACTCCAAGACCAATTCCCTTTTTGAGCCTTGAGGTATTTGTGACAAACAGATCATCTCCTACAAGCTGAATCTTGTTTCCCAGCTTTTCGGTGAGAATTTTCCATCCTTCCCAATCTTCCTCTGCCATTCCATCTTCAAGGGATATTATAGGATACTTGTTTGCAAGGTCCACATAAAAATCCACCATTTGTTCAGGAGTCAGAACTTTTCCTTCACCCTTCAAATTGTATTTTCCATCCTCAAAGAATTCAGAGGAAGCAGGATCAAGTGCTATATATATGTCTTTCCCCGGTTTATATCCGGCTTTTTCTATTGCCTCCACTATTACCTGTATTGCCTCTTCATTGGATTTTAGATTAGGTGCAAATCCACCCTCATCTCCAACACCTGTATCATAGCCTTTTGACTTTAAAATTGACTTCAATGTATGGTAAACTTCTGTACTCATCCTTATTGCTTCACTAAAATCAGGAGCTCCAGCCGGCATTATCATAAATTCCTGCAAATCTACATTGTTATCAGCATGTTTCCCTCCATTTAATATGTTCATCATGGGAACTGGAAGAACTTTACCATTGACCCCGCCTATGTATTGATACAGGCTGAGTCCAAGATATTCCGCTGCTGCCCTTGCACATGCAAGTGATACTCCGAGAGTTGCATTGGCACCCAATTTTGCCTTGTTTTCAGTGCCATCCAGCTCTATCATGGTCTTGTCGATTAGAATCTGATCAAATATATTCATCCCTATCAGTTCTTCTGCTATAATGTTGTTTACATTGTCAACGGCTTTGGTGACACCTTTTCCCTGATACCTGTCCTTATCACCGTCTCTAAGCTCTACAGCCTCAAAAGCGCCTGTAGATGCACCTGATGGTACACCTGCTCTTCCTACAGTTCCATCTTCCAGTACTACTTCCACCTCTACTGTAGGATTTGCCCTTGAATCAAGTATCTGTCTTGCACTTACATCCACAATTTCCACATAATTTTTCATAAATACCACCGCTAAATAAATAACGGTTACTTCAACTCCTTTCTAATACAGAATTTTAATACATATCTATTTAATAAGGCTCTTACCAGTCATCTCCTGCGGCTTTGCAAGCTTCATTGCATGAAGAATGGTAGGCGCTATGTCTGCAAGTACACCGCCATCTCTCAGCTTAGAGGCATTTTTTGAAACATATACAAATGGCACTGGATTCGTAGTATGAGCCGTCATAGGCTTCTTAGTAACATAGTCTATTTCCTCTTCTGAATTTCCGTGGTCCGCAGTTATGAACAATGTTCCATTTTTCTCTAATATCTTGCCCGCAATTTTGCCAAGGCATACATCTACAGCTTCAATTGCCTTTTTTGCAGCCTCAAATATTCCAGTATGTCCAACCATATCAGGATTTGCAAAATTCAATATAATCATGTCATATTTATCTTCATCAAGCTTTTTCAGAAGTTGATCTGTAACCTCATAGACACTCATTTCAGGCTGCAGATCATAGGTTGCAACCTTTGGAGACGGTATGAGAACTCTGTCCTCGTTCTTGTTGGGTTCTTCCACCCCACCATTGAAAAAGAAAGTTACATGTGCATATTTTTCAGTTTCAGCTATTCTGAGCTGATTTTTTCCCAGACTGCTTACATATTCGCCCAGGGTGTTTTTATAGTGTTCATTTTTAAAGGCCACATCCACATTTTTGATTTCAGAGTCATACTCGGTCATGGTTACAAATTCCAGATCTAGATTCTCTCTCCTGAATCCGTCAAATTCCCTGTCTACCATAGCTCTTGTAAGCTGTCTTGCCCTATCCGGCCTGAAATTGAAGAATATGACTGAATCTTCATTTTTTATAGTAGCTACGGGTTTCCCATGTTTTTTTATTACTGCAGGAACTATAAATTCATCAGTTTTCCCATTTTTATATGAATTATCTATTGCCTCACAAGCACTGTCAGCTTCAGCACCTTTTCCAAGGACAAGTGCATTATATGCGAGTTCAACTCTCTCCCATCTCCTGTCTCTGTCCATTGCATAGTATCTTCCTGAAACTGAAGCTATCTCACCTATTCCTGTTTGCTTCATATAGTTCTCAATTTCTTTTATATACTCTTTTGCAGAAGACGGCGGAACATCTCTCCCATCGGTAAAAGCATGAACATATACCTTTTTAAGTCCCCTCTGTTTTGCAAACTTCAAAAGTCCCTTTAAATGTTCCGAATGTGAATGAACCCCTCCAGGTGATACGAGTCCCATGAGATGAAAATCCGAATTGTTTTCAAGTGCCTGGTCTGCAGCTTTATTCAAAGCCCAGTTGTGGAAAAAATCTCCGTCTTCTATTGACTTGGTTATCTTGGTAAGGGCCTGGTATATTATTCTTCCCGCACCTATATTCAAATGACCGACTTCAGAATTGCCCATCTGTCCATCCGGCAATCCCACACTTAGTCCGCTTGCTCCAAGCTGGGTATGAGGATAGTTGTTGTAGTATTTGTCAAAATTTGGTTTGTTCGCTGCTTTAACTGCATTTCCCTCTGTTTTGTCAGAAATACCAAAACCATCAAGTATCATAAGCATTACTGGTGTTTTTTTCATATTTACCTCCAAATTGTATTGCGATTAATAATTGACTATTTTCGAGAAGTCCTGTGCTTTTAGACTTGCTCCTCCAATCAATCCTCCGTCTATGTCGGGCTGTGCCATCTGAGCCTTTATTGTAGCAGGTTTAACGGAACCGCCATATTGAATTCTGGTTTTATCTGCAGTATCTTTTCCATAGAGTTTTGCAATTACACTTCTTATGTAGGCTATAGTAGTATTGGCCTGCTCATCCGTAGCTGTCTTTCCCGTACCTATAGCCCATATCGGTTCGTAAGCCACAACCAATTTCTCAACCTGTGATTTTTCAAGCCCTGCGAGGTCAAGTTTGATCTGCTTCCCGAGAACCTCTGCAGTTACATCTGCTTCTCTCTCCTCCAGAGTTTCACCGCAGCAGACTATTGGAATCAAATTGTGTTCAAAGGCTTTCTTTACCTTTTTGTTTATGGCTTCATCTGTTTCATTGAAATACTGTCTTCTCTCACTGTGTCCAAGTATTACATATTCCACACCCATTGTATCCAGCATGGCAGGTGAAACTTCTCCTGTATACGCACCGCTCTCCTCAAAGTGCATATTCTGGGCACCGACCTTTATGTTGGTACCCTCTGCAGCTTTAATAACTGCATCAAGACACACATAGGGTGGACACACAACTACATCTGCTTTAGCATCCTTTACAAGCGGTTTTAGTTCCTCTATTAATTTTGCTGCTTCATCAACAGTTTTGTTCATCTTCCAGTTTCCTGCAATTATTGCCTTTCTCATTTACACCGATCCCCTTTTATTTTAAATTTTGATTACCTGTCATTAAGTGCTGCTATTCCCGGAAGTTCCTTTCCCTCAAGGAATTCAAGTGAAGCTCCGCCACCAGTTGATATATGCGTCATCTTGTCTCCATATCCAAGCTGATTGACTGCAGCCGCACTGTCTCCTCCGCCTATTATTGTAGTAGCACCTGATTCTGCCATGGCCTTTGCAACATCATTTGTTCCTTTTGCAAATTTAGGGAATTCAAATACTCCCATAGGACCATTCCATACAACAGTCTTTGCATTTTTTATTTCATCTGTAAACAGTTCAACAGTTTTAGGTCCTATATCCAATCCCATATATCCATCCTTTATATTAGGATCTTCCGTTGTAACAGCTTCTGCATCTGCATCAAACTTATCTGCCGTTACAGTATCCAACGGAAGAAGCATTTTTACATTTTTTTCTTTTGCCTTGTTGATCATTTCCTTTGCATAATCGATTTTATCTGCTTCAAGCAGAGAATTTCCTATGCTGTATCCAAGCGCCTTTTCAAAAGTATAGGCCATTCCACCTCCAATTATAAGGGTATCTACTTTTTCAAGCAAATTATTTATAACATTTATCTTGTCTGAAACTTTTGCACCTCCAAGTATTGCAACAAAAGGTCTTACTGGATTTTCAACTGCATTTCCGAGAAATTTAAGTTCTTTCTGAATCAAGTACCCGCATACAGCTGTATCCAGGAATTTTGTAACACCGACAGTGGAACAGTGTGCCCTGTGAGCTGTTCCAAAGGCATCATTTACAAACACATCTGCAAGTGATGCAAGTTCTTCCGAAAAATTGTCCTTGTTTTTGGTCTCCTCAATTCTATATCTTGTATTCTGGAGCAGTATTACATCTCCATCCTTCATTTTTGCAGCTGCAGCCTTTGCGTTCTCTCCTACTACATTATCATCTGCAGCAAATACCACTTCTTTTCCAAGCATTTCAGAGAGTCTTTTAGCAACAGGCGCAAGTGAAAGTTCATGCTTTGGCTCTCCCTTTGGCTTTCCAAGATGTGAGCACAATATAACCTTAGCACCCTTCTCCACAAGATATTTTATTGTAGGAAGTGCTCCTACCAATCTGTTTTCATCAGTTATCTTTCCATCCTGAAGCGGTACATTGAAATCACACCTGACGAGCAATTTTTTCCCTTTTACATCTATATCCTCAATTGTCTTCTTGTTAAAAGCCATAATTACACCTCTTTAAAATTTTTTATTTATTTTTGATTTTAACATTAAAGGCCCGGCATCATAGCCTCAACTACAAAACCAGACCTTTCACTATGTTATGCGTTTAACTATTTAGCAATTTTTGCAAAATAAGCTAAAGTTCTAACTAATTGTGATGTATATGACATTTCATTATCATACCATGCAGCAGTCTTAACCAACTGTGATCCATTGACATCAACAATTTTTGTTAAAGTTGCATCAAATAACGAGCCATAATTGATTCCCACAACATCTGCAGAAACTATTGGATCTTCAGTGTATCCAAATGACTCATTAGCTGCTTCCTTCATAGCTGCGTTGACTTCTTCAACTGTAACATTTTTCTTAAGAACTGAAACCAGTTCAGTTATTGATCCAGTTGGGACTGGAACTCTCTGTGCATTTCCATCCAATTTCCCTGTTAAATCCGGAATAACCTGACTTATAGCTTTAGCAGCACCAGTTGAGTTTGGTATTATACTTACAGCAGCAGCTCTGGCTCTTCTCAAATCACCTTTTCTGTGTGGTCCATCCAATGTATTCTGGTCATTGGTATATGCATGGATTGTAGTCATAAATCCTTTTTCTATTCCGAACTTGTCATTTAGTACTTTAGCCATTGGAGCCAGACAGTTGGTTGTACATGATGCACCTGATATAACTGTTTCAGTTCCATCCAAAGAATCATTGTTTACGTTGAAAACTATTGTCTTCAAGTCATTTCCAGCAGGAGCTGATATAACAACTTTTCTGGCACCGGCTCTTATATGAGCTTCAGCTTTTTCCTTCTTGGTAAAGAAACCTGTGCATTCAAGAACAACATCTATTCCAAGTTTTCCCCATGGCAATTTTTCAGGATCTGCTTCAGCAAAGACTTTGACCTCTTTTCCGTTAACTACAAAAGCTCCTTCTTTAACTTCAATTTCACCATTGAATCTTCCCTGCGATGAATCATATTTAAATAAATGAGCTAACATTTTTGCATCAGTTAAGTCGTTGATTGCAACTACCTCTAAATCCGGTACCTCAAGAATTCTTCTTAATGCCAGTCTCCCTATTCTTCCAAAACCATTAATAGCTACCTTTGTCATTTAAACTCCTCCTAAATAATTAAATATTTATAATAAATAAAAAATTTATTGACTGTTTATAAACTCTAAAAGTCTCTTTGCAGCACCCTCATCCGTAATAAGCACACTGTTATGATTATTTATTTCAGTAGAGAGTATTGCCTCTGCCTTGCCTGATCCCCCTGCAACAGCTATCAGAGTATTTATCTCGTTTATTCTGCTGTTCTTTATTCCTATACTTGGAGTTGTATATACTATGTTTCCATTTTTGTTGAAGTAGTATCCGAAGGCTTCACCGACTCCGCCCTTGTCTTCTATCTCCTTTATCCTGGCATCGCTCAGTCCTCTTCTTCTCGCCATCTTATTGGCTCTTCCCACACCATGTATCAGTATATCTGCGTTATAAATACACTCCAATACATCCCTTATTGATTTCTCTTTTATCATGGTGCTTATTGCCGATTCACTCAAGTTGTCAGGTACATGAAGCAATTTATATTTTCCATATATTTTTGTAGCCAGCCTGGCTGCAAGGGTATTTGCCTGAGTTTCAACATTTGCTCCCATGCCGCCCCTTGCCGGCACTACAAGGATATCTTTTACGGAGTTGGTTACAGGCATGTTGTCCACTACCTGTTTCATAGTAGAACCCCCTGTAATTGCAATTATATTTCCTTTTTGAAGTATACTTTTCAAATACTTTGCAGCTGCTCTTCCAATCTCATTCATTATAGTCCTGTCTTCATCACAGTCTCCGGGAACAATTATAACTTTCTTCAACTGAAAGTTTGTCTTTATAGCATCTTCAACTTCTGAAAGGCCCCTCAATTCATGTATGGATTCTTTAAGTTTCCCTATGATTTCCTCTCCATCCCTCGTTATGGTCATTCCAGAAGTATTTATTTCGATAAATCCCTGGGTTTTCAAAAAATTAATTTCTGTTCTTACTATCCTTTCACCAATACCCAGATCATTGGCAAGTGTTCTCCTACCAACAGGCTGATTATAGTAGATAGTTCTTAAAATATTATATCTCTTTTCCAATAATTCAACTAATTCTGGCACTATTCTCTTCTGTAATTTAAGTACTTCTTCCACAACATCACCTCCTGGCACGTTATCGTCCCAGCGATATACACATTGTCCCACTACTATTATAAAACATATACATTTTTTTTTAAATAGTATTTTGAAAAAATATCAAAAAATATGCTGACTTGAGGAATCTTTAGAATCTTTTCCTGCCTTTTGATGATTTTATCCCAAGTTCTTCCCTGTATTTTGCCACAGTTCTTCTTGAAATATTCATATTCTTTTTATTAATTAGGTTGCATATTGCCTGGTCGGACAGAGGCTTGCTTTTATCTTCACTGTCTATTATTCCTTTAATACTCTTCTTGATGATATATGCAGAAACATTTTCTTCCCTTGAAGATGTGGAAATACCTGTCGTAAACAAATCCTTTATTTTAACTGTTCCCCTGCTTGTATATATATATTTGTCCCTTATGGCCCTGCTTATAGTTGACTCATGCATACCAAGACTGTCGGATATGCCTTTTAAAGTCATAGGTTTCAGGTAGTCATCTCCATAATCAAAATAATCCCTCTGAAGTTGAATTATTCTTTCAAGCACCCTGTATATAGTACTTTTTCTGTGCTGTATGCTTTTCAATAAAAATACCGCACTGTTCAGTTTATCCTTTACATAATCCACCGCACTTTTATCTTCACTTTTTATTATATTCCTATAGGTAGGATTTATGGTAAGCTTCGGTAATAAATCGTCATTCATAATTATATAGTATTCGTCATCAATTTTTTTTATATAAGCATCTGGCATTATATATTTTACTTCCTCGCCAGTATAAAACCCCCTGGATGGTTTGGGGTCCAGCTTTTTTATTATATCCCCGCATTCCTGGGCCGTCTTTACATCTATATTCAATTTTTTCGCTATTATATTGTACTTGTTCTCGGCAAGCAGTTCCAAATAATTATCTATAATCGCAATTACACTTTCATTGTCTATATTCCTTTTTACCAGCTGAATTTTAAGACATTCTTTTAGATCTCTTGCTGCTATACCATCAGGTTCGAGAGATTGTACCAATTTTATGCAATAATCGGCAAGTTTATCCGAAATA
>Ga0334882_1002884_pt1 | contig 16606 bp, 13 predicted proteins | sample GraSluR1_MG_5_FD_207226 | JGI IMG/M metagenome (GOLD analysis project Ga0334882, IMG submission 207226) | Sludge microbial communities from methane-producing bioreactor in Wageningen University, Netherlands - Granular Sludge_15_04-R1 | ecosystem: Engineered > Bioreactor > Anaerobic >... | reverse complement strand
GCGGGTGATGAATTGCAGGGCATTAAGCGGGGGATAATGGAAATGGCAGATGCGATAGCCATTACCAAGGCTGATGGGCAGAACAGTGCAAATGCCGAAAACGCGAAAATCCTGTTTCAAAATGCACTGAATATGTTCCCGGCACCTGAATCAGGATGGAGCCCCCGGGTAATGACCTGTTCCTCACAAAAAGGAGCAGGGATAAAGGAGGTTTGGGTCACTATTAATGATTACATGGAATTTGCCTCCGGATCGGGCTATCTTGAAAAGATGAGAAAAAAGCAGGCTGTTGAAAGAATGCATGACACTATTCTGGAATATCTGAACAATTCATTCTACAACAACAGTGAAGTCAGACGTCTGCTGCCGCAAATCGAAGAGAATCTGAATGACAGCGCAATAACATCCTATAAGGCCGCAATAAAATTAATTGATAAATACAACAAAAATATTTGCGAGTGACAATATTTAATATATTTGCGCGGCAATAAAATCTGTTAAAACACTCAAATTCACTAATTATGAGAAAATTATTCTTACTGTTGTCAGTAGTTATCATAATAACTGCCTGTTCCACGGAACCACGATATACAATAAAAGGCGATATAGAAGGGGCCGACAGTGTTACCTTCTATCTTCAGAAGAGGGAAGCCGGAGGCCTGGTAACGCTTGATTCGGCACTGGCAAAAAACGGATCATTCAGGATTAAGGGAGGCGCGGTTGATTTTCCTCAGATGGTAATGCTGGTTGCCAGGGAGACAATGGGCAGGATTTCATTTTATATTGAGAACAGTAATATTACCATAGCAGGTAAGCTTGATTCGATTGCTGACTCAAAGATCACCGGTTCGAAGACTCATGATGAATACACCTTGTTTATGGAGTCAAACAAACCTTTGAACGATCAATATTCCGGTATTTACAATGAATACCAGATCGCCAGTCAGGAAAAGAATGAAGAAAGGATGGCGGAGCTTCAGAAACAGGCGGAAAATATCCAGGAGCAGATGAAAGCACTTCAGTTGGATTTCATCAGGAGCAATCCTTCATCCTATTTTGCTCCTTCATTGCTGCAGGGACTTAGCTACGAGCTCGATGCACAGGAGATTGAATCCTATATATCGGGCATGGATACAAACGTTGCAAATATTCCCATAATGCTGAGTCTGAAGGAGAGAGTTGAGCAGATGAAGTCTGTTTCGGTGGGGCAGAAAGCTCCTGATTTTACATTGAACGACGTTGACGGAAACCCCGTTACCCTTTATTCGAAGGTAGGCCCCAGGCTGCTTTTACTCGATTTCTGGGCCGCATGGTGCGGACCGTGCCGGCAGGAGAATCCTCATGTCGTTAAGGTCTATAATGAATTTAATAAAAAAGGTTTTGACGTGTTCGGAGTCTCTCTCGACAGGACAAGGGAAGACTGGGTAAAGGCCATTGCTGATGATAAGCTTACATGGACGCATGTTTCAGACCTTCAGTACTGGAACAGTGCAGCCGCCAGAATGTATGCGGTGAATTCAATACCGGCAAACTTCCTTCTCGATGAGAACGGAACCATAGTAGCAAGAAATCTGCGGGGGGATGCCCTTTATAATAAGGTGAACGAGGTACTCGGAGAAGTAAGGTAAGATAGTTTTATATCTCCTCGTTTTTAAAATCTTCTCCCTTTTGTATCTCTTCAAGAATAAACCCGGTACCTCTTACGGTCCTGATATCGATGTTCTTGTCGTCGGAAAGATATTTTCTCAGCCTTGATATAAAGACATCCATGCTTCTGCCGAGGAAATAATCATCCTCACCCCATATCTCGGTAAGAATATCTTCTCTTGCCAGGATTTTATTCTTATTGACGATAAAATATTTCAGCAGCTGAGCCTCTTTCAGTGTAAGCTTCTCTTTCCTGTTCCCGCTGATCAGCTCAAGTGTGTTGAATTTAAGCAATGTTGAGGAGATACGGAACTCATCGTTTGAGGATGAATAGGCTCTCTTCAGAATGTTATTTATTCTGAGGATAAGTACCTCCGGATCAAAAGGCTTTGTAATATAATCATCAGCTCCGATCTTAAGGCCCCTGACAATATCCTCCTTCATGCTTTTTGCCGTAAGAAAAATAACAGGTATATCAGGATGCGATTTCTTAATTTTCTCTCCAAGGGTAAAACCATCCATTTCGGGCATCATTACATCGAGAACACAAAGGTCGGGCCTCTCCTTCTCAAACAGCTCCCATGCCTCTCTGCCGTCCCTTGCCAGGCTGACTTCAAATCCACTGATGCTTATATATTGTGACAGTATGTTCCCGAAATCCCTGTCATCTTCTGCCAATAATACTTTCATTTGTAAATAATATTAATATGGAATAGTTACCGTAAATATACTCCCTTTTCCCGGTTTGCTGCTCAGGGTAACGTCCCCTCCGTGAGCCACGGCTATTTTTTTCACGTAATAGAGTCCGAGTCCCAGTCCTTTGTACTTATGTATGTTGCCCGAAGAGGCTCTGTAAAACTTATCAAAAACATGTTTCTGATCATTCCTGCTGATGCCGATACCATTATCAGAGATTCTGATGGTTAAATTACTATTCTCCCTGGATCCTTCGACCTCTATAACGGGATCTTTGTCGCAATACTTGACTGCATTGGAGAGCAGGTTATTAATAAGTGTGGTAAAGTAAATCACATCGATATCTGCCGTAACTCCGTCAAAATTATATTTCTGTCTGAGCGAAGTACAATTGCCACAACCTGTTTTAAAGCTGTCCACAATATCGGTCATCAGCTCTTCCACCGTTACTTTCTTTTTGTCAAGCTGGAACTCTGTTCTTTCCCACATGCTTATCTCCAGGATCATGTTAATAAGCTGATTGAGATTAACACTCTGTTTTCCGATCAGCTTCGCTGTTTCAAGAATCTTGTTTTCGTCGGTCCTTATCCTTTCCATCTCAAGCGTTCTTCCGGCCACAGTAATCGTTGACAGCGGTGTTTTAAGCTCATGGGTCATGTTATTGATAAAATCGGTCTTGAGGTCTGACAATCTCTTTTCTTCCATCAGGTTACGGTAGGTTGTCATAAAGAGTATCACCACAATCAGAATACTTATGATGCTAAGAGCGAGCGAAGCTGATGTCTCTTTCAGTATCACTTTCTGCTTATCGGAGAAGTCGATATAGTATTCGAAATCGAGCCGGTAATGATTGTTCTCGTACCGGGTCCCTTTTACCAGTATTTCTGAGGAGCTCCTGCGGCTCATCTCCGGAGGCGGTCCTGCCCCCGGTACTGCTTCCGGTCCTGCTCCTTGTACAGATCTCTGCCCGGCTTCCTGACCTGATGTCTGTCCAGGTGGTCTCATCAATCTCCTGTTTACGAACTCGTCACTCAGATAAATCGGGATCCTGGTCTCAAAATCGATCAGCTCGAAATAGTTGATTATGATTTTATGTTTGAAATCCTTTTCGATTCCCTGCCTTTCGAAATAAGCCGACAAAAACATCGACAGGTCCTGCTCTTCATTCAATATGTCGGTTACAAATTCAATTATGTCTTTTTTCTTTTCATTGAGGAGAGCTTCGTCGGTGATCGCAACAATATCTCTGACGACCTGCTGGGAAAACATGCTGAGGATATACCTGGCCGTGTCGAAGCCGTCTGTTCCCCAGCGTCTGTCCATGGTTGCCAGCGCATCCTGTGAAAAGAGCCTGTAGCGGAGATTGAACATCTCGTCTTTCTGTTGCCAGACGCCTCTGATGATGATAATCTGCACAGAGATCAATATTATTATCGAAATTATCCCCAGAAGCAGGACCGTGTTTCTTTTTTTCATTACTCATGGTTTACACTTTCAAATTTATTCATTTTAATAATAGGAATGAACAGGAGGATAAACATTAACCTTACGTTAACCCTGCATTAACAGAAAAACCGGCTTATGGGCACTATCTTTGAATCAGTAAAGAAAAGATCTTTAAACCAGAAAAAAGAGGCAGTCATGAAAAAGAATTTACTATTATTAACAGCAACTGTGATGCTCATTTCAATCGCATCTCTTCAACCGGCACGCTCTCAGGAAAGGACCCGGGAGGATCGTGAAAGGGAGTTGAGGGAGCTGAAAGAATTTGAGGTCCAGAAAAAGATGCAGGAGAAAGAGGTACAGGAGGCAGTTACAGAAGCAGAGGATGCTGCATCGAGGGTTAATGAGCTGATGAGAGTCTACAGGGGAACGGGAAGGTCGTTTAACTTTTCAGATCCTGTTGTCGTAACAACACCCGGAGGTGTTGAGTTTATGCACGGTTTTCCTTTCGGCAGCGACTCTGAGAGGACCACATGGGATTTCTCGAGAGTAGTAAAGGGTTCAACTTTTTCCAAAAGTTATTCTTTCGACGTTGAGAAGAGTGCAAAGTCGGTCGTAATGTCAGTCAATGGCGACTGCAAATCGGGAGAGATCCGTGTTGGCATAATAATGCCCGGGGGCAAAACCTATTCGGACATAGTGATAGATGAATTCGGAAACCTCAACTGGAGAAAATCATTTAACATCAGCGAGGAGGAGAATCAGGACAAGGCCGGCGAATGGACATTCAGGGTAAGCGCTAAAAATGCCACCGGTCAATTCAGGATTTCGCTTCAGAGTTACTGATAATGTTATTCCGAATGGGCTGAAGCTCTTCCCCCCTTTACGCTTTCAACCCGTACGGTGAATTTATTGCCGCCCCTTACCAGCCATTTAAGCTTAACGCTCTGGTAGCCGGCAATATTTTCAATTTCAAGCCTCTGCGGATTCTCTTTCTGCTCACGGGTAATATTCCTGTCAGCATCGAGCACGATCATACCTGCAACGACACTACCCCCTTCGATATGGCAATAGACAGGCGGGTCAATCTTATATCGCAAATTGGTTCCCGAGTGTGTCGGCATCAGCTGGCGGTTTGACACTGTTGCCGTTACCTCTTTTAATCCGTTGCCGATGTTCTTTACCTTAACATCCCAGACTTCCAGTTTGGGTGTAACCCATGCATTATAAATACAAAAAGCAGCATTTCTGTGCGCATCTGTTTCAAGAAGAAAACCGGGGTGTGTTCTGCCGAAGTTCTTGCTGAATCCGCCTACCTCAATTTTACCGTAGACCGGATGGTCAACCCCCTGCCATGGGATGAAGGCATCCTCAAAAAGAAGGAGCCTGTCGAATTCGTACTGATCGGTGTTTGCAGTGTCGTAGAACATCAGATAGCTTGTCCATAGTTCGTTGGAGAAGACGTACGATCCCATTGCCCCGTACCACCAGTCAACCTCACCGCCATATACAGTGTACAAATCTTTCCAAATAGTAAGGAACCTGTAACCGGGAATGATTGTTTCCCCTTTTTTACCTATGGAGTTTATTACCTCTTCGTCAGCCCGGCTGTATACTTCTGCTCCTCCTCCCTGTATGGAAGGCCCCCTCAGGATCATACCCCCCGAGTTGTGAAATGATTGTGCTCCGGTTATGTTCCTGTGTCTGAATCCGAAATCCCTCACTGCCTGGTTTTCGGGGAAATAGAAGGGGTATTTGCCAGCTCCGGACTGCACATAGGAAGGCTGCCAGTTAAAGCCCCAGTCGCGGTTGGGGTCATACCCTCCGGGGCCGTCTTCGTTTACAAGACCGTCACCGTCGTTGTCTATCCCTTCCAGTCCAAGTAATTCATAATCACCCTTTTCGCCGGGAGTGACCCGAACCATTCTTCGCGGGTCCTTCGGATCAGCCCGGTATTGACCCTCGGGGTTCTTTCTTCTCATCTGACTGATAATCCCATCGTTATTCAGGTCGTCATAGCCATCCTCATCGTAAAGGCCATCACGGTCATTGTCAACCGGCACAAGACCCGACCTCGGGGAGCTGGCTGTGTTGGGTTCATTCATGTAATATTCCCGGGCATCAGGATTTATTGTGGGTAATATATAGAATACCTTGTCTTTCAACAGCTGGTTTATGAACTGATTCTCTTCGAACATCTCGCAGAGATACCATGCGGTATAAAGCGCCATTTCAGTCCCCTGTATCTCGTTTGAATGGATGTTGCCGTCGATATAGAAACCGGGTTTAAAGTCGGGATTCTGATTCTTTTTGTATGAGATCGTAAGGGCTATTATATCCCTTCCCTGGTATGACTTCCCTGCAGATTCCATGGTAACGAGATCGGGATATGCCCTGGCCAGCCTTCTGCATATGTCGGTGATTCCTTCATAGGTATAATACTTGTTCCAGGTTGTCTGTACCTTAGGGTTTACCGGTGAACCTGCAGCCTTGAAGAACATTTCGGCGTTCTGCGCCATGCTGCTTACGGATATGAAGATAAATACAAGCGATGTAATGATTGTTATTATTCGGTTTTCCATGATAATCGGTTTTGCGATATTTTATTTCAGGTTTATTGCTGTGGTGATAGTGCCAACATTAATTGCTCCGGCCTTTATGGTTATGTTCCCTTTTCCTGATATCAGCCAGGAGAACTCCTCAGACTGATCGCCCGTCAGTCTAGGTATCCTCTGCACCTTCTGGCCGCTGAGCAGGGTCTGTCCCTTTGAAGGTTCAACAGTGATCCTCATGATCCTGGTCCAGATATTATTATCACCCACCTCGGCGCATGTCGCAAATATGCCCTTATTGCGAACCTTAAGCGAGATTCTGTAAATTCCGTCTCCGGGACTTTCACTTTTAACATCGAGAAACTCCAGTTCGGGATGCATTGCAGCTACAGCTTTTATGAAACGGTAATTGGCACTGATGAGGGCAGGGAGGGAGTCGGCCGGAGGATTGATCATAACAAAGGGCTTAATACCTCCGACTTCGGCCTTTTTCCCGGGGAAATCGGGGTGTATGATCTCTGTCCAGGGGACAAAAACATCGTTCATCTTATTCTTATCGGCGAATCTGAGGAAGGCGGCTTCGGAGCTCACTCCTTTTTCGGCGGGGTACCACCATGCAGGTGTGCTGAAGCTGTATCTTCCGTAGTGGTAATATGCCCACTCCATGAAGTTACCCCTGCTGGTAACAACCGGTGGAGCACCTTTCACACCTGTTATCTCATGGTATTTGTCTGATACAAGCTTGTTGATGACTTCGTCGCTTTTCATTATGCCTGTAATGATTCTTCCCTGTGCCGGCCTTTCGGGCGACTTCAGGGGCTGACCGAGATTATCCTGGGGGCCGAAAGCAATGGTCAAATAAATATTGAACCTGTTAAAAAGGAAATCTGCAACTGCTTTTGTTTCAGGCTCAGAGACTGCGTGCAGGCCGGCATTGGGTCCGAATTCCTGATAGTTATAGGAGAAGTTCCTGTTGAAATTGACCCCTCCCTCACCATCTTCATTGAATTTGCCATCTCCATCATTATCGGTGCCTTCTGAGATAACCAGCCATCTCCCTGACTCACCCTTTGAGAGATCCGCTTCCCTCATAATCCTTCCGTCCTCATTACTCTCAATAAATGAACCCGCAGGGTCCAATATACGGACAAGGGTTATGTATCCGTCTTTGTTCAGGTCCTCGAAGGGGTCTTCATTTAACCTGAAATCTCTGTCATCGTCAGTGGGGCGTGCATTTACAGTTCTTTCATACTTAAGTGAAGCAAAGAACTGTTCCGTTGCATCGGGGCTTACATCAGGCATCACATAGAATGTGACCCTGTCAAGAAGATCTTTCACCTCCGGCTCCCTGCTATCCTTAAGGAGAGATGCTGCAAAACCCAGAGCAAGCTCCCTGCCAAGTATATGATTGCCTTCAACACCTCCCGTCACTGCTATTCCGGGCCTGGCATCCCTGTCACCCGCACCTATTGAGATAAGCCAGATATCCTTGCCTCCGGCTGTTTTTACCAGCGACTGCACGCTGCATAGCGCCGGATACTCCGAGGCCATAGCCTTTACTTTGCTGGTCAGCTCGCTGTGATTGTTATACTGCCCGTTAAGGTTAACGTTTATCAGTGCTCCGGCGGCAATAAGCACCGGGATCAGGATTCTTGAGTAAATTTTCATTATAGATTCACAATAATTTGAATGATTAATCTGCCTTTAGGTCAGACCGGTTGCTGAATCGGAAAAGTGAACAACAGCCTGGCTGATTCAACTCTGAAGAGACCGCTTTACCCGCTCTGTTCATTGATTCAGTAAACCTGGTAATTATAAGGTTTCAAAAATAGCTTATATTATTTTATTTGCAACACTTAACCCTTTTTCTGTGTTATATGTTAAATTTGTATCAGTTATGAAGAAGAGAGACTCATTGGCGCTATTTCTTTTTGTGATAACATCGGTTCTGCTTATCGCATGCGGCAGGAAGGGATCCTCATTACCTGATCCTGTTATTAGTGTAAGCATAGCGCCATTCAGGTATTTTGTTGAACAGATTGCCGGTGATGATTTTTCTGTAAATGTGATGGTTCCTCCGGGAGCGGACCCCCATATTTATGAGCCCTATCCGCAGCAGATGAATAATCTGAGAAGGTCGGTGGCATATATAAGCAATGGTTTTCTGGGCTTTGAAATGATGTGGCTCGAGCGTTTCTATGAGGCCAATCCCGTTATGAGGAGGCTCTCGCTTGGAGAAAAGATTGATCCTATTGAGTCTGATCATGACCATGAAGGCGGCCATACTGAGGGGGCAGATCCTCATTACTGGCTCTCTCCCAGGTCGGCACTGGTCATTGCTTCCTCCATCAGGGATCTTCTGGCGGAACTTAATCCTGACAGGGCCGGGCAGTATGAACTGAATTATACAAAGCTATTGGCAGGAATTGAGGAGGTTGACAGAATGGCCACCGGACTTTTCGCTGATATTTCTGACAGGGCATTTATGATCTTCCATCCTGCCCTGGGTTACCTGGCGAGGGATTACGCCCTTGAGGAGATAGCACTTGAACACGAGGGGAAAGAACCTTCACCAGCCAGAATGAAGGAGCTTATCGACAGAGCTTTGAGTGAGAATATAAGGGTGATATTTGTCCAGAAAGAGCATGACATAAGGAATGCCAGGGCATTAGCTTCCGAGACAGGGGCTGAAGTGGTAGTAATTGACCCTCTCTCAGAAGATTGGCACACTGCAGTAACAGATATTGTGTCCGCCCTGCATAATAGCTTTGCTAAATGAATAATTAAGGGGAATGTCTCAATTATTTGAAATCGTCTCTTTAGCGGCTGCCTATAATGGCAATATTGTGCTTGAGGAAATTAATTTCAGTGTAAATGAGAATGATTTCATAGGTGTGATAGGCCCCAACGGGGGAGGCAAAACCACCCTTCTGAGAGTAATACTGGGACTGGTAAAACCCTTAAAAGGTTCGGTAATATTCAATACTGAACTACTGACCAGTAAACAAATAGGATATCTGCCTCAGTTACAGACCGGCGACCTGACTTATCCTGTTACTGTAATGGATGTGCTGCTTTCAGGTCTCATGATCCGCAAGGGTTTATTTGCCCCGATGACAGGGCCTGACCGTAAAAAGGCTTCTGAAGTGATTGAAGAGCTTGGACTTGCGGGGATGAGAGATACACACATGAATGAGTTGTCGGGAGGAGAACTTCAGCGGGTATTGCTGGGAAGGGCCGTCATAGGTGATCCTAAACTTCTGTTGCTTGATGAACCGGGTAATTTTGTGGACACCAATTTCGAGAATGATTTTTATGGCAAACTGTGTGAGCTGAATAACCGGATGGCTATACTCATGGTTTCGCATGATATAGGTACTATTTCTGCTTACGTGAAGTCGTTTGCATGTGTAAACCGGACACTGCATTATCATCCTTCATCTGAAATAACCAATGAACAGCTTCTGGCGTATGGTTGCCCTATTCAGCTCATAACACACGGAGATGTACCCCATACAGTTCTGAAACATCATTAACAGTGACAGAGAGTATTTTTCAATACGGATTTATTATCAAGTCGCTTCTTGGCGCACTCTTTGCCAGTATAACGGCCGGGCTGGCAGGTACCTATATTGTCACCAGGAGGATGGTGTTCCTTAGCGGGGGCATTACCCATGCATCGTTCGGGGGGATAGGAATAGGGTATTTTGCAGGATTCAGCCCTGTTGCCGGTGCGGCACTCTTCGGTATATTGTCGGCTCTGGGTATCGAGTATCTCTCAGTAAGGCAGAAGATACGGGAGGATTCAGCAATAGGTATCCTTTGGGCTTTCGGTATGGCTGTCGGTATTATATTTATCTGGCTCACTCCGGGTTACGCTCCAAACCTGATGGGTTACCTGTTCGGGAGCCTTCTTACGGTAACAAATGCTGAAATTGCAGCACTCGGAATACTATCTTTAATACTGATCTTTTATTTTATTATCTTTTACAGGACAATAATTTACATCTCATTCGACGAAGAGTTTGCCAGGACATACTCTCCGTACGTTAATACTATTAAATACATTACAACAAGCCTGATTGCCCTTACCATTGTGTTGAATATCAGAATGGCGGGGGTGGTACTGGTAATATCACTTCTGACAATTCCGCCGAATATTGCAATGCTTCTTACCAGATCATACCGCAGGATTATCCTGTGGGCGGTTATGGCAGGCTTCGCAGGAACGGCAACTGGCTATGCCGTCTCATATTTTGCCGGAATACCGGTGGGAGCAACAATTATTTTTACGCTTGTCATTATATGGGTTATCGTTAAGGTTATGGTCAGGTTCGCCGGGAAGGGGCCGTCAAAGGATCTGAGAATACCGGTCAGGAACAGATAATTATTAATGCAAAAAAGATATAACTATGGATTTTGATCTTATCGTTATAGGAAGTGGCCCGGGAGGCTATGTGGCTGCAATCAGGGCAGCGCACCTTAAAATGAAGGTTGCCGTGGTCGAAAGAGAGGAGCTTGGAGGTGTCTGCCTGAACTGGGGCTGCATACCGACCAAATCGCTGCTTAAGAGTGCCAGGGTGTTCGATTATCTTACCCATGCATCCGATTATGGTATTATTGCCGGGGGAGAGATTAAGGCTGATTTCAGTGCCATTGTTGCCCGCAGCCGGAATGTTGCAGGGGGAATGAGTAAGGGTGTGCAGTTCCTTTTCCGTAAAAATAATATTACACATATTAAAGGTTTCGGTCGGCTGACAGGAAATAACGGTGTCGAAGTGGAAGACGATGAAGGAAAGAAGACCAGTTATTCTGCAGGAAACATTATAGTTGCAACCGGTGCGCGGCCGAAAGAACTCCCGGGCCTGAAGCAGGACGGCAGGACCATTATCGGGTACAGGGAAGCAATGACCCTTGCGGAGCAGCCTGCTTCGATGGTCGTTGTCGGGTCGGGAGCCATCGGATGTGAATTCGCCGATTTCTACCGGACAATAGGAACAGATGTGACCCTGGTTGAGTTTTTACCACGTATAGTGCCGAATGAGGATGAAGAGGTCTCCAAACAGCTTGAGAGAGCTTTTAAAAAGCGCGGAATTAAGGTATTAACAGGTTCATCGGTCGAGTCAGCCGACCTTTCGGGGGACAAATGCATTGTAACAGTAAAAACCCCGAAAGGAACGGAGACTATTGAATGCGAAGTGGTCCTCTCTGCTGTGGGAGTGGTTCCGAACACAGCCGGTATCGGACTTGAACAGGCAGGTGTTAAGACCGAAAACGGTAAAATTGTTGTAGACGAATTCTACAGGTCATCAGCAGAGTGCATACATGCCATTGGTGATGTAGTTCACGGGCCGGCTCTTGCTCATGTAGCATCAGCAGAAGGCATCGTATGCACGGAGAAACTGGCAGGACTTAACCCCGATCCGGTTGACTATAAAAACATTCCGGCATGCACATATACCAACCCGGAGATAGCATCGTGCGGTCTCACTGAAAGTGCTGCAAAAGAGGCGGGTTATGACATAATGGTTGGTAAATTTCCTTTCACCGCCTCCGGTAAAGCAAATGCATCAGGCTCCAGGGACGGTTTTGTCAAGCTCATCTTTGACTCGGTTTACGGAGAGGTGCTGGGGGCACATATGATAGGTGACGGGGTTACAGAACTGATATCGGAAATAATTGTTGCAAGAAAACTGGAAACCACGGCTTATGAACTGATTAAATCGATCCATCCTCATCCTACTATGTCAGAGGCAATTATGGAGGCTGCAGCTGCTGCCATGGATGAAGTTATTCATTTGTGATATCCGAAACGCAACCATTATAGAATAAATAGCATCATACTTTATGATGATGCTGGGAATTTTATAAATTTTTTATATCTTTATAGGTTGTATCAGGTTTCAAACCTTGTCAGACTTAAAAGATATAATAAAAGGTTGCCTGGCCGGCAACAGAAGAGATCAGGAACTTCTGTACCGGCGTCATGCTTCCAGGCTATATGCGGTTTGCCTTCAATACTCCGGTAATGATGAGGAAGCCAGGGATATTCTTCAGGAAGGCTTCATAAAAATTTATGAAAATCTTGTGCATTACAAACATGAAGGTTCTTTTGAAGGCTGGATGCGCCGTATTATAGTCAATACCGCCCTTGAGAAATTCCGGAACAGGAACACCCTCTACAGGGTCGATGATATTGAAATGATAACGGAATCGGAAGCAGAGCTCTTCAGTGATGATTATCCGGGTCTGGAGGCAACGGATCTGCTCAACATCATAAGAGAACTGCCGCCGAAGTACAGGGTGATTTTCAACCTTTTTGCCATCGAAGGGTATTCCCACAGGGAGATAAGTAAAATGATCAATATCTCCGAAGGAACATCAAAATCAAATCTGTCGAGGGCAAGAGTGATCCTTCAGAGAAAAGTGAACTTATTTACAGGACTTAATAAACAGATCGTTAATGGATAACAGCGGAGCAAATATTGACCTACTGTTCAGGAACGGACTAAAAGATCTGGAAGTTTTACCTCCTCAGGGAGTTTGGACAAATATAAAACCTGTTATCAGAAGAAAGACCAGGCCTTTTGTACTGCTGAGGAGTGCTGCAATGATAGCAGTGGTAGTCTCACTTGCCGTGCTGGCTTATCAGTACAGCAGACAACTGGTGGTGCCGTCAGATAACCAGGTTATTGCGATAAGCGAACCGGAATCCCCTGTATTAAATGTTAATCCTCTCACTGCTGTTATTGCTTCAAGTGAAAACAGGCCCATCAATATACCGGTCAGACATGAAGTTATTGTAGCTGAAGAGAGCACACCCGTTATGGCTGATGTGCAGAAGGAGGAGGCCAATATATACCTGCCTGTTGTGAGTAATATTTCTATTGATAGTGATGCTTCTCTTCCTGAACCTGTTCTTGCCCTTTACAGGGGAAGAGTATTGGAATTTCCGGCTTCGGAAGATCTCAAGAGTGAATACCTGACAGATGATAATGAAAGCGTCCGCACTCAACGCTGGTCCCTTTCAGCCCTCGCAACGCCAACATATTACAAAGGAATCAGTTTCGCTGCCGACGAAGTTACACGACAGCTGATGGCCTCTGAACAGGCACGCGTTTCATATTCGGGAGGTGTTTCATTTTCTTACCAGCTGGGCAGGAAACTCAGCATACAATCAGGGATCTATTATTCATCAATAGGACATGAGGTTGGAGGCATTAGCGCTTACGGCGGATTCCGGCAATTTGATTATACAAAGGGAGATCCCAATTTCAGGGTGCTCACCTCAAGCGGAACCATCTATACCAATAACTCGGACATTTACCTTCTCGACAGAAGCGGAGAGCGAGTACTTACCAGGTATACTGCTGATGTTTTCGATCCGGTTAAGTCAGATCTTCAGTACCTTAATGGCTCACTGCAGCAGAATTTCAGTTATATTGAGATGCCATTTTTCCTGAGATATAAAGTGTTCAACAGGGGAATTGACCTGAACCTTATCGGGGGATTATCCTATAACCTGCTGATAAACAATTCTGTATATGCATCATCAGAAGGAAGCAGGTTTATGGTTGGCAGAACAGAAGGACTTAATCCATTTACCATAAGCAGCTCCCTGGGTATGGGTATGGAGTATAGTATATCAGACAAAGTGTCCCTGAACCTTGAACCAACATTCAGGTATTATCTGAACCCGTTTACGCAAATACCCGGGCTAAAGACACATCCCTACTCGTTCGGGGTATTCTCCGGATTATCATATAAATTCTGATACAGCCTCACAGCTGTTTTATCCTCAATTTAAGTATTGCTCTTCTGGTTTTCAGCCGCAAAAGTATTACCTTTGCATTTTGTTTTTTATGAGTATCCGGATTCAATAATAAGCTTCCATTGATTTTAACTCCGCGGAACGGAGGAGCTCGGCGAAGCCAAAATCAATTACTCCCTTCTTCGCTTTCGCATAGCTTCCGCGAAGCAAAGTAGGGCTGGGGCAAATAATTGATTTTCTGGTATAATTGGATTCAATAGTATTGTTAATCTCTGGTAATATTATTTAAAAGGTAGATTATGACAAAGGCAGGGAAAAGATCTGTATTCGCATCAGTGATATTGGTTAAGCTGGCAGTAGTGATTTATCTGATCACTTCCAGCACAAAAGGATTCGGGGAAACAATGGAGGTTGAAACCACAGGTGATCCTGTATTTGCCAACCGGCCTTACATTTTGCCGGATTATGTCACTTTTGCAGGAGAGAGGATGCCCCTGGAATTTTTCGACACGCGCGAAAGTCTTGACCGGGAGCTTCTCACCAGTGCATACAGGCACTCTTCAACAATTATGATAATTAAGAGGGCAAACAGGTATCTGCCGGTTATTGAGAAGATCCTTGAAGAGAACGGTATACCGGATGACTTCAAGTACCTGGTAGCTGCAGAGAGTGAATTCGCCAATGCAGTATCGCCCAGAGGGGCGACGGGGTTCTGGCAGATAATGGCTGCCACCGGCAGGGAGGCCGGCCTTGAGATCAATGCCGAAGTTGATGAAAGATACCATCTCGAGAAATCGACCCGGTTTGCATGTGATTATATTCGCAAATCGTTCGAGAGATTTGGCAGCTGGACACTTGCCGCAGCATCATATAACGGAGGCAGGGCAGCCGTCGATGAGCAGATCAGAATACAGAAAGAGAATAATTACTATGATCTTCTTCTTACTGAGGAAACGGCAAGGTATGTTTTCAGGGTCGTGGCATATAAGCTTGTTATATCCGATCCTGCAAACTACGGATTTGATATCCCGAAGGATGAGCTTTATCCGCCACTTGACTACTACGAGGTCAGGGTTGATGCTGCAGTCAGTGACTTTGCTGAATTTGCAAAGAGTTTCGGAACAAACTACAAATTATTGAAATTCCTTAATCCGTGGCTCAGGAAGCCCAGCTTAATGCCCCGATCAGGCCGTGAGTATACAATCAAGATCCCCTCAGAGGGAATGCGTATTGTTGAACAGGCCGGAAAAGAATTCTGAAACAAAGAGGGCAAAGACCGGAGATGAAAAGCGAGATAAAGATCCTGGGCGCACGTGTTCACAACCTGAAGAACATCGATCTCACCCTGCCCCGTAACAACCTGGTGGTAATAACCGGACTTAGCGGAAGCGGTAAATCGTCGCTCGCTTTTGATACCATATATGCGGAGGGGCAGAGACGCTATTTGGAGACTCTGTCAGCCTATGCACGTCAGTTCCTCGGGGGCATGGAGCGACCCGATGTTGACAAGATTACGGGTTTAAGCCCTGTTATCTCCATAGAACAGAAGTCGACCAACAAGAACCCAAGATCGACTGTTGGTACCATTACGGAGATATATGATTTCCTCAGGCTTCTGTACGCCAGGGCTGCTGAGGCCTGGTCGTATGCCTCTGGTGAGAAGATGGTCAGATATACGGACGATCAGATCATCGAACTTGTTAAAAGCCGTTATAAAGACCGGAAAGTTTATTTTCTGGCCCCCCTGGTACGAGGCAGGAAGGGCCATTACAAAGAGCTTTTTGAACAACTCAGACGGAAAGGTTTTCTGCACGTAAGAGCAGACGGGGAGATCAGGGAAATGTCGCACGGGCTCAGGCTCGACAGGTATAAAACACATTTTATTGAGCTGGTTATCGATAAATTCAGGGTAGGAGAGATCACAGACAAACGCATTCACGATTCTGTCCTCCTTGCCCTCGATCAGGGTGACGGGATGATGATGGTGCTCGATCATGAGAGTCATGAACCAAGATATTTCAGCAGGCACCTTATGTGCCCCGTAACAGGGCTGTCATACAGCGAGCCTGCCCCTCATACATTCTCCTTTAACTCACCTCAGGGAGCCTGCCCGCATTGTAACGGTCTCGGGGAAATCTCAAGCATCGACCTGAAAAAACTGATCCCGGATCCCGGACTTAGTATCCGCAAGGGTGGAATCGAGCCGCTGGGAAAATACCGTAACACCTGGATATTCTGGCAGATAGAAGCTATTGCCGACAGGAACGGCTTTACAATAGATACACCTGTCGGGGAAATTCCTGAAGAAGCACTCAACAAAGTGCTGTACGGATCGGACGATGTGCTAAAACTATCCAATACCCCCCTCGGGATGACGTCTAACTATTTCCTGACATTTGAAGGCGTGGTGAATTTCGTGGGCAATAGTGAGCAGATAAATGGTAAAAAGAATGGCTCAAGGCTGAAAGATCAGTACGTTCAGTATGAGATATGCCCC
>Ga0334882_1002883_pt1 | contig 16607 bp, 17 predicted proteins | sample GraSluR1_MG_5_FD_207226 | JGI IMG/M metagenome (GOLD analysis project Ga0334882, IMG submission 207226) | Sludge microbial communities from methane-producing bioreactor in Wageningen University, Netherlands - Granular Sludge_15_04-R1 | ecosystem: Engineered > Bioreactor > Anaerobic >... | reverse complement strand
CTTCCCGGACATGGGTCAGCAGTGTGGAGAATGGATCTGAAATGCAGGCTTACTGGCTGATGCCCTTCAGGAGAACCTGTAAAATTACATTTCTAAATTTAAGCGAAGAGCCTGTTGATATTGATTGTTCGATCGAAATAACAGGTTACAGGTGGGATAAGAAGAGCATGTACTTTGGTTCCGCATGGCACGAGTATCATCAGATTGAGGCTGCCGGATCTGAACTGACCGGAGGCACGGGTCTGCACACCGATATCAATTTTGCGAATATAAAAGGAAGGGGTGTTTATGCCGGCGACGCAGTAACAGTGTTCAACACTGTTGATGCATGGTGGGGAGAGGGAGATGAGAAGATATATGTCGACGGTGAATCATTCCCTTCGAGCTTCGGCACCGGAACCGAAGATTATTACGGGTACGCCTGGTGCCGGCCGGAGATTTTCTCTCATCCGTTTATTGCACAGCCGGATGGCAGTGGAAACTTTCATCCCGGGACAACGATAAACATAAGATATCGATCGCTGGATGCAATCCCCTTCAGGTCGGAAATAAGCTCAAACATAGAATTATGGCACTGGCTTCCTTCTGTGATAAATTACTCGCTTACAACATACTGGTATGTTATTCCGCCGTACAACATCAATATTCAGCCTGATCCTGAGGCTGTGAAAAGACCTGTTCCGGCTCAACCGGCATCTGCTTCTTCTGACTGATCGTGGAAATCGGGCCGGCATAATTCTCCCTGAAGGCAGTTACAGTGCCATAGCGCCAGGTCCTGAGCAGTATCCTGATAATAAAAAGAGCCTGAGAAAGAAGAAATAAAAGAAAGACACCGAAGCCTGATGCCGGTCTTATTTCAGGTATAAATTTCAAAATCAAGAGGCTGAGAAGAATCTGAAACAGCAGAAGAACGACCATCATCAGCCATGATCTCAGAATGTTACGGAATGTAAGGGTGAATCCTTCACCGATTGCTTTGAAACACGATTGTCTCTCCTGTGTTGCCTGCCATGCCCTCGAATAATCCGCGACAAGAAGAAACAGGGGCATCAACAGAAGAAAAACACCTGTCAATATCATCCCTGAGTTGTAAGCAGCACCTTCGGAAATGGTATCCGACTGCATTATGACCGAAACAGGAATAAGGATCAGAATAATAGCCAGACCTATAATCATCAGATTTATCAGTATCGTAATAACCAGGAAAGACCAGAAATTACGGGCAGATTCTTTAAAGAAATCTGAGAGCCTGCTGCTCCCTGCATATTCTCTCACACCGCCGAAGAGCCCTCCCGCAAAAAATACATTTAAGAGGAATCCTGCCATTATCACAAGGAAAAATCCCGAGAGAAAAAATGAAACAATTCCTGACAGGTGGTTGCCCAGGTCAGCAAAAACCTCAATATCTATTCCCTCTGCCAGTCTTTCTGTTATCAGGCTGTCACCAAGACCTGTTTTCAGGGCTCCTCTCAGGGGAGTTACAAAGATTGCTGCCGGTAAAAAGGAAAATAACCAGACAATTAAAATTCCCTTCCAGAGGCAGAGTGCGCGACATGCACCGGCTTTCAATGACTTAACTATCTGCATATAAACTATGTTATATCGATATCATGCTGATGAACAATTGTACAAAAAGCATTAATTTGCCTGTGATACGCCTGACAGGACCACGGTCAGGATCTGTTGTCATAGAATTGTTTATGAAGTTAACATCCATCCTTATCCTGTACTCCGGATCTATTTTCACCCACGCTATTTTCCTGTCACCTGTGTATTCATACTCTGTGTATCTCTCTTTTCCATCCCAATATTCTGTTATTTCTTCACCATCGTCAAATCCTATTAGTATTTCGACCGGGAGCATCACCTCCCCTACCCTTTCAATACAGGCAGTTGCTCTTATAAGTTTCTCATCTTCAGCTGATTCTTTTGTGACTGCAGTATCGGCCGCAATTCCGCCCATGCCGGATTCAGTAATAATCCTGTTGCTAATGGAGGAGACTTTGTAGTCGCATATACCCGTTCCGTAGAGTGTCTGATCGAAAAACCAGTTCATGTCCGGTCCGAACTTATTGCCGTGTATCCTTACGACAACGTCGTTAACAACATCAATAAAATCTTTCCCTGAAGGATGTTTAAAAGCCCACCGGTTATAATACTCCCTGAAAATCCCGTTCATGGTCTCCTCCCCTGTAATACCCATAAGGGTGAAGAGCCAGGTAGCAGCCTTATTGTATGACATCATGCTATAGGAACCCCGGGGGTAATTCCATGAATATTCATCATTGCTGACCAGCTGTTTCAGAGGGGAGGTAGTGTAAACCAGCCGGGAAAGAGCAGCATCAGGGATTTTCAGAAGCCGATGATCGATCATGGCTGAGTTTTTCCCATAGTAATGATCTACTATTCTCGCCTCCCAGAATGAGTTTACTCCCTCATCAAGCCATGGTTCCTCAAACTCGTTGCTTGCAAGGATCCCCATAAAATAGGCATGTCCGAATTCATGAATGGTGACCATTTCCGGCAGGCGTACCCATTCAGGCATCCTGTAAGATGAAATGGTTGTAAAGAGGGTGGTATATTCCATGCCTCCTGCTCCGCTGCCTGTTGCCGGGGGATCAATAAAAGTGAGATGTGGCCACGGATAGGGCCCGACATTTTCCGTCAGGTACTCCAGTGCATATTTAACTGCGGCAAACTGTCTGTTAACCTGCTCCAGTCTGTCGGAGGGTAAAAGAAGTGTAATATCAACATGCTTCCATTTATCTTTATGGACCGAGTATCCCGGCCATGCTGTCCATGCAAAATCAACGATATCTTCTGCCCTGAACAGCATTGTTTTTGAGCCATCGTCATTTCTCTTTTCCGAAAGCAATAATCCGCCACTACCCACAACATATTTTTCCGGAAGGGTTATGGTCACATCGTAAGCACTATGGTTTGAATAGAATTCGGAGTTTGCATGGAACTGATGGCAATTCCATCCGTCGGTCAGTGCATATCTCATCCCTGTTGTCTCATAAACACCGAATTTCGGGAACCATTGGGCAATAAAATAAAAATCTTTTGTGTATCCCGTCCTTCTGATGTTCGAAGGCATCTTTGTTTTAAATTTTATTCTGACAAATGCTGTGTCGCCCGGTTTAACAGGTTCCGGTAAAACTATCCGTATCACTGTGCTGTCATACGGATTACCGTCGTCGGGACTGAAATATTGAATAAAGGGCATCAGGTCATTCCCCGCACCACCGTAAAACTCAATAATATCTATCCAGCCTGCCTCAGAGGCTCTTATGCGCCCCCCGTAACCTTTGTTGAAAGTTGTTCTGCTGCTCTTAAAGGCATTCATATAGAGATGCATATGAAGGTCGGGAACGGCCGCTGTTGAATTATTTACCCAGAATGCGTCCATGACACCCTCAACGGTTTTCGATTCATCATCAAGCCTGGCGTCAATGGAGTATCCCGTCAGTCTGGGGCTGAGGGGTTCTTTAAGGATAATCTGCGAAAAAAGAAGATTTGATGGCAAAAATGCCAATCCCAATATTAAAAAAAGTCTCTTCACTCTGTCAGATCGGTATTTTCTTCACGAATACGGGAATGACCCGGCAAACAATTATTTCTTCACTTCTTCCCTCACCAGTGTTAACGGCACCTGTCCGTCCGGAGTTGAAGCGGCACCGGACATTTTTATATTGCTCTCCATCTTCAGACCTATGTTTATATCGGCTCCTTCGATATAAACCGTAAAAAAGAGCTGGTCATTTTCAAATCTGACCTTTTCACCCGGAATTTTATAATCGCTTCCCGGGAATCCGATAGAGGCAGTCAGTTTATTATCGGTATGGCCAATCTGTATGGTCCCTGTATTATAACCCTCGGGAGCATAAGGTGCCTCAAATTTCCAGTTTCCCACCGGATCGTTTCTGGTCTGCTGTGCCTGTGCCGTTATTGCCGGAACACAAATTAAGATTGTCAGAATGAATGGAATGATACGTTTCATGGTTCTTAAAATTTTTATTAATAGTAAGGATTATTTCACGGTTGAAGATAAAAAAAATAATGATAAAATGACATCAGGAAAAATTTCACTAATTTGGGATTCTTAAATCTGGTTAAGCCAGTATGAACATTCTGCATATTGAAGTGTTAAAAGATAAAAAAGTTAAATAATGAAGAAATTACTTATTCTGGGTGCCGGTACAGGAGGCACAATGATGGCTAATAAAATGCGTAAAGAGCTGCCCAGGGATGAGTGGAAAATTACGGTAGTTGATCAGAACAAAATTCATTATTATCAGCCCGGATTTCTTTTCGTCCCTTTCGGCTACTACAAGAAGGATGATGTAACAAAACCCAAGCAGAATTTCCTTCCTATAGGTGTGGAATCGGTTTATCAGCAGATTGATCGTATTGAACCTGCCGACAACAGAGTTTATCTGGTCAATGGAGAAGTACTTGGATATGATATTCTGATCATAGCGACAGGGACACGGATAATTCCCGAAGAGACACCCGGCCTTAAAGGGGAACTCTGGCATAAGAACATCTTTGATTTTTATACCATAGAGGGAGCAGAAGCTCTTGCCAGATTCTTCAAGACATGGGAAGGCGGGCATCTTGTGGTAAATATTGCTGATAATCCCATAAAGTGCCCTGTTGCCCCACTTGAATTTTCATTTTACGCTGATGCATTCTTTACAGAAAGAGGCATGCGCGATAAAGTTAAGATAAGTTATGTAACCCCTCTTTCAGGGGCCTTTACGAAACCGAGGTCGTCTAAACTGCTGGGCAGTCTTCTTGAAAACAAGAATATTGAGATGATAACTGATTTTTTCCTCTCTGAGGTAGATAACAAGCAGAAAGTCATTAAGGATTTCGGTGGGCGGGAGATACCGTTTGACTGTCTTGTAACCATACCGCTTCATAGTGGAGATATAGCAATATCAAAGAGCGGACTGGGTGATGAATTTGGCTTTGTAAAAGCAGACAAGCATACCCTTCAGTCAACACTTCACGGCAACATCTTTGTTATAGGTGATGCAGGTAACTTCCCGACCTCAAAAGCCGGTTCCGTGGTACATTTCCAGTCAGAAATTCTTACTGAAAATCTGATGTGTTACATCGAGAAGAGGCCTTTTACGGGAAAATTCGACGGTCATTCCAACTGTTACATCGAAACCGGGCATGGCAAAGGCGCGCTGATAGACTTTAACTATGAGACTGAACCGCTCCCGGGTTATTTCCCGTTCCCTGGTATAGGTCCCTTCAGTCTTCTCAAAGAGAGCAGACTGAACCACTACGGCAAGCTCATCTTCAGATGGATTTACTGGCATATCCTGCTTAAAGGAAAAGAGATGCCCATCGATACACATATGACAATGGCAGGTAAAAAAACAGATTAACAGACTCTGGCATGAAAACTACGGAAAAACCGATACAGGCGCAGATAGATGAGATCAACAGGAAACTGGATCTGATTCTGGATGAGGTGTCAGTCCAGCGTCAGAACAGGGAATCTGTTAACGACCTTATTGATGATGCTGCCATTATAGGAAAGGACGTGTTCCACCAGATGGTGGTACAGCTCGACAATGCAGGAATAGAACTGGACGGTGACGCCCTCAGATGTCTTGTTCTCAGGCTCGTAAGAAATGTAAGCAGTCTTGGAATGGTACTGCAGACCCTTGAAAGCTTTACAGACCTGGTTAAAGATCTGACCCCGATAGTGAAACAGATCGGTCTCGACGGTGTGCAGAAGTTCAATGAGCTGGAGCAGAAGGGATACTTCGATCTTATCAATCAGCTTACCATCACTTTCGACACTCTGATAACAAGATATAGCAGGGAGGATATTCAGAAACTATCCGGGAATCTGATACCTGTTACTGAAACCCTGATGAACATTACCGATCCCCGCCTGTTATCTAAAGTAAATGCTGCCACCACAGCACTAAGGGAAATCAATCCTGAAGATATTGAGGAATACTCTGTCTGGAGGCTCATGAAACAGCTCAGGAAACCGGAAGTAAGAAAAAGCATAGGGTTCATCATGGCATTTTTAAACAACATATCAGGAACAGTTAAAAAGAATTAATCATTCAAAATCTTATTAATACGATGGCACAAAAAATTTATGCAGGAAAACCAGTTGATGTAAATGAGGAGGGATATTTTACAGATCCCTCACAATGGACTAAGGAAATAGCTGTTGAAATAGCGAAGGAAGAAAATATTGAGCTGACTGAACAGCATTTTGCAATTATTGAATTTCTGCGCAACAGACATTCGGGTGGCGATCCGCTTTCAATAAGGAGCATCAATCATTCAGGAGTAATCGATGTAAAAACATTTTATCAGCTCTTTCCCGGAGCACCTTTAAAAAAGGCAACCAAAATTGCCGGTATTCCAAAACCGGCGAGTTGTGTATAATTAAAAACATAAACAGATGGCAACTGAACAGAAAAATCCGGTAAAAAAAGTCAATATCATATGCGCCAAAGGAGCGGTTGAAGATGTTTATGCAACGCTTATCCTTGGCAACGGAGCAGTAATGGAAGGCATTGAAGCAAATATCTTTTTTACCTTCTTTGGCCTCGATGCAATAATCAAGTCGAGAATGGACAAGCTCCATACAGCAGTTGTGGGAAATCCGGCTCTCAGGCTGCCCGGGGGAATGAGAATGCCGACACTTCTTGGAGTTATCCCGGGAATGGAAGCCTTTACTTCGTGGATGATGAAGAAGGAAATGGATAAGCTTGACATTCCTCCCGTAAGTGAATTCCTTGACCTTATTACTGCCGGAGGAGGTAAGATTTATGCCTGCAAGCTTGCTATGGATATGTTCAAATTCAGGAAAGAAGATCTCAGCGAGCACGTTATAGATATTCTGACTGTTGGTGAGTTTTATGAACTGGCAGGCGGTGAGGGATCACATATAATATTCACGTAGTGGTATGGGCGTTGCATGCAGCGCCCCGTACCATCTTACAGATCAGAATACCAATAATTTGAAGCCCAGTAAATTGACAAGTTTCTGACCGGGGCAGAAGATAGTGTATGCCATAGGCCATACTTTAGAAAGGTGTGCATCCTGCTGGTCCCTTATCAGAACAATAAGTTCATCGAGTTCATGAGGATTTGCTGAAAGGCTGTATTTATAACCGAGTGTTTCAATAAGTACTGCCAGATCGTTGTATTTTCCAAGGTTCTGCGTCATCTGATCTATTTTCTTTTCAAGTCCCTTTACTGCACCCTGCTTAAGAGGCCTGAAAAACCAGAGCTGATAGAGGAAATTTTTTGCCTTTTTCCTGAACTCATGCAGGTTATCCGGCTTAAGATTGTTGCGTGCAGACAGATAACTATGAATGACACTGTTATATGTCTGTTCCAGATCCCTGATAAGGATTACGGGATCTGTTTTACCGAGGCTCAGAAATCTTATCCTGTAACCCGATTTTTTCAACAGCTCCAGTATCTGTGCTGATTGCTCCTTTCTCTTCTCAATTGTCTCTTCTACGGGTTCTGAAATGTTAAGCAACTGGTTAAGAGGTTCGTAATCCTTCAGATCCGAGAATAGTACGGCATGTGTTTTCCTGAGGTTCTTAAGCACCTTCCTGTGAACAGATGTTTCCCTCCATGAACTCATCAGCCTTCCGACCTCTCTCAGTGCCTGATACTCCCGCCTGTATGATTCCTCATCCATTTGTGACCGCACAAGCTGAAGAACCGCCCTCGATTTCTTCATAAGGACCCTTATGTCATGAACGGCCTTGTCATCAGGTAATTCATTCTTTTTAAGCAGCATCTGTGCTTCACTTATATAACCTGCCAATGCAGGCTTGACCTCTTTAAGCTTTATGTAATCAAGTAACATGTTGCTATTCTGAAGTTACTCCTCGATTTTCTAAAAATAAGCATTATTAAAATCTTTTCAAAAAACAGGTGATTCAGGTGAGCTTCGGGAGTACCGGAATTAAAAAATATTTTCTGGATCCGGTGAAAAAGCTAAATTTGCTTAATATCTGAAATAAACATCAATTATGGCAAAAAACAGTAAGGGCCTCAGAATAGGTATTCTGACAGCGGGTGGCGATTGTCCGGGCATTAATGCAGCCATACGCGGTATAGGGAAGACCGCTATCGTCAAGTACGGGATGCAGGTAATCGGGATAAGCGACGGTTTCTCGGGACTGATCACGAAAGAGTACACCGAACTGACAGAACGGGATCTTTCCGGAATACTAACCATGGGCGGTACTATTCTGGGAACATCCAGAGAAAAACCCTTCAAGAGCAACGGCAAAAAAAAGAACGAAATAAAGAAACCTCTTCTTATAAAGGAGCATTATGAGCAAATGGATCTCGATTGTCTTGTATGCATAGGCGGCAATGGCACCCTTAAGACAGCTTACCTCCTTTCAAAGGAGGGGTTGAATGTTGTTGGAATACCGAAAACAATCGATAATGATGTCTGGGGAACTGATATTACTTTCGGATTCGATTCTGCGGTAAATATAGCAACGGAAGCTATAGACAGGCTCCACTCCACTGCCAATTCACACAAGAGGATAATGCTCATCGAGGTAATGGGCCACAATGCAGGGTGGCTGGCCCTCTACTCCGGGATTGCCGGTGGCGGGGATGTGATACTGATCCCCGAAATACCTTACGACGAGGAAAAGATTGCTGAGTACCTTATGCACCGGGTAAGTGAGAACAAACCATATTCCATTGTTGTTGTTGCTGAAGGCATAAAGATCCCCGGCAAGGAGAGATCTCCTGCCCAGTATCTGACCAGAAGAATATTTGAACTCACAGGTCTTGAGACACGTGAAACGGTTCTCGGTTACATTCAGAGAGGCGGCAGCCCGTCTCCCATGGATCGTGTTCTTGCAACAAGATACGGAACACATGCAGCTGAAATGATTGCTAAAAGGAACTTCGGAAAGATGGTTGCACTTAAAAACAATGAAATAAAAACTGTAAACCTTGATGAGGTTGCCGGCAGGCTGAAACTTGTTGATCCCGAGAGTCCCCTCGTTTCAAAAGCCAGAAATATGGGTACAAGCTTTGGAAACTAAGGTCAGGCTGAATCTGACTCTTCCGGTATGATTACAAACTATTAACAGTAAAAGGATGAAAAGATTGATATTCGTGAGGCACGGACGGGCAGAGGAGCTTCCGCCCCAGATAACCGATATCGAGAGAACCCTCACAACCAAAGGGAAGGTTGTATCCAGACAGATGGCCATAAGACTGAAAGACAAAAATATAATTCCCGACATCTACATCAGCAGTCATGCATTCCGCGCCTTGGAGACTGCGCTTATCTTTGCAAAGGAATTTGAGCATAAACCCGATAAAATACTCGTAAGAAATAAATTATACTTTAATATCAATTTCAATACACTGTCAGAACTATTATCGGATTTAAGCGATGATGCGACAACTGTAATAATGTTCGGACACAACCCTTCATTCACTGAACTTCCCGACAGGCTTTGCCGTACAGGATGCGATTTTTTGCCTAAAAGCGGTATGGTAAGCCTCGTATTCAAGACCGATGCCTGGAAAGAGCTTATCAGGGAGAAAGGGAAACAGGAATTCTTTATGAGACCCGAAAAGACATTATGAACAAGACCTTCATACCTAAAGAGATAAGCTGGCTTGCCTTTAATGAAAGAGTGCTTCAGGAAGCAGAGAACAAAGAGGTGCCCCTCGTTGAACGCCTCAAGTTCCTTGGAATCTATTCCAACAACCTGGATGAATTCTTCAGAGTCAGGGTAGCTACCCTCAGAAGATTGTCGCAATTCGGACCGAAATCAAAGAGCATCCTTGGATACAGCCCCAAAGCAACTCTCAAAAAGATCCAGGAAATAGTGCTCATTCAGAATACAAAATTTGAAAAGATCTACAATAACCTTCTCCAGGAACTGGCGAAACACAAAATACACATAATCAACGAAAAACAGCTTAACCAGGAGCAATCGGAATTTGTAGGGCACTATTTCCACTCGGAAGTGAGAACAAGGCTTATGCCGTTTCTTATCAAACCAGGTGAAAATTTTCCTAACCTGACAGATGATGCAATATATTTTGCCATTAAACTGGAGAAGAAGAACAGCCAGAAGGTAAAATACGCCCTTCTTGAAATACCGGCAGATATACTCCCCAGATTTATTTTCCTGCCGGAGCACGATGATAACAGGTATCTGATATTCATAGACGATATAATCAGGTTTGGCCTGAGAGAGATATTTTTCATTTTTGATTTTGATTCTGTTGCTGCATACACCATAAAACTCACCAAAGATGCAGAACTCGAAATAACTGATGATATTTCTGAAAGTTACATAGATAAGCTTGCACGAAGCCTTCAGCAAAGAAAGTGGGGTTCACCTGTAAGATTCATTTACGACAGGGAGATCCCGCCTGATCTGCTTAAAATAGTCACAAAAAAACTTAATTTCGGCCCGGATGATGTTATTGTTCCAGGCAACAGGTACCATAATTTCAAGGACTTTGTAAATTTTCCGGATCCCGGCCGTAAAAAATTCTACTTCGAACCCCTTTTACCTCTTCAGCATAAAGATATCACTGAGAGAAAAAGTATCCTTTCAGCAATGAAGAAAAAGGACATCATGCTCTTCTTCCCTTACCATCCCTTTGACCATTTCATTGATCTGCTGAGGGAAGCATCCATCGATCCGCTCGTCAGTTCAATACATATAACACTATACAGGCTTGCCAGAAATTCAAGCGTGATAAATGCCCTTCTCAATGCCGTCAGAAACGGAAAGAGAGTCACCACTGTTGTGGAACTGCAGGCCAGATTCGACGAGGAGGCAAATATTTACTGGGGAAATAAGCTTATGGAAGAGGGTGTTAAGGTGATCTATGGTGTCCCGGGCCTAAAAGTACATTCCAAACTTTGTCTGATAACCAGGATTAACAATGATATAACCGAACGTTATGCAGCAATCGGAACAGGCAACTTTAACGAGAATACTGCAAGAATCTACACGGATCATCTTCTCCTTACCACAAACAAAAAAATAACATACGAGGTTTACAAGGCATTTAATTTCTTCAATATAAACTATAAAAAAGATAACTATTATCACCTGATCCTTTCACCTTTCTTTCTTAGAAATAAAATTAACCAGTTGATTGATAATGAAATAAAAAATGCACAGGCAGGGAAAAAATCTTATATATATATAAAGATCAACAATATAACCGATACGGAGATTATTAATAATCTTTACAGGGCGAGTCAGGCAGGAGTTACAATAAGGCTCATCATCAGAGGAATGATATCCCTGGTACCGGGGATCAAAGATGTAAGTGATAACATTAAGGCTATAGGAATAGTTGACCGTTTCCTTGAGCATACCCGCTTCTTGATTTTCTGCAACGGAGGCAATGAAGAATGCTATATTTCTTCTGCTGACCTGATGACCCGTAATCTCGATCACAGGGTTGAGGTAACTTGCCCAATTTTTGACAAGAATATCAGAAATGAGATCAGACAGATCTTCGAGATACAATGGAGCGATAATATTAAGGCCAGGAAAATAGATGCAGGACTTACCAATAAATTTGTAAAGTCAGGTAATAAAACGGTCCACTCACAGATTGAGGTCTACAACTATCTAAGGAAAGTACACGAGAAATCGTCAGATAAATTATGATTATCAATGAATTACACAACACTAATCACAGGAACAATACTTATTGCTCTCTTCTCCTGGTATTATTCGGTGAAATACGGACGTTATCACGGAATACCCCGTTTTTTCTCATTTGAAAGCATATTCATTTTAGTTGTTCTCAACCTTAAAACATGGTTTCATAATCCTTTTTCCACTTTACAGTTAGCCTCATGGATATGTCTTATTTCCTCGGCATACATGGGAATAACAGGTTTCCTTTTATTATGGAAAAGAGGTAATCCCATAAAGAATCTGGAAAACACAACCGTGCTGGTAAGATCAAATTTATACCGTTTCATCAGACATCCGCTCTATTCATCTCTGCTCCTCATTGGCACCGGGGTAATGCTAAAATATCCTGCACCATTGCAGATAGCTCTTGGAATGGTGAACATCATTGCCTTATACTTTACTGCAAAGATCGAGGAAAAGGAGTTGATCGAAAAATTCGGGGACGAGTATTCAGAATACATGAAGGAGACAAAAATGTTTATACCTTTTGTTATCTGAGCTTTATAACAATTTGTTAATTAATTAATTAATCAATGAAATGAACTCTTCCTGCAAATTGTTGTTATAGTCAAAACAACAAATTATAAGAATGAAAAGAAGAGATTTAATTCAGAAGATTATTCTTGGCGGGGCAACTGTAATTATAGTTCCTTCAGTTATCAGCAGTTGCTCAAAAGATGAAGATGATACTGGTGGTGGTGGCGGAGGAGGAACAGCTCCTAAGCAGCTTACTATCGATTTGACAAGTCCGACCTATTCTGCTCTGAACACAGCCGGTGGCAGTGTAATAGTCCAGAATATAATTGTGGCCAACACGGGCAATGACGTATTTGTCGCACTGAGCAGTGTTTGCACTCACGACGGGTGCGCTGTTGGATATAATCTGGCGGCAAACAATTTTCCGTGTCCTTGTCACCAGTCAGTTTTTGCCGCCAACGGAAGTGTTGTCACAGGGCCGGCAGCCACATCTTTAAAATCGTATGCTATTAACAAATCAGGCAATACACTTACGATCAACCTGTAATAAGTTCGTTGAAGCTGGTGCGTTAAAAATAAGTTTACTTTATTATTTTTGTTGTTGAGGTGGTCTCCATTTCAAGAGGGAAGTTCATCTGACCCGAAACATCAATCATTCCCTGCAATTTGCCTGTCACATTTTGTTCAACAAAATAACCCTCCCTGATGGCAAAAAAGAGGGTTGATTTACCTTCGAACGACCCTGAAGTAAATACCCCCATACCCTGTGCTTCTGTACTCATCGTTTGTGTACCTTCCAGATCTGAAGTTATCCTGGCGCATTCGATCCCGCCAATTTTCTCAATCCCTTCGAATATGCTTACTGAATTTGTGATGGTTCTCATCGACATGCCCGGAGTAACCAGATCAGCAGTGTCTGTTGAGCTCCAGGTCTCTCCGGGTGACAGAGAAGCAACAGGCAGCTTTGGAAAGAAATCATAAAAGGCCTGTGAGGCATTTGTCTGACTGCTCCCATCATATGAATATACAATTTTTTGGGCTTCAGAAATATCAGACACCTTACCGGCGGTGGTTAAGCCCAGATTAAATACTTTGCCTTTAATAGCCTGAACAGCCCCTCCACCGAATCCTTGCGGAGAATCGATTGTTTGTCCCAGAGTGTCAATACGGATCTCAAGTTTCAGACCAGAACCCGATGGTCCGGCTCCTTTTACGGAGCATCCCAGACTTGAATTTACATTAACCTGCATGGATTGACCCTGAATATCCATCAACTGAATTATTCTGTTGTTCTGGAGGTATTTCACATAGTTGCCGTCAGGGTAGTTGTAGGCAAGCTTAACGGATCCTTTCTGCTGAAAAGAGTCTGTGCCATCATTATTATAACCTGATGAAATTAAAACCATTAAGGCTATCAATAATGTTACTGTCAAAACTGAAGTGGAGACTTTTGCTTTCATAATATCTGATATTAATTGATGGAAGTATAAAATTACTTAAAACGAATATCATAAATGCATATGACCGGTAATATTATTTCTCACTTGTATCGTCTCAGACCCGTAATTTAAATCTTTTCACACCAGGAGTAAAAAGGATTACTATGGGCGGGCACGGAATCTCATTACTTCAGTATCTTTACTTCCAGGGTTCCGCCGATGCCTGCCTGATCATCTTTAATTATTACAACAGATTGTATGTCTGATTTCTGCAACATCAGATCAGCAACTTCCCTTACCATGTTCGCGTTTTTTACCATATTGCATGCTGCCGTTGCCCATGCATCAGCAAGGGCTCCTGAACGGCATGCGATTAAACATGCATCCGCCACGCCAGAACTGTAAGAATGCCCCACTGTTCCTGAAGAACAACAGACCGACAGGGGTGTCTGAGCAGGTTTTATCTCCAGACCAAGTTTGTCTGAAAGTGGTGAAGAACCTGCATAAACCGATACTGTCACCGGCGAGGTGATCTTCATAAAGATATCTCCTCCGTTCTCAACAACAACTTCAGGAATTCCGAACCCGGAAATCAGATCCATGCATACATGTTCTGCCATAGCGCCGGCCACACTGCTCATAGGACCCGTTCCGGCCTTTTCAGACGCCTCATACATCTCCCTGATAAGAAAGTGCGGATCACCAGACGCCTTGAGCGGCGAGAGTGAGTGGAGGAAATCAGGATTTTTCCTGATATGTTCCTCCAGTACCTCTCTGTAAAACAGAACCCTGTGCTCTGCATAGTCCTCAATTTCAGGCGCATAGACCTCTGCACTTACGGCTATCCACAGATCAGTTTCCTGACAACCGGCAGTGAAGGATCTCCACCTCTCGTTCCCCATTGACCCGCGATAGAGTCTGGGCTGATATGTATCACTTTCAGTCAATATCTATTGAGAAAAGATTAAGCGGGCACGACCGCAGGCAGAGTTCACATATAACGCATTTTTCAGGTTCAAAAAGGAGCTCCGCTGTACGCCTGTCCATTGTAAGTGCTCCGGCAAAACAGACGGCAGTGCAGGCGCCGCAATGTATGCAGAGATCTTCCCTGCAGTGGATCTTCTTCTCAATAGGTTCACATTCCACGTTTTGCTGGCGGATGTATTGCATACCCTTTTTAAGGATTGCAGGGGGTGCAGTCATCTCCATAACCAGATGGCCTATCTTTCCCGGTGAAACATCAGCTTTCACAATGTTCACCATGATATCATATTTCTTTATAAGGTTATATGTTATAGGTTCACCTGTCGCATCAGGAGAAAAAGTCAGTACGAATCTTTTACTTGTCATTGCTTGATTTATTACCTGTTAAACTCAAAGTCTGATATCCAGTTTATTCAATCCTGCTGTTGTGGGGAAGAGGGCCACCGGTTCGGTAAGCAGAAACCGGCCTTCAGATATTTCCTTTTTCAGCAGATCAGCTATCTCCCGCGCCACTTTAACGCTCGACAGGGGAGCTGTCCGCACCTTTTTACCATTAAAGGATATTTCACCTGCAAAAAGTGATTCATAGTCAGTCTTTCCGAGAACCTCAAAATTACCTGACCCGTAATCAATAATATTTGTCTCTATCTGGCTGTTCCTTATTGTCAGCCTTCGGGCCATCTCCTCATCCAGTACAGGGATCGGAATTCCGATGCCAACGAACAATGTTACACCGTATTTTTCGAAATATGCAGCCTTAATAAACTGAGTGTTCATCTGTTTTGCATCGCCTATCAGGGCAAGTGTTGCTGCATTTCCTACCGGAACACCATGTTCGTTCAGTGGTTTTCCCGTATTAAACTGCGTTCCGTGCCATGCAACGTAGCCATGGGTCCCGCCGAAAAAAATACGTGTCCCGACTCCTATGGTTCTCAGTTCGGGATCATTCAGCAGGGGACTCAGTTCACCTGATGTCGAGAAATTTGCATTGCCAAACTGAGGCAGCAGGGTCCCCATATAGGTGAATTTCAGTTTTGAAGTGCTGTTCACCGCAACGTTATAGTTCTGGTATGCATTTCTCGGGTTAAACATAAAAAACTCATTCACTGAGTTCCTGTTTATGAATGTTTTAATCTCTGTTCGGGGGTAGCAATCGGTTCCCTTGGCCATAGCCTGAAGGATAACATCTTTACCTGCAATCAGATCTTCAATCACATGAGCGCCCCCGTATGTATCGTATGGCATTGCCGTTTCGGTAGCTCCGATATATGCATCGACCGCTGCAATGCCACCATAAGCAGGGACATTGTTCAGCGTAAGCTTTTCCATGCGCATAGGCGGAGAGGAATGACCGAAGTTGATAAAAGCTCCCGAGGAACACATTGGCCCGAATGTAGCGGTTGTTACCACATCGACCCTGCGGCTGATCTCCTCAGGAGTCATCTCTTTTCCCATTGCCGAAACCTGTTCGGCGGTCAGGACAACGGCTTTGCCGTTCCTGATCTTCTCATTGATCTCCTCAATGCTTCTTTTCTTTGACATACGTATTAAATTAAGTGTTCATAAAGCACTCTTTCAGCAGTCTTTGTTACTGACATAAAACTTTTTAAGGCTTTGTGCTGTTCGCAAAAACTTCAATTTATAATTCCCTTTCCGGGTAGGTTTTAGCACCTTTCGGAAAATTTTATCCCGCGGTTGCTAGAGGATCGCCGAGCCTAATCTCTCCCCTCTTCTCTATAAACCAGACTTTTCCTGCGAAAAGGATGGATACGGGGCAAATATAATGTTTACTGTTGAAATATGCAACAGGACGTTCAAGGTTCAAGTGCAGTTGGCAGTTGGCAGTTAAATCACACAAATTGTCGATGCCTGAAATACGTTGACCGAAAAAACGGTTAACGATATGACAAAAGTAAGTTTTTTTGATCACGAAAATAAGCCTGACTACCATCGGTATTTCAGTGAAGATTTTAAGAAG
>Ga0334882_1002882_pt1 | contig 16617 bp, 10 predicted proteins | sample GraSluR1_MG_5_FD_207226 | JGI IMG/M metagenome (GOLD analysis project Ga0334882, IMG submission 207226) | Sludge microbial communities from methane-producing bioreactor in Wageningen University, Netherlands - Granular Sludge_15_04-R1 | ecosystem: Engineered > Bioreactor > Anaerobic >... | reverse complement strand
AAAAAAGTACAGTTTGGAAAACTATATACTCTGTGCAGCTAGAATATGCAGCAGGAAGAATCAGCTTGCATTGTGCAGGGCGGCGCAGTATTTGAAATATGAACTGGTACTTGTGGGAAATATAAATGACAAGGCATATTTTAGAAAATGTATGAATTATAGAAATGTAAAATATCTTGGATTTATGGATAAATATAATCTATATAATGCATATAGATGTGCGAAGGTCCATATACTCCCAAGTTTTGTGGAAACTCCGGGGCTTTCATCACTTGAAGCCGCTTCTCTGGGATGTAACATAGTGTCGACTCTGGAGGGGAGCAGTAAGGAATATTTTAAAGATAAATGTATCTATTGCGATCCCTACAGTGAAGTGAGTATAAGAAAATCACTTGAAAATGCCTTGAATATGGCTGAAAGGGGCGGAGAATCCAAGGAATTAAAAGAATACGTGAATTTAAATTACAATTGGGAAAAATGTATAGATAAATTATATAGAAGCTATGAGATTTTATTAAGTTAGACCAGGTGATATTTATGGCAACTTTTATTCAAATGCCTACAGTTCCATATAATAGAATGTATCAGAGACCACAGCAGATAATGAGAAAATTGAGTGAGAGAGGACATACTGTATATTATATGGACAATATAAGGGAAAACTATATCATAAGAATAAATAAAAAATTATATGAGATTGGAGCGAATTACAGTATAGACACAAATCGGTTGGAGAGACCGATAATATTATGGTGTTCTCATCCGGAGAATGTAACCAGGATAGATAATCTATATCATGATTATATAATATTTGACATAATAGATGATTATTCCTACGAGTTTGAAAGCTGGAATGTATATTTAAAGGATATGTTGAAAGCTGCAAATATCATATTTGCCACTTCTGAAGAACTCTACAATAAATTTTTGACAGAATGTCATAAAATATACATGATAAAAAACGGACTGGATATAGAAAACTTTTCACCGGATAAAAAGAGCATTCCTGCAGATTTGCCATCAGGGAAAAAGATTGTGGGATATGTGGGGGCTGTTGCCGGCTGGATAGACTGGGAATTGATAAAATATATATCTGGAGGCAATTATAATATTGTTTTCATCGGTCCCAAAATTGGCAGTATAGATTTGGAGTTCAATAAAAATAATGTGTATTTTTTAGGAGAGAAAAAATACTGGCAGCTTCCATTTTATATAAGTAATTTTAATTGCTGTATTATACCTTTTAAAGTAAATAAAATGACCAACAGCTGTGATCCTATAAAGTTATATGAGTATATGGCATTGGGGAAACCTGTAGTAAGTACTGCCATACATGAAATAATAAAACTAGGGAATCTATGTTATGTATCTAGAAACTTTACAGAATTTATTATAAATCTGAATAAAGCGATTAATGATATCGATATGGAAACAGCCATTGCAAGGAGAAGGTTTTCAATAAATAACAGCTGGGATGAAAGGGTTGATCTGGTAATTAAGAAATTAAAAGATGACAATATATTATGACAAGCTACCGCATACTTGTTATTTTAAGACAGGGTAGCCCGAACGTAATCCGATTATAAAATTCCAATATTGTTGAAATACTTTCTATTGAATTTGATTTTTTCGTCTTCCGGTATAAATGCTGCTGCCATTTCATTGTGTTCATATGCCAGTTTATGATTACCAATGATATCATAACATACACATAATTGAAGGTGGGGAATCCATGTCCAATATGCATCATTGAAAAACCCGAGGCTGTCTTTGGGTTTTTCCACTTTCAGGGCCATGTCATACCAGAAAATTGCCTGTGCAATTTTGCTTTCTTTGAAAAACGATAAGCCTAATCTGCAGCATCCTTCAGCTCTGGGATTGTCATATTCAAAGCTCTTGAATATATAATTTCTTGCCTTTAAAAATTCTCCTGTCTTCTCGTAATAATCAAATATTTTATTACATACATTTATATTGTCTTCATACCAACCCATGTTTGAATTTAGAAATTTAGTATAGTATTCAACTGCCTCCTCATATCTGTTGTGGTCATAGAGTTCATTTCCATAATAAAGTATGTCTCTTAAAGAAAAATCCACACCTTGTTTTAACTTATTTTCATATATTTCAATATTTCTCTTAGGTTTATACTCCATCTTTCTATGGGTTATACTTATACTGCTGTTGATTATATTTCCGTATACTTTGAGATATTCATGAACAAACCCTAGCCATCTGAAATTTTTTTCTCTTTTTATCAATCTATTTCTCCTGTAACTCAAAGTTATATTTCCGTATTTGTCAAATCCAACATTATACTTCATTGTTACAGAATCCACAGAGTGATCCAAAGTATCTTTCAATGCGCTGAATTTTTTTATGTCTTCAGGAAGAAGAATATCATCTGCATCCATCCATAATATATATTCCTTGGTTGCTTTGCTGAAAGAAAAGTTTCTTGCAGCAGAAAAATCGTCTACCCATTTAAAATCATATATTTTATTGGTAAACTTTTTACATATATTTATTGAATTATCAGAAGAACCTGTATCTACAATTATTATCTCATCTACTATGTCTTTGATTGAATCAAGGCATCTTTCTATTACTTTTTCTTCGTTTTTGATTATCATACATAAACTTATAGTTATAAAATTTGGCAAAAAATCATCTCCTCGTTTAAAATCTTTATGTATAATAGGATAAGAACAAAATAATTGATAGAAGGACTGCTTAAGCAGTCCTTCTAAAAATGGTGTATTAGGAAATTCCAACACCTGCACTGGCGTAACCTGCAACGGTATTAATGAGACTAAGTCCTGATGCCGTTGCTGAGAATACCAGTAATAGTCGGGTACCTGCAGTTACAGAAATTGATAATCCTTCAGTCAATCCACTGCTCGTATTGCCTATAGATACTAAACCAGACAGTGCCGGAGATAAAGTTGCAACAGCACCCGGAATTGCAGTGAAACTATTGTCAGGAGCAGTCGATTGATATAACTGTGCTGTAATAGTTGTTGTTGAACCTATAAGAGATAATGCTGCACTTGTACTGAAATATGCTGCTATTGAGGTTATAACTCCATCACGGGGAACTGAAAATGCCATATTAATCAATGTCCCTGCAGCTCCAGTCAAATCAATTGTTCCACCTGTGACGTTTATATTAGTAGCAGAGTTTCCGAATCCCAGAACGCTTGCTGTACCAATTAATCCACCAGCAACAGTAGTCAGCACGACAGGACTTCCAGATGCAAATGGAATTATAGCACCAGCACCATCAGCACCGGCAGGGCCAGTAGGACCAGTAGGGCCTATAGGACCTTGAGGGCCGGTAGCACCTGGATTGCCTTGAATACCTTGAGGACCTTGAGGACCGACAGGACCTTGAGGACCAGTAGGGCCAGTAGGGCCGACAGAACCTTGGGCACCAGTAGCACCTTGAGGACCAGCAGGGCCTTGAGCGCCAGTAGGACCGGTAGGGCCAGCAGGACCTTGAGGGCCTTGAGGACCCTGATCACCGGCAGGACCCTGGGCACCAGTAGGACCAACAGGACCCTGAGGACCTTCTACACCTTGAGGACCAGTAGGACCGGCAGGACCAACAGAACCTTGGGCACCAGTAGGACCGGCAGGACCAGCAGGACCCTGGGCACCAGTAGCACCGTTGGCACCGGTAGGGCCAGTGGCACCTGTATTACCCTGAATACCCTGAGGACCCTGAGGACCTTCTACACCCTGTGCACCAGTAGGACCAGTAGGGCCGGCAGGACCAACAGGACCTTCTACACCTTGAGGACCGGTAGCACCAGCAGGACCGACAGGACCTTGAGAACCTTCAGGACCCTGGGCACCAGTAGCACCCTGAGGACCAGCAGGACCTTGAGGGCCAGTAGCACCGTTGGCACCGGCAGGACCCTGTGCACCAGCAGGACCTTGAGGGCCTTGAGGACCGGTAGGACCTACGGCACCATCAGCACCGGCAGGACCCTGTGCACCAGTAGGACCAGCAGGACCCTGAGGACCGGTAGCACCATCGGCACCGGTATTACCCTGGATACCTTCTGGACCTTGAGGACCCTGGGCACCAGTAGGACCGACAGGACCTTGAGGACCGGTAGCACCGTTGGCACCAGCAGGGCCCTGAGGACCAGTAGGGCCTTGAAGACCTTGAGGACCGGTAGCACCGTTGGCACCGGCAGGGCCCTGAGCACCAGTAGGACCGACAGGACCTTGAGGGCCGGTAGCACCGTTGGCACCAGCAGGACCCTGTGCACCAGTAGGACCTATAGGACCTTGAGGGCCGGTAGCACCGTTGGCACCAGCAGGACCCTGAGCACCAGTAGGACCGACAGGACCTTGAGGGCCAGTAGCACCGTTGGCACCAGCAGGACCCTGTGCACCAGTAGGACCAACAGGGCCTTGAGGACCGGTAGCACCGTTGGCGCCGGCAGGACCCTGGGCACCGGTAGGACCTATAGGACCAGCAGGGCCTTGAAGACCTTGAGCGCCAGTAGGACCGACAGGACCCTGAGGACCTTGAGCACCAGTAGGGCCTATAGGTCCGGCAGGACCTTGAGGACCAGTAGGTCCAGTTGGACATATAGGGCAAGGTGGAGGGCAAGGCGGTGGACAAGGCGATCCGCAATCATATTCGATTGACAGATAAGGAGGGTTTTGACCTCTGCTGCTGTCATATCCTATTATTGTATTCACAATATTTTCTATTCCTATTAAGGTTAGTCCATTATTTTCAATAGTGTGGTTGTACCATCCTCTAACCAACTCAGTAATATCTATTTGTATATAATTACATAAATCACCATCTGTAATTATTGTAGATCCATAAGGAGTTTGAAATACATTTGGTTTGTTATTCCACGTAACTGTATTTTCACTAAAGTCATTTAAATTTCTATATGCAGTCACGTATTGAGGCTGAAGGTTGCAATCTGGCGTGTTTTTTCCATTTACATAGAGATTTAAAACGGCATTTTTTATTGTACATCCAGATGGAATTGAACCTGGAATGTTGAATTTTAACAGGGATCTATACGCATCTGCATGTCCGCAGTTTTGGGTATATTGCCCGGTATATAAGGATGATGATGAGACAAAATTGGTATTTGAGAAAAACTCTGCTACATACACATCATCCGTTGGATAAGCTGTATAAAAAGCCATAGATTTACCTCCTCACTTTCGAGTATTATTCTGTTGTAATGAATGTTTTAAGTTTTATTTGTGGTTCAATTATAATATATGGATTCCTATTAAACTTGGTTACATGTTTTACAGGAATACAGACATAAAGATGAATATAATCAGAGGATTCAGTACTGAAAGTGTATTTCAATACCAAATCCTCTGATTTACAGACGAAAATATGGAATATCTCATTGTTTTGAGACAATCCATATAATAATTTAATATTAATGTATAGATAGGCAACTTGGTTTAAAGCTGTATATCTATATTTTTAGTTGCAGGAGCATCCGCAGGTTACTATTGCTCCAAGTGTTGAATTGTTCAGTGAAAGTGTACCAAGGGCAACAGTTGTTGTTGCTACTACCGTATAGGTACAGCATCCGTCAAAACATGAATCATCACAATCGCAGACAAAGAATGAAAAAGTATCATTGCCTATTGCTATAGGACCGTAGCTCCATGTTGGACCTATAGGAACTGGATTCATCTGACCAGTGCATTGTTTGAATACTTGAAATCTCAAAATACCGGCACCTGCAACGGTTCCTATGAGATTGGTGGCAAATTCAAGTTTTACACATGGATTTGATATTTTTGAAGTATTCAAATTCAGGGAAGCAACAGTAAAACTATCTCCAATTGATACAAGAGGTACTACAGTTGAAGTAGGACAGCTACATTTAATTATTGGCTGACAGCTTTTTTCTTCTTTTTGTTCTACCTTGCAGGGATTTACAGCGCAAGGATTATAATTATTATCGTAGCAATTGCCATTTGATAATGAATTCATAAATAAAATCCTCCTTAAATATACATATAAATTAGAGTAAAAAATAGTTTGTTATCAATTTTGTCATTGACTCCTAATACAATATATGAGTCTTGATAAAAAAGGTGATGATAAATGCATTTCCAGCTGGTTTTTTGATAATTACTTTGATTGTGTCAAAGATTACTATATAATTAGTATTGTGCAAGGAGATGAAGTGGAGATGAAAAAAATAGAGCTTTTGGCACCTGCAGGTAATCTTGAAAGTGTGTATGCGGCAGTTCAATCTGGAGCAAATGCTGTTTATCTTGGAGGAAGTAGATTTTCGGCCAGGGCATATGCGGACAATTTTGATGATGAAATTATGAAAAAAACAGTTGATTACTGCCATCTGTATGACGTAAAGATATATGTTACAGTAAATACAATTATAAAGGAAAAGGAAATTAAAGATGCGGTTTCATATGCAGGGTTTCTATATGATGTAGGAGTTGATGCACTTATAGTTCAGGACATAGGATTTGCAGTTCTTGTAAAAAAATATTTTCCAAACTTTAAACTTCATGCATCAACCCAGATGACGGTACATAATTTAGAAACCGCCCTTTTTTTAGAAAGCATAGGGTTTGACAGAATAGTTCTATCAAGAGAGTTGTCCTTAAAAGAAATAGAATCTATATCGAAAATACTTAATATGGATATTGAAGTGTTTGTTCATGGTGCACTCTGTGTATGCTATTCTGGACAATGCCTTATGAGCAGCATGATAGGCGGAAGAAGTGGAAACAGGGGGAAATGTGCCCAGCCCTGCAGACTGCCATATAGCATAGTTAAAGAAATGGATGATTCTTCAAAAAAAGGCTATCTTTTAAGCCCAAAGGATATGTGCACTATTGAAAATATAGGAGATATATTGAGAACTGGGGCATGTTCTTTAAAGATTGAGGGAAGGATGAAAAGACCTGAATATGTAGCAGGTGTCGTCAGGGAATATAGAAAAGCTATAGATAGCTTCCTGAATGACGGTATTGAAAAAATTCCGAAAACTGAAAGTATAAGGAAGCTTCTTCAACTGTTTAACAGGGAAGGATTTACAAAAGCCTACTTGCTCAAAAATACTGGCAGAGACATGATGTCCTATTCATTTCCAAGAAATACGGGAATTCAAATTGGAGAAGTTAAAAGTGATATGACAATTATTTTAAAAGAGGATATATTCATAGGTGATGGAATCAGAAACGGGAGAAGTGGTTTCAATATATGTAAAATAATCAAGAATGGAAAGGAAGTAGATGAGGCTAAAAAAGGTGACCATGTAAAACTTTTCCCATCAGATTACAGATATGGTGATATAATATATAGGACTTCGGATTCTGCTCAGATGAGAGAGCTTCAGTCTGTGTATAAAAATCCATATGGGAAAAAAATAGACTTGAATCTGAGAGTTAAATTTGAATTGGGAAATCCCATTGAACTTACAGCCAATTATGATGAACATGATTTTGTTGTAAAAGGGGAAGTTGTGGAAAGAGCACTAAAAAGACCTCTTAGCAAAGAAAGAATTTGCAGCAGTCTTTTAAAAACCGGGAATACTGTATTTGAATTTGGCAATATAGAATTTACAGATTATGAAGAAGGATTTTTACCTGTAGCTTCCCTGAATGCTGTCAGAAGGAAGCTTACAGATGAAATTGAAAAATACATATTATCTAAAAATAGATGTCGTGTTGAGAATACCAAATATGCAAATTGGGATATAGGCAGGAGTAGAGAACTTGAGTTACCTGAAAATATGGTTTTTGTATCAAATAGAGAACAGCTTAAAGCAGTATTGGAATCGAATTTGCATTGTATATGTATAAATCCATTTCAGCGCAATTGTCAAATTAGGCTGGGTGATATAGAAAAAAAGGTATATATAATGATTCCAAACATAGTAAAAGAGGAATTTAATTATATATGTAAATTTGTACAGGATAATCTACATATGATACAGGGAATAGTTACATCTAATTTAGGCATAATAAGTAAATTTGGAGGAAAGCTGAATATAATAGGTGATTATAAACTTAATATATTCAACAGCGAGGCTCTTGCTTTCTATAATAAATTGACCTGTGGAAACTGTCTGAGTGTAGAATTGAGCAAAGATGAGATAAAGAATATACTTGGACATATAAAGTCAGGATGTCAGCTCATGGTGTATGGAAGAATACAGCTGATGGTAAGTGAATACTGCGTTATAGGAAGTACCTTTGGCGGCAAAACTGCCTGCAGAGAATGCAATAGTTCCTGCAGATATGGAAACTATTATCTTGTAGACAGAAAAAATAAAGAGTTTCCACTGAGAACGGATAAGTTTTGCAGGGGATATGTATACAACAGTGTACCATTGAATTTATTGCAAAATATTAAAGAACTTAAAAACATAGGAGTAAACAGCTTTAGAATGGATTTTATAGATGAAAGCTATGAGAAGACCAAGGAAGTATTGAATGCCTTTGTTCAAGAGAAATGGGAAAAGGATTTTTCAAGGTTTACACGTGGTCACTATAAAAGAGGGATAGATTAGGAAAGGAGTTTTACGAGGCAAGATGAACGATAAATCTCTAAAGGTTTTGGAATTTGATAAAGTAAAAAACAAATTAAAAAAATATACAAGTACCGATGCAGCAAAGGATATAGTGGATGATTTAAGGCCCTATGATAACATATATGAAGCAAGGCAGCATTTGGAGGAAACTGGGGAAGCATTCAGGCTTCTTATAGAAAAAGGTTTACCTCCATTTGAAGGAGTTTATGATGCAAGAAATGCTATAGTGATGGCCAAAAAGGGTTCCATGCTCATGGCAGTTCAGATTTTGAGAATAGGTGCTGTTTTAAGGGCTTCACGTAGATTTAAGAAATATGTAAGTCATAAAGAGGATGAAGAAACTTTCAAGATAATAGAAGATATCTGCTCCGGGATAACAGAGTTGAAGTTTCTGGAAGATAAAATATTCATGTCCATAGAAAGTGAAGATACAATTTATGACAAGGCCAGTTCTAAATTGTACAATATAAGAAGGGCATTGAGAGATAAGAATTCTTCTGTAAGGGATAAGGTAAATTCTCTTGTTAGAAGTTATTCTCAATACCTTCAGGATGCACTCTATACTGTAAGAGGAGATAGATATGTACTCCCTGTAAAAGCGGAATATAAATTAATGGTACCAGGTCTAGTTCATGATCAAAGCTCAAGCGGGGCCACGTTATATATAGAACCTATGGGACTTGTAAATCTAAATAATGAAATAAAAGAATTGATGATGGAAGAAAATGCTGAAATAGAGAGGATACTCGCAGAATTATCGGGACAGATATACGGCAGTATATCTGCAGTTGAGATTAATGCGGATATATTGTGGGAACTGGACTTTATTTTTGCAAAGGCCAGATTTGCAAGTGACTTTAACTATACGATACCGGAAATAAATGATGAAGGTATAATGGATATAATACAGGCGAAACATCCTCTTATAGACGGAAAAGTTGCAGTGCCCATGGATTTTTATATGGGAAGGGATTTTAGGTCCTTGATAATAACAGGTCCCAATACAGGTGGAAAAACTGTTACATTAAAAACCGTAGGACTTGTACACATCATGGCATTAAGCGGACTTATGATACCTGCCAGGGAAAATTCCACTGTAGGATTTTTCAAGGAGATTTTTGCAGATATTGGAGATGAACAGAGTATTGAACAGAATCTTTCTACCTTTTCATCTCATATGACAAATACAGTAAACATAATAGATAAGGCAGACAGCAGTTCCCTTGTGCTCTTTGATGAACTGGGTGCAGGTACTGATCCTACGGAGGGAGCGGCACTTGCTGTAGCAATACTGGAGAACTTGAAGGGGAAAAGAGCAAGTATTGTTGCCACAACCCATTACAGTGAACTGAAAGTATATGCATTGAGAACTGATAGGGTAGAGAATGCATCTGTGGAGTTTGATGTAGAAACATTGAGACCTACCTATAGACTTATAATAGGAATACCTGGAAAATCAAATGCTTTTGAAATATCCAGAAGACTCGGGCTTCCAGATTATATAATAGAAGATGCAAGACAAAATATATCCAGTGAAGCTCTTAGATTTGAAGATCTCATTCAGAGTCTCCAGAGCAAAAATCTGAAGGCCGAGAAGTATTATAGGGAGGCTGAAAATTTAAGAGCCGAAGCGCTTCACATTAAGGAACAGTATGAGAATAAATTCCACAAATTAAAAGATTCGAGAGAGAAGACAATTATAGAGGCTCATAGAGAGGCAAAGAATATAATAAGAGAGGCAAAAGAAGAAGCTGACGCTATCCTAAGGGAAATGCACCAGCTTGAAGAAATGGGATACAACAGTGATGCAAGACAGAAACTGGAACAACAAAGAAGAAAACTTGGTGAAAAATTAAATAATGCAGAGAATAAATTGTATATAGACAAGGTTAATGATGGTGAAAATATTAAAAATGTAAAAGAGGGACAGGAGGTGTTTCTTCCATCTCTAAATCAGAATGTAATAGTGATCAATCCTCCAGATAATAAAGGTGAAGTTCAGGTTCAGGCAGGCATAATGAAAATAAGTGTAAAAATGAAGGATCTAAGAAAAATAAAAGGTGAATCAAAAAAGGAAAAGAAAAAAAAGAAGAAAGAGGTAAATCTTAATCTGAGGACTGTTCCGGTGTCCATAGATTTGAGGGGAATGGATTCTATTGAGGCAACCTATACAACTGATAAATATCTGGATGATGCATATATGAGCGGGCTCAAGGAAGTAACTATAATACATGGAAAAGGTACGGGAGTACTTAGGAATTCCATAAATGATATGTTAAAACGCCATTCTCATGTGGAAAATTACAGACTCGGGGAATATGGCGAGGGAGGAACAGGTGTCACAGTAGTTGAGCTCAAATAGATGCAATTATAAATATCAGGAGGTAAATATGCTTGCAGTAAGTGCGTGTCTTTGCGGGATAAATACAAGGTATGATGGAGGTAATAGCCTGAATGGGAGGATCCTAAAGTTAATGGAGTCCGGCATAGTTGTTCCATTTTGTCCAGAACAGCTTGGAGGGTTGGGTACGCCAAGACTTCCATGCGAGATATACGGTGGAGACGGCAGTGATGTAATAGACGGCAGTGCCATCATAATAAATCAGAAGAAACAGAATTTAACTGACAAGTTTCTAAAAGGAGCACATGAATCCATAAAGGTATGTAAAATGTGCAATATAAAAACGGCCGTATTAAAATCAAGGAGTCCGTCCTGCGGTTTTGGAGAGATATATGACGGCAGTTTTACAGGAAGTAAGATAAGCGGAAACGGGGTTACAGCGGAGATATTCAGAAGAAATGACATAAAGGTTTTCACAGAAGAGGAAATAGATGACAATTACAGCTTAATTGTCATCTGAAGAATCAACTACTTTTATATACTCCACTTCGGGATCTTCTGTTCCCTGTACGTAAAGGCCTGTGCTTTTGAGCTGACCTATATAGTCTACTATATCCCTTGTTATTTCCTCACCGGGACAGAGGACAGGAATTCCAGGTGGATAGGCCATTAGAAATTCACCGCTTATCATGCCAATGCTGCTTTTTAAAGGTACGGATTTTCTCTTGGAATTGAAAGCTTCTCTTGGAATTTTCAGCTGTCTTGGAATATCCGGAATATCCAGAAAATCAGATTTCACATGATTGCTTCCAGCATATTCAATGCTTATTTCTTTTAAAGCCTTTATGAGAATATCCATATTCTTTTTAGTATCACCGAAAGAACCTACGGCAAGCACATTGTATATATCTGACAGCTCCATCTGAATATTGTACTTATTTGAAAGGATCATATCCAGGTCATATCCGGTAATACCAAGATCCCTGCAGGTTATAGTTATTTTGGTTGGATCGAGGGAAAATACACCGCTGTTTCCAATTATCTCTTTGCCAAAGCAATAAAATCCTGGAATCTTGTTTATTTCGTATCTTGCGTAGTTTGATAGATCTATGGCTTTATCCAGCAGCTGTTTTCCATCTATGGCTATCTGACGCCTTGCACAATCCAATGAGGCCATCAGTATATATGATGGAGAAGTGGTTTGAAGAAGTGATAGAATCTGTTGAACTCTGTGTACATCAACCAGTCTGGAGTTTACATGCAGCAGGGAAGCCTGAGTCATGGCACCGATTATTTTGTGGGTGCTTTGACAGCATATATCACTTCCAGCTTCTATGGAGGATAGCGGCAGTCTATCATTGAAGGCCAGATGAGGACCATGGGCCTCATCTACTATTAAAGGGATATTATAGCTGTGAACTATATCGGCTATTTTTTTTATATCCGCTGCCACGCCGTAATAAGTTGGATTTATAATTAAAACAGCCTTTGCATCTTTGTTTTGAGAGAGTGTTCTGGAAACTGTTTCCGGAGTTACACCATGTGCAATACCAAGCCTTTTGTCAAGTTCAGGTGACATATATACTGGTATGGCTCCGCTCAGTATTATACCTGCAGTTACTGACTTGTGAACGTTTCTGGGTATTATTATTTTGTCGCCGGAATTTACAACAGACATTATCATTGCCTGGATAGCACCGGAAGTACCATGAATTGAAAAGAAGGCGGCATCTGATCCGTAAGCATCTGCAGCCAGTTCCTGTGCCTTTTTTATAGGGCCTGTTGGATGATGGAGGCTGTCAACTAGCTTAAAAACTGTAACATCTATTTTAAACGGATTTTCTCCAAGAAAGTTTTTAAATTCAGTATCTGCACCAGCACCTTTCTTGTGGCCTGGTACATGAAATGGTATTATGTCTCTGTTTACATATTCCATTAATGCATCAAATAGGGGAGTTTCATTTTGATCTAATCTATACACCCTTGTATAGCACCTTCTTCCATAAGAATACCTCTTAACTCTTGAAATTAAAGGGTTTACTGTATTTAATAAAAACTAATATTATTATATGTTAATTGTTTTATAAATTCAACAAGTATAGTATAATTAAAGTTATTAACTGTTAAATATTTCATAAATAATTATAGGTGGATATTGAAAAGAATTAACTTCTTTATAGTCTAATATAAATTAACGGGAGGTATGAATATGTATAAAGAAAAGTATGAAGAATGGTTGAATTCCAATTTTATCGATGAAAAAGCAAAATCTGAATTGAAAAACATAAAGGATGAAAAGGAAATAGAAGATAGATTTTATAAGGATCTGGAATTTGGAACAGGTGGACTTAGAGGGATAATGGCTGTGGGCAGCAACAGAATTAACGTATATACTGTGGGAAAGGCAACACAGGGATTGTCTGATTATCTTGCAGGTAAATATGGAAATAAAGAAAATATATCAGTGTGCATAGGGTATGATTCCAGATTGAATTCAAGTCAATTTGCTGAAACTGCCGCTCTAAATTTGTGTGCAAATGGTATAAAGGTGAATATCTTTGAATCACTGAGACCAACACCGATGTTGTCATATGCAGTTAGAGAACTTGGAAGCAAGGCTGGAATAGTCATAACTGCGTCGCATAATCCCAAAGAATATAATGGATACAAGGTATATGGAGAGGATGGGGGTCAGATTACAGATACTAATGCAAGGAAAATATTGGCTTGTATTGAGGACATCGACGATTTTTCGAAAATCAAAACTATGGATATAAATACTGCAAAGAGCAGAGGACTGTTAAATATAATAGGAGAAGAAATTGACAGATCCTATATAAGTAGAGTAAAGGAACTTGGAATAAGAAACGATCTTATAAAATCCAGAGCAAAAGAACTTGATATAATATATACACCGATTCATGGAAGTGGTAACATACCTGTAAGAAGGACATTGAGGGAACTTGGCTACGAAAAAGTAAATGTTGTAAAGGAACAGGAGCAGCCGGATGGGAATTTTCCTACAGCACAGTATCCAAATCCAGAGGATTCCAAAGTATTTAACATAGCGCTTGACATGGCTAAACGAATAAAGCCCGATATAATATTTGGAACTGATCCTGACTGTGATAGAATTGGAGTTGTGGTAAAGAATACTGAAGGTGAGTATAAAATACTGACTGGAAATCAGGTGGGAATTCTTCTGACTCACTATATAATATCATCTCTAAAAGAATTCGGCAGGCTGCCTGAAAACGGGGCAGTGGTAAAAACCATTGTTACAACTGATGCAGTTTTCAAAATAGCGGAAGATTATGGAGTAGAAATAGTAGAAGTACTTACGGGATTCAAGTATATAGGTGAAAAGATAAAAGAATTTAACGAAAATGGCAATAAAAAATTTATATTTGGATTTGAAGAGAGCTATGGATATCTGGCGGGGGATTTTGTAAGAGATAAGGATGCTGTAATTGCGGCCACTTTAATATGTGAGATGGCACTGTACTACAAGACAAAGAATAAGACACTTTATGAAGCACTTATGGATTTATATAAAAAGTATGGATTTTACAGGGAAAAACTTGTATCCATAGAGCTTAAGGGGAAAGAAGGACATGAAGAAATTGAAAAGGTTATGCAGTATCTGAGACATTCAATGAAGAATCATCTTGAAAATGTGAAAATAGTGAAGAAACTGGATTATAAACTAGGGGTGGAGAAAGATTTAGTCAATATAACGGAAAAGCATATAACATTACCTAAGTCGGATGTACTCAAGTTTATTTTTGAGGATAAATCATGGTTTGTTGTAAGACCGTCTGGTACAGAGCCTAAAATAAAAATTTATCTCTCTGTAATAGGTGACAGTCTGATGGATTCTGATAACAAAATTCAGGCCCTGCAGAAAAAAGTAAACAGGATACTTGATGATGCACGTAATTGTTAAAATATAAATTTAAGACACAGGTGAAGTTCATGAATATAAAAGCACGTTTAAAAGATAAATTATCCAATATATTGTTTTTAGAAATAGATGAAACTATGCTGGAGAAAATTTTTAAAGTTGAATTTGAAGAACAGATATATCTTCCTGTAAAGGCTGACAACATAATTGAGAGTGTTAAATCTAAAAATGACATGGAAAAAATTCCTGCTGGATTTTTTATAGAGGGTATGTTTTATGTAATGGGAACTGATGGAAATTTTAAGTTTAATCATTATTATATTGATATACTGAAAAAAGCTCCAGACAGCGTTAAATTTATAAAAGGTAAAATAGCAAGGGGCATAAAAAACGGTAAATATGAAGATGCATATATACTGTTCAAGGGATTGTTGAATATTGATAATTCAACAGAAATATATGATAAACTTATAATAACGGTAGATTATTTAAGAAGGGAAGACAGTGCTTACAAGGAGGAGGAACTGGAAATCCTTGAAAATGCAGAGAGCATAGAAAATTATGCTCTTCCCTATTTTTACCATGCAGTAATCGAAAAGGAGAACGATGATTATGAAAAAGCCCTCTTTTATATAAACAGTTATATATCAAAGGGTGGAGAGGAGACTATTGATATTACTGATTTTAAGGAATCTGTAAAATCAATAGTTGATTTTGACAGAGCCAGGGAAATTCTAAATGAAAATCCCGAAGAAGCTTTGAAAATATTGCTGCCTCTTATAGATGTGCTTGGGGATCATCCCTCCATTTACTACTATGTAGCAGTAGGTTACAGAATGCTTCAAAATTATGAGAAGGCTGTATATTACCTCAATGAAGCACTTAGTATAAACAGCAGTATGGTTGAAATAATTAATGAAATGGGAATAAATTATGCATCCATGGGAGATTATAAAACTGCGGTCTCATATCTTAGAAAAGCATTTGAAGCAACTAAGTCTGTAGAGATATGTACTAATCTTATAATGTGCTATCTGAATCTTGGGGATTTGGACAATGCAGCAATACATTTGGATATTGCAAAAAAATTGGATCCAAAGGATGAGATAGTTATTCAGTTGGAGGATATAATAAAAAAGAATAGATTTTAGTATTGTGAAAGGAGATTTTAATATTGAGAGTAAAAAAAGCTATAATACCAGCAGCAGGACTTGGGACAAGATTTCTGCCGGCAACCAAGGCGCAACCGAAGGAAATGCTGCCTATAGTCGATAAACCTACAATACAGTATATTATAGAAGAAGCTGTTGCTTCGGGAATAGAGGAGATCTTAATAATTACGGGAAGAAATAAGAGGGCTATAGAGGATCACTTCGATAAATCAGTTGAACTTGAAAAAGAACTTGAAAGTCATGATAAAAAGGAGCTTCTAAGTTTAGTTCGGAAAATATCAAATATGGCAGATATATATTACATAAGGCAGAAGGAACCAAGAGGGTTGGGTCATGCCATAAGTTGTGCTGAAACTTTTGTGGGAAAGGAACCTTTTGCAGTAATGCTTGGAGATGATGTGGTAGACAGTAAGGTACCATGTCTTAGACAGCTTATAGACTGTTATGATGAATACAAGACTTCCATAATAGGTGTTCAGGAAGTACCGGAAGAAGAAGTTTATAAATATGGAATAGTAAAAGGAATGTATATAGAAGATAGGGTCTATAAAGTAAAAGGACTCGTTGAAAAACCTAAAGTAAAAGAGGCACCTTCCAATATAGCAATATTGGGAAGATATATAATAA
>Ga0334882_1002879_pt1 | contig 16622 bp, 7 predicted proteins | sample GraSluR1_MG_5_FD_207226 | JGI IMG/M metagenome (GOLD analysis project Ga0334882, IMG submission 207226) | Sludge microbial communities from methane-producing bioreactor in Wageningen University, Netherlands - Granular Sludge_15_04-R1 | ecosystem: Engineered > Bioreactor > Anaerobic > Unclassified... | reverse complement strand
TTTTCACTCGAAAAGCGTCCCGATTTAGCACCTTATTGGATAACACCTGAAGACATTGAGCCGCCACGGATCACGTATCGCGTCTTGATCAATCTTGAGTACACCCCTTATGATTACGAATCAGTGGAAATATCCTTTGGCAAGAAGTGGCGTTACAATGAACGGTTCATTACCCCAACCAAGCTGGCACAGGAAGTGCGAATCAATGCCGACCGGGTCTCCATTGAACAACCGATTGGGCGAGATGATGGCTGGTATCGTATCACTTCATCCGCCAGCTACTATTCAGAATCCCTGGCTACAACTCAAGCGCAGCAGTTATGGGATATGAGCACTATCGTGCAACAACACAACGCCGGCAAGGTTATCAGAGCACAATACGGTTATATCGAAGTTGAGACCGGCTACAAAGTGATGTTAGGTGGGTGTGAAGCTCCTGACAAGCCATATCCGGCCCCGCTCACGCGCGCTGAACATATGGCAGAGCTGGCCTTACGGGAAACCCTGATCTATGCACTGGACGTTGCAGGATTTAAGGCTTACCTCGGTCTTACGCCTCAAGACATCGATGATGAAACATTGCTAACAAAGTTGCACACGAAGCACGCTGAATCGGTGTATATACCCGCAGCGGCCAAACTAGAGAGTCAGCAATGGCTGGCGGCGCACAAGGTCAATGAGCGCCGTGGTAAACGGTGAAGGCATTCGTCTTGTCTAGGATAAATCCATCATCATTGTCGAATTATCAATGGTAAAAAGATTCTATTCGATGTCAAGAACGTGACCGTAATGTTATCAAGATCAGGTGCCCATCCGGTTGGGTTCGCAAACTCAAGCGTGTTACCGCCTGTTGCCAAATTCAACGTCAAACCTTTGGCACTTACAGTGTCCCAATCACCACTCCCTGCGAATTCTATGGTGACAGGCCCTGTGCCGTTAACGCTAATGGTGGCATTACGATTAGTTAGGTCGCCATTGATATAGTAAATCGTGACTACTGCTTTGCTGCCGTCGCCTACAATGTCATTGAACTGCAACGCGCCACTATAACCAATGTAAGCGACTTTGTGCCCATTTGAGCAAAAACTACAATCCCATATTACTGCATCGCCAATCAGCGTGTTCTCACTTGACTCTGCCTCATATCGACTGACACTAGTACTTGGCTTTGTTACAGGCCCTCCAGACGCCCAAGCTTCAGGAATAATGCCAAGACATTGGGTCGGTGCTTCAGGTTTAGCAGTGGTTCCTGAATAATAGTCATGGGTAAAACCTGTTATGTTATTGTAGATGGAGTTTGGAATGGGATTATCGTCGGTTTCATCCTGAAGAATATAGGTTTCGCCTGTTGGACAATGTACATAACGAGTGTCTGTATCGTTAATGTGATTATTGACCGTAGGTTGAGGGGTCACCCCCGCAGCTTCATAGTAAAAAAGAATAGAATGCCCCCACTCATGTTTGAATATATTGCGTTGATTGGACGACACAGAATCGACTTGAAATGTTGAATAAGTTTGTCCGGTACCTGTCCACTGGGTCAACCCTCCGCAATTCTGAAGATAAGCAGGTTGACCAGTAATCAAATCGATTCCTGAGCTATCCCAAATAACCACTATGGAGTCGAAGGCTGGATCACGTTCAGGGGCCGTGTTTGCCTCACTAGGCCAAAAACCACAAGCCGAATCTAGTTGTGTCAGAGTTCGACTAGGATAGCGAATCGTCAGAACAGGACTCATATTACCACTCGTGAGAGCTGGCACATCCACTTCATAGAAACGTGTGGCAGCGTCCGCTGCTCGATCCTTTTCTGCCTGGGTCATAGATGCTACGACTCGATGGTTTCCGGATGCATCGGTGTAAGTAAAATCTGTCGAACTGTAGATCAGTACTAGAATCTGCCAACTGGGATTTTCGAGTACTTGTGTGTTGGTGACTGCATCACCACTCCCTACAAACGGTTGTTGTGAGGAGACCGACGTTACGGACAACAGCAAAACTACAAAGACGACTAATGGACACAATATCAGTCTGTATTTTAGATTTTTCATGGGGATATCCTCCTAATCAATAAACAACCTATGTGCAGTGTCGAGTCAAATGCTTTTTGGGATCGCAGTCTTCCAGCAGATTCATCGCGGGCTGCTCGAAAGTAAAGGCTGAGCCGTTGCAAGAGCGACTTTCTGAGCAAGTATACCAACAAAACCTAAAAACGCTGCGATAATACGAGCGCCGAGAGGCACCGTCAGTTCCAGAGAATACATAGCCACATTGTTTGGTTCAGAAAGCTCGAAGGTGAGTTGTGCTAACAATCACCGCACAACCATTTCTGCTAGCTCACGATTTGACATAAGTGAGTTTCAATATAAAATGCAGTCTGTCTATTTCGTAATCAAACGATATTCAATATTAGAGCCTGGGACTACAATTACATCACATACAGACAGATGATAACTGACTCCAAACCATTGACATCCTATACAGATCACAAATTTGCAGCATTATTCACACTACAGTCGGCACTATCTTTGCACTTTTGTGTTTCTGGGCGATTTTGCGCATAAATACATCCCACATTTAGTAGCAGAGATTTCGTAAACCACTAGAAACAGTTCTCGTTATGTAAAGTGCAAAGATAGTGAGTCGGGTTCCATAGATAACAAAGACATTGAATTCAACGCCTGCCATGAGTTCCTCTTTTGGGCGTATATTCCCTCTTTTTATGATACAGTTTGGAAGGCAGTGCTTCGCCCGTATGAACGACTCATTCGCAGTTGGTTAGGGCAAGATGTTAGCGTTGTTCCCACATATTTACCGGCATTGCCTGTCTCAAATGCTGTATCATCATCGAGCTATCCTTGTTGCATTGGGCTAATACCCGACAATACTTCGTACTCTCAACCACCTGGAAAAAGGTGGAAGCTGGTGACGCTCTTGGGACAATACCACGCTGCCAGCCAGACCGAGCGGCCGTACGATGAACTGAGCTTCGATTTCTACTACCACGATAACAGCGCTGACTGGCGCGCGCCCGCGTTTCTACAAATGCAGAGCGGGTTCGCGACGGATACCGTGACTGTTACTGTACAGGCCAAAGATGCTTCCGGCATCCACGCGATTGTAGTCTCCTACACTGATGACAGTGGTCTGTGAGAGAGCGTGCCGCTGAGTGAGACCGACGGAACGTGGGTTGCCAGTTGGCTCGGCAGTGCAACAACACAGTTCTTCATCCAGATGGTGGATAACGCTGGGAACGTGATAGTGGTAGATAAGAACGGGCTGTACTTTCAGCCAGGAGATGGTGTGATGTGGCAGTTTGTGTATTTGCCGTTGGTGACTAGGGGATATTGACAGCATAAGTTTGCCCTTGTCGAGGATCCAGCCAGGCAGACAGGGGTTACTTATCGTTGGTTATGCATTGAGTAAGTGCGCGCTGAAATCTATCGAAATTCTGTTAAGTGAGGAGGTTTTGCTATGCGCCCCGTAGTTTTACGTCAAAGCCGGTTTTGCCGATGGTTTTTGATGGTACTTAAAAAGCCATCTATGTCAGAAAAAAGTATATTCCATACAGTCATTGAATTGATTCCGCTTCTAGTACTAGGGATTGTATTGTTTACAGCCCTTAGGCCAGGCGCGGCGATGCCTGTGAAACAGACACAACAGATAGAAACAAGATTATCCATAGCAACTTCTGCTCAAGAGAACAAGGCGTTGTATATCATGCCTGGTTTCAATCAGGTGATATCTCCCTCTCAATCTTACATTTTACCTGGTTTTGTCTTGCCTTATTCCAGTACTGCAGTTGTGTATTGGACCGGCGGCCCCCATGAATATGGTAACCTTAACCGTTTAGGGCAATACCAATCTGGTTTGGGATCGGGCTTAGATTTCGCAGGAGGGCACTTTGAAGTTCTTGCGATGGCAACAGGCACCGTTGAAGAAGCTTACTGTATGAACACTATCCCAAGTTTAGGATGTATAGTGGCCATTCGACATTTCACTGGCAATACGGTCTTGGTCTATGCACATCTGCTAGAAGGTTCAATCACAGTTCAAAAAGGCGAGCGTGTGAGTAGAGGTGATATTCTCGGAAAAGCAGGGAGCACAGGAACCTCAGACAACGTAGTTCATTTACATATCGAGCTTCGTGATGGAAGTGATACGTGTACGATGAACTGCTTACCAGGAGGATTGGGAGGGAACCCTATTGGTTGGGATGACTTGATAGAGTTAGTTGATGGCTACTACATAGGTGGTTACCTTGTGGATTCAGAAGGTTTGTGGAGTTATAACTATGATGGTTCAGCGGTCAAAGGGGACACGAAAGTTATTTATGACTTTCGTTATTTGGATCAACCAGGTGATGAACCTCGATCTAATGTTATCGCCAGAGTAAATACATTCTTTGACTGCCCGTCAGAGCTGAATAATTGTGAAATAAACGATGACCCTCGTACGCAGTTTGCTGGAAATGGCATTTTTGATATTTCACATATTACATCTATCTCCGTTAGCTCTTTCTCTCAAATAGATCAAGTAGGACGATTGTTATCTACTAATATTGCCAATATGCCCTCTCCTCCCATGCCTCCTGCTGACTGGGAATATGTCACCTTCATCAGCGACATCACCCTCCCCGACCACACCGTCGTGTCTCCTGGCGCAGCCCTGGTTAAAACCTGGCTGGTGCGCAACAGCGGCACCTCAACCTGGGACGGGTACAAACTGATCTTCGTCAGCGGCGATCAGATGAGTGCGCCAAGCCCGGTAGATATCCCTTACACCCTGCCCGGCGCTGAAGTGGACATCAGCATCCCCATTGTCGTGCCGCAGACTTCCGCGCGTGGCGATTGGCAGATTGTGAACACCAGCGGGACATGGGTGCCTAATGGGCAGTTGTGGATGATTTTGGACGTACAAGGAACAGAGCCGGTTGTCACTAGCGATATTGACCTTGACTGCGTCAACAACACCTGCTATGCCACGGTTGCTCCAGGGCAGACCTTCCGCCCTACGATTCGAGCCACAGTCAACAACGGGCAACTGCTGGAAGCGCGGGGAGATATGTTACGCCTCAAGGACGGTGACCTTTACGGAGCGTGGCCGCACGTCGCGGTGCAGGGCACGGTAAACACGGGGCAGAGCTATGACTTCACCTTCTACGCCGACAATCCCATCCAAGCGCCGTCGCAGGAAGGCACGTATCAGAATACGTGGCAGGTCTGGCGCGACGGCAACTGGGCCGGCGAGGAATTTATATTGCAGTTTACTGTGAGTCAATCCGGTGGAGGCAACCGCCCGCCAAATCGCCCCGACCCCGCCAGCCCGAACGATTGGACAGTGTACTATTCCGGCAACACCGCCACACTCTGCGCGCAAGCGAATGGGGATCCGGATGGGGACGCTATCACTGGTTACTACTTTGATGTCTACGAAAGCGCCCAACTCTGGAACAGTGGTTGGGTGGCAAGTAATTGTGTAACCACAGGGGCATTCAGCCCCTATGGATATCAGTGGCGCGTCAAGGTGCGTGATAGTCACGGTGCCGAGAGCGAGTGGAGTGATACCTGGCATTTTACGTTGGTTGACCAAAACTTAACCATTACCGGCCCCACTTTTGAACCATTGGATGGTCAGAGTGAAGTCGTGAGAATTCGTGCCTGTACTGACGGACAGGGAGGTGTAGGAATTACCCTGCGGGTCAGCGTAAATAGTGCCAATGACGGTTCCGAAAACGGAGAATGGCACATTCTCAAAGAGTTGGGCGTGCCTTGCTTTAATGAAGTAGATGCTCCAACTTGGAACACACTTGAATATGAGGGCGGTCCTCATCTCGTGCGAGTGGAAGCACATGGTTCAAATACTGGCTGGGATGGTGCTACGGTGGCACACGGCACATTTACGGTACCATCAAACCACCGGCCCAATTCCCCGGTCATTCTTCCCAACCTGGACGAGAGATATTTTGACTCCCCCACGATTCATCTCGATAGTGTTACCAGTTTGCGGACAACCTCCCGACAAATTGTGGCCTCCATCAATTCGGATTACAGCAGTCCCCTGATTGATGAACCGATCACTTATAGTGCGACTGGCTATACATATACCCTGGATGCGGAATATGCCAGAATTTACTGGCGGATTACGGCGACCGGGCCGTATGGATCTAACACATCCAGCTTTGAAACTCACATTGACATGACACCGCCAGATTCGCAGGTCAGTGCGTTGCCGCCGGTCACAACCGATACGAGATTTACCATCAATTGGTCCGGCAGCGACGCGCGCGCGGGTCTGCGCTGGTACCACATCCAAGTCCGCGATGCAGGTCGCCCGGATAGCGTGTGGGAAGATTGGCTAGTCAATACGACCAAGACTGCTGAGATATTCCAGGGACAACCAGGGCATACCTATGCCTTCCGCGCGCGGGCGATGGACAGCATCGGCAACTGGGAAAATTGGCCTGCCGAGGGTAATGGCGATACGTACACATTGGTGGATCCCTCTGCTGCGCCGCCGACGGCCTGGTGGGATACCAATTACGCGCACAAGCGTAATTTGGTCATTTTGAACAATGACAGCGATACCATGCCCACCGGATTCCCTCTTCACATTCACTTCGACACAACTACAACGCCCTCAGCAGCGGAAATCTACAATGCTTCACTTTCCGCTATCAAGGGTGATGACGTGCGCGTGGTGTATGACAATCAGACTGAGCTGAACCGGTTTGTCCAGCGGTTCACCACGGCTCAGATTGATCTATGGTTTCCGTTGCAGGCAGCCTTGGGTGGTGGGCAAACAAATACCGGCAGTTACCAGCTTTATTATGCCTCCGCTGTTGCCGGCACTCCGCCGACCGATATCAACACGGTCTTTTTACCCCAGGTGGACAGCAATACGATGGGAATGTGGCATTTTCAGGAAGGTGCGGGGAACACTGTTACTGACTCTTCGGGCCGAGGACATCATGGTTATTTCTACAATGCTGGTTGGGGAGACGGCTACCTAGGTAATACCGGGGTTTTCAATGGGACGAGTGCCTATGTGGAAATTCCGCACTCAGATGATTTCAAACCTGGCGCGATCACACTGGAAGCCTGGATTTACTTAGATAGACCATTATCGTACACGGCGCGGATATTCACTAAATCGCGTTATGAGTTCAGGATTCACCATGATGGTAACCTCCAATTCGTGATAAACGCGGCGGGAGGCGATCGTACGATTACAGGACAAGCCAAAATCTACAGTAATCAGTGGTATCACGTTGCCGCCACCTATGACGGCGGAACCAGGATGCGCCTGTATGTCAATGGTGTTTTAGATAAGGAAGAGAATTTCGGCGCGCCACCTGAAAACTGGAACGATCACCCTCTGCGTATTGGGAGAGAACCTTACGACTTTACCAGCTATTTCCCTGGCTACATCCAGCATGCGCGGATTTCCAATGTGGAGCGCACTAACTTTTCTTATGGCCGGGTTACTGCATCACCCTCAGTCGCGGCAGGATTGCAACTCGACCTTGAGGCAACGGGAACACCTGATCTGGCTATCCTTGACCTAACCACCTACCCCAACACTGGTGGCGGATTACTGGTACTGGCACTCGTTGAAAACCAGGGTGATGCACCCACGCAGAACAACTTCTATACGGACCTCTATGTCGATCATCTGCCCACCGGCACTGGTGACTACACCGGCAGCCTGCAATTCTGGGTCAACTCTCCTATCACCGCTGGAGCACACATCACACTCACAACGGTTATCACCGACTTAGCAGATCTGGACGGGCCAATGGCATGTGCTTTGGCCGTTCCTGGCAGTGAAGTCACGGCAACGCTATATACCCAAGTAGATTCAGCGGGCGTCATCAGCGAGACGGATAATTCCAATAATATCTCTATGGGGACAGATATCTGCTTTGCTAGCAGTGACGCATATGAAAATATGACGACCGATGTAAATCTGCTTAGCAATGCTGGTTTTGAACAAGGAGACAGTGATCCCTTTGATTGGGAAACGTCGGCCTGGCAATATGATCCGTCTGCATTTACTTGGGACACGACTTATACCCACAATGGAATGCGAAGTGCCAAAATCGCGAATACCACACCTAATGATGCTATGTGGCTTCAAACCGTAGCTGTACAATCGCACACTGACTACCGCCTTTCTGGGTGGATTAAGACTGAGAATGTCACACATACCACTGAATACAATGATGCAGGCGCCAATCTTTCTCTATACGGCACATGGGAACGCACGAATGGTGTGTTTGGTAGCCAGGACTGGACGTATGTGAGTTTAAACTTCAATTCAGGCGATAGTCTTTCAGTCACTGTAGCGGCGCGGTTGGGATATTGGTCTGGCACGATTACGGGCACTGCTTGGTTCGATGATCTGCACCTGGCGCCGCTTGGAGAAACGATATCGGGTGACGATACGGTCACGAATGCCCAAGAAATTGCGGTGGGTGAGGTGCAAGTTCACAATATGGATAGCTTGATGGATCAAGATTGGCTCAAATTCCAGGCACAAGGTGGTGTAACCTACACCTTGTCCACATTTGACTTGGGCACAGCAGCCGATACCTATCTGTATCTCTATGATACCGATGGCACAACGCTTTTGGCAGCGAATGACGACTACGGCGGATCGCTGGCTTCGCGAATTGACTGGACAGCACCGACGACGAGCACCTACTACTTGTTAATCCAGCACTGGAATCCGAATGTGGGCGGGTGCGGCACAGCCTACACGGTTTCGGTTACAGTGCTACGCCCCGATACCACGCCACCGACCGGGCGGGTCACTTCCCCATCCACTGGGGCCGTCATCAGCGTCTGCCCCTTGACCATCCAGGCGGAGGTCAGCGACGCCGAAAGCGGCGTAGACTTTGTCGAGTTTCACGCCTGGTACGACGGCAATTGGCATCACCTGGGCAATGACAGCACCAGCCCCTATAGTTGGAGTTGGGATTGCGCCGCTGTCAGCAGCCAAGAGGTACGGCTGACGATTCATGCCTGGGATAATGCCGGAAATGAGATTATGGATCCGGGGGGGTACGTCTACGTTACGCTTTCCGACTCATCTGACAGTTATCGAATCTACCTGCCTGTTATCCTTAGCAGCGCGAGAAACTCACTGCCGTCGGATCAGGCGACAATATTCGATGGGGGCGTCTATTATGAAGCGAGTGGATTTAGTTTTTGCACCAATACAGTGGTAGGCTGGAATTCGAGCATTGCCGATCTCCTGGCTGCCAAATCTTCTTCAATGAGCTTTTTTCTACCCTATGATGCCCCGCCATATAGTGATGGAGACAATGCCCGCGCAGGCATTATTGGTATGGCGCAAACGGCGCTGGACCAGGTGTCCGAATGTCCTGAGTCTGGCTACCAATACCATTGGGTTGGGGCGAGTTCGGGAAACGTGTATTGTGTGAGAACGCGCGATGGCGCGCACTATGCAGTCATCAAGGTGACAGCCATTGACGATAACAGCCTGACGTTTACGTGGGTCTACCAACCCAATGGAAGTCGGAGGTTCGATTGAGTGAGCTTATGCCCCATTTATCAGACCTAAATTGGAATAGGCTCGGATATTATCAATGATTCAGCGAATCCCCCCTTGAAATTCAGGGTTTGAATATGGTATAATAGATATACACCTGGATACAGCAGCACCGTCCAGGCGCGAAAAGTCCGGGGCTTCGGCTCCAACCTGCAGGAACCTCCAAGCCTGCGGCGCTCTGACCGGGTAACACCGCGATGAGAATGAAAGGGGAGGACACGGGAACTGTCCCGCGTCCTCCCCTTTTTCGTTTTCTTGGACAGGATTGACAGGATGAACAGGATAAAAGATGCACTATCCTGAGAACCCTGTCGAAACATAAACATTCATACATAGGAGGAATCACACAATGCAATATTTGATCTTGGCCTTACACATTCTGGCCCTTATCCTGGCCCCCGGCGCGCTGCGCTGGGTTCTGGCCCCGATGTGGGGCGCGGCACTGACGCTGGCCTACTTCAAGCCCGACGACCGCGCGGCGACCACGAACTACATCTACTTCTTCCTCGCGGGCAACGCCGGCCTGCTCTTTGCCTACCGCATCGCCGCGTTGCTGGTCAGCGGGACGCCGGAGCCGGGTGCGACGACGCTCTACGGCATCTCGGTGTGGCTACTGGGCTTCGCCGTGATGTCGGCCATCGGTTTCTATGCTTACGTCCTGCGCTTCCTGTTCTGGGACCGCCTTACGCCGTTCTTTGGCGGACGGATGACGACGCGCGACGTATTGCGGCAGGTGAAAAGGCAGTAGACGCGCGCTGCGCGCGTAGACGGTATACGGTAGACAGTAGACAGGGGCGGAAAACCCGTCTACCGTATACTGTCTACCATCTACTATAACAACAGGAGACCTTATGAACAATAACACTACCACCAACGACACTTTCAAAATGACCCTCACTCCCGACGGCGCATCGTTGCACGCCTACGCCTGGGCGTTGCCCCACGGCTGGCGGGCCTGGTCGCCACACGCGCTGCGCATCCTGCGTAAGCCCTACCGCCACGCGCGGACGCACCTGGAACTCACCGACGACGTGGTGAGCAGCCTGTACGATCCGCAAGGGGCACGCAACACTGCGGCTGCCTTTGGCCTGGCCAACGTGCCGGAACTGGGCCTCGTCCAGGTCTACGGTGGGTTGGCAACAGCGGCCACCCAAGAACAGGCCGTGCAAGCCGCTGCGCTCAACTCAGCGCGCCTGGTCGCGGCATTGCAAGGGCGTTTCCGGCAGTCGCGCTTTACCTTGCTATCCGCCAACGAAGCCGCGGCGCTGTACGAGCATCTGTGGGCCTGTAATCACACCGCGTCCCTCATCGGTCAGATAGTGCCGCGCCTCGCGCCCGGAATGGGTTCGAGCCACGGTATCAACCAACTGGTCACCACCGACGCCCAAGAGCAACTCGAAGTCATCGCCGCCGCGCTGGCCGGGGAGCCGTTCGCCGTCCTGACCCTGGCGCACCCCCTGCACGCGCTGGACATCCGCCGGATGCTCACCGACACGGCCCAAGCCTTGAGCTACTTTGCCTCCAAGGTCAAGCAGAGCGAGTCGGCTAACGTGAGCGCGGTGCTGCCCCTGTTTCTGAATCCGGTGGCGGTCTTCAGCGAACAGACGCATCGCGCGACCCAGGTGACGCGGGCCGACCAACGTCTGCGCACCGAGCAGAACGCGCATCGCCTGGCCGCCGGACAGTCCGATGCGGTCAGCGCCTACCGGCGTGAGACCGCGAGCCACGAAGCCCACCAGGGACAGGAAAACACCGGTTACTACGAGAAACAGCACGTGCGCGAAGATGTGCGCGAACACGAGGAAGCCCAGGTCAGCCTGGAACGCGACTATGCCGACAGCTACAGCCTGTCACGGTCGTACAGCGGCAGCGAAGCCGGCGTGATGCAGACCCAGGGCGCGCGCGACGCCACGCAGCAGGGCAACCGCCAGCAGCACACCGATGAAACGGGCCAGTTGCACAGCGTCGAAAGCATCGACGAGCAGATCAACGGCGTGCGCTCCGGGGCCGGGAGTCGTTCTAGCGTAGAAGCCTTCAGCGTTGGGGAACGCTACACCGGAGGCAGCAGCCGTACCTGGGAAGGCGGCTACAACGAACAAACCGAGCGCTCGTTCAGCGGGGCGGGCAACGAGCACACCCAAGGCGGCTACCAACAGGCCGAAATCGGGGTGAGCAACGAGGCGAGCAGCGAGGGCTTTGTGCGCAACACCGAAAGCGATGTACACGGCGATGGGGCGCAGATGCAGACCTACGCCGACCAGGGCATCGAAGCTAACCTTGCCCCACGCATCTTCGGTATCGGCGGTGGGGAGACGATGGAAGCCGGAGAAAGTGGCAATATGTACGAGTCCCGCGATCACGAACTGGCCGACGTCACCGGCAGCCTGGAAACCGACCGTTCCAGCCAGCAGAGCGCGCTCACGGGGGGACTGCAACAGGCCAACAATGCCTACGAGCGCAGCGGCAATCAGCAAGAGGCCCTGGGCCAGACCTGGCAGGGCAACGAGACGGTGCAGACCTCGGAATGGCGCAGCGGCGGCGGGGTGCGGTCGAGTCAGACCAGCTACGGCTACAGCGAAGCGTATCAAGACGCCAGCCACACCGATCGCGAAGCGCAGCGCGCCTGGCAGAGCGCCGTGGATCAAGACGCAGCCTGGCAACAAGCCACCCGCGATGGCTATCAGGGCGTCGAGCACTTTGCCCGCACCTTTGGCGGCAGCTATGCCGAAACCGGGCAGCGCAGTGGGCATCTCTCGCAGCAAGATACCATTGTCGCCGACCGCGCGCTGCAACGCGAGACCCACCGCTTCGTCAACGGCTTCCGCAGCGAAACCTTCGATGGCTACCGCAATTCACAAGAACAGGTGGACGGGGCCGAAGCGCGACAGGAGGCAATGATCGGCGAGGGACGCGAGTACGTGCAAGCCCAGGCCGCCGAACAGGTCGGGGCGACGCTGGCGAACGTGGGCCGCGCCCAGGTGACAACGCGGGGCGTGATGGGGCCGTCGGGCGGCTCGTTGGTGGCGGGCCTGGCCTTCGCGCGGCAGACCGTGGACGCGCAACGCGACCTGGTGGCGCAGTTGCTCGACCAGCAGGTACGGCGTCTGAGCGCGGGGCTGGACACCGGACTGTTCCTGACGCAGGTGACGTTGCTGGCCCCTGACGCGGCCCGGCTGGAACGGCTGGCGGCGGCGTCCATTGCGGCGATGCGCGAGGAGAACGTCGTCGTGCCCGTCGCCGCGCGCGCAGGGGACGAGACCCTGTGGCAACGGGCGATCACGCTGGACTTCGATGCGCGCCCAGAAGACGCCGGGCCGTTCGACACACTGCGTCACGCGCAAACCTTGACGGCCAACGAGTTAGCGGCGCTTGTGCATCCGATTCGCATCTCGGACGGCACGATTTCGGCCTCGCTGGACGCCTGGCCGGACGACTTGTCGCACCGCCGCACCCAGGGGGAAATCGCGTTGGGCACGGTGCTGGACATCAACTTACAGCCCGATCCCAACAATGTGCATCGTTTCCGCGCCGACGAGTTGATGCACGCCGTCATCGTCGGCGATTCCGGCTCTGGCAAGTCCAACTCCGCGCTGTGGTTTGTCTCGCAAGTGGTCAATGCACTGCGGCAAGACGAGCACGGTATCCCGATTCACACACCGACCACCGGGCCGGTATCCATGGACAGGCTGGGTGGGACGCCACGCATCGGGGTGACAGTCTTCGACCCCACCGGCGAATGGCGCAAGTTGGGCTGGCTGATTCCCCAACAGGACTTCCAGTTCTACTCGTTGTATGGGCAAGTCAATGCCGTCGAGGGTGCGACGAACATCGCCCTACCCCTCCTGGAATTCAACCCGTTGCGCATCCCTAGCCCCTACCTGGATCCGGCAAAGTGGGCGGCGGCGTTCGCCAAGCATTGGCTGCTGGCGTATCCTGCCGGGGCCACCGGCTTCCACCAGCTTAAGGGCGCGGTGCTGGACGCTTACCGCGCGGCGGGCGTCATCGAGGAGGACGGTAGAGTATACCCGGAGCGTTCGGCGAATCTGTGTATGAAGGACTTGCACACCGCCCTGGTTGCGCGTTACAAGGGGCTGAGCAAAGAACGCACGGATGCAATCACGGCGGGTGTGGTCAAGCGCATCATCGACAAGTTGGAAGAGTTCCTGCCCAAGGGTACCTACCATCGTGCCTTCGGGCAACCGGGTGGGACGACGGTGGCCGAGTGGACGGCCTCTGATAAAGCCACGGTCATCACGGGGAAATTCGGCGATGACGGACCTTTGAAGCAGTTCATCATTGGCCTGATGGTGTCCGGCATCTACCAGCACGCCGATGAACGCTATGAAGCTTACCTGAGACAGCGCAAGCCTATTCCGCAGCATCTCTTGTTCGTCGAGGAAGCCCACGTGGTGATGCGCTCGGACGCGAGTACCCAAACAGAGATCGCCCAGGCTATCGGCGAGGACGCTGGTCTGTGGAATAACATCACCGACCGGGGACGCAAGCTGGGGCTGTACCTGTGGACATCGGCACAACACTGGGAACCGTTACCGTCCGGGGTGATTACGTCGAGCAGTATTGCCATCATCCAGAAGGTGAGTACGGTGAAGGACGCGGAGATCGCAGTGTCGAAGGCTGGACGCTTGCCGGGGAAGACGAGCCTTGACGACTACTCGAAGTGGACGTTGAGTGTGCTCAATATGCCCACGGGGGTGGGCTATGTGCGCCGCACGCGCAAGACGTTGAACCAGGAAAGTGAAATGGAAATCTTCCCGGTACAGTTCGTGGACATTTCGGGGATTGTGCCGCCGGCGGATACGGAGTTGAAGAATATTGTGAAACGAGGATAAGGGAATTTGACGCGCGGGGGCGGGTATGGTATGGTGTGCATACCAGGGCGCGTCATCGCCGGAAGTCGAAGCCCCGGGTGCTCACGCACTGCGGGGCGGTTTTTTTGTTCCAGGGATAGTATGGGAGGAATGGGAAAGTCTGTCAACTTATGATAACAAGTTCACAGAAATAAGTATCCCGGCATCGAAAATAGGCCATTTGTGGGAGCGGCGTGCACAGTTTCACTAAAAGTGCGGAAGCACCCCGACAATGTACCAGTCATTTGCGGCTAAGATGTACCACCTTTTGACGTGCCGCTTTGTCTAGAGCAATGCACCGTCGTGGCGGCAAGGCGACCAGGTGGAAATCGCCGGGTTCTTGCAGCAGCGTGACACGCGGGAGAACCTGGTGCACCTGGTGCGCCGCGCCGCGGGCTTGGGCGATGCGGAGCGCAATGAACTGGCGGCGAATGCGCAGGGCTTTGTGCAGCAGGCCAAGGTGGAGGTCGTGGCGACGCAGTGGCGGTGGCTGGGGAGGCGGGAGGAGCAGAAGTAGTAGCTCTGCCTGAATAGTAGCTGTTGCTGTCCGATCTTCCAATAGCACGAGCAGGAGATTAGAGGCACATCTTATCCTACTCCTGGAACATGAAATGGGGTTTCTCCGTATTGGGGAAGCCCCGTCTCAGTGTCTCAACTAGGCAGTTACTGCATATCCAATCACTGGTGCTGGCTGCGATATATATCACGGATTCATGGGAATTATCAAGCGCCTCAAGATGTTTTGTGCGTAACTGGTATATACCACATAACAGATTTGACAATTTCGGAAACATCACATATTCTGTTTTGAGAACGGCAATAAAACACCTCCACAGTGACGTCAGTATCTACAAGCCGTGTACACAGCAACTTACCCATCCTTGTGAGTTATTTGCCTTCGCGCATCTATACAACTCACAAGCCGGTGCCAGGGGTGCTGTTATTGGGGTATGTTGCCAGAGCATTTAATTCTGAAGGTGATGCTGTGCAGCCATTCCAATTCCTACAGCCGCCAGCGACCATACCAGAGCCTGGGCTACCGGACGCCAGCGACGATGTGCTGTGCGCAAGCCATTCTTGCCCAGGTCGGCGGGTGTTCAGTCTGTTTCTATCGTCTCGTGAATCGAAAAATAGGATCAATCTTGGGAGGGAACGATGAACCACAAAAGCATTCGATTGTTCTTGGTCATTATCCTGTTGAGCCTGACATTTTCCACCCCCGGCGCCAGCGCACAAACGCCAACACTACCACCAAAGCAGCCTGCGGTCAGTTACACGGTGCAAGATGTGCCAGCCCTGTTGGAACACGCCGGGCTATCGCCAGATAGCATCTTGTCGACCAGCACGTCGGCAGGAGAAGGCGACTATGAGTGGCACACATTCTATGGCGGAATAGATTCTGATAATAGCTGCGCCATCGCGCTGGACAGCAGCGGGAACGTGTATGTCATCGGGAGCAGTGATGCGTCCTGGAATGGACCAACCGGGCAGTTGCCCCTGCATGCACACAGTGGTGATCGGGATGTGTTTGTGCTGAAGCTGTCGTCCGCTGGCGCATATCAGTGGCACACGTTCTATGGCGGATCGGCGGAAGACCATGGCCTTGCCGCCGTGCTGGACAGCGGTGGGAATGTGTATGTCACTGGGTACAGTTACGCGTCCTGGAAGGGACCAGCCGGGCAGTTGCCCCTGCATGCATACAGTGGTGGTTTGTACAATGTGTTTGTGCTGAAGCTGTCGTCCGCTGGCGCATATCAGTGGCACACGTTCTATGGTGGATCAAGTTCCGATGTCGGTTCTGCCGCCGTGCTGGACAGCAGCGGGAACGTGTATGTCTCCGGGAGCAGTGGCTCCTCCTGGAATGGACCAGCCGGGCAATTGCCTCTGCACGCGCACAGCGGTGGAGGTGATGCGTTTGTGCTGAAGCTGTCGTCCGCTGGCGCATATCAGTGGCACACGTTTTATGGCGGATCAGGAACCGATTATGGCCAAGCCACCGCGCTGGACAGCAGCGGGAACGTGTATGTCTTCGGGTACAGTCTCGCCTCCTGGAATGGGCCAGACGGGCAGTTGCCCTTGCATGCGCATAGTGGTGCAGATGATGTGTTTGTACTGAAGCTGTCGTCCGCCGGCGCATATCAGTGGCACACGTTTTATGGCGGATCAGGAACCGATGAT
>Ga0334882_1002878_pt1 | contig 16625 bp, 14 predicted proteins | sample GraSluR1_MG_5_FD_207226 | JGI IMG/M metagenome (GOLD analysis project Ga0334882, IMG submission 207226) | Sludge microbial communities from methane-producing bioreactor in Wageningen University, Netherlands - Granular Sludge_15_04-R1 | ecosystem: Engineered > Bioreactor > Anaerobic >... | reverse complement strand
TATGCCATTACTACAATAGGTATTCCATTATATTTATCAACATAGGCATTTATATTAAATACTTCACGAATATTTTTGGAGTTAATAATACTGCTATCACCTTTTGCATATATCATCCCATCTTTCAGCAAGATAAATTTATCCGAAAATCTTAGAGTAAGATTTAAATCATGCATAACAACAATAGAAGTAATACCCTGGGACCGGGATATGTTTTTTATAATGCCCATCACTTCCATTTGGTTTTTTAAATCCAGGTTACTTGTCGGTTCATCCAGTAGAAGTATTTGCGGTTCCTGGGCAAGTGCCCTGGCAATTATTACCTTTTGCAGTTCTCCACCACTTAATTCGCGGGTAAACCTCAGGGCATGTTCCTCAAGATTCATAAGTTTTAAAACCTTTCCGGTTATATCAAGATCTTTTCTCGAAACATCCCACTTTATATGGGGTTTTCTCCCCAATAATACCGCATCAAAAACGGTTATATAATTAGCGGAGGCTGTTTGAGAAACATAAGCCATCTTTCTGGCAATCTCTTCTTTATTGAGTTTTTTGAGATTAAAATTATTAACAAGTATTGTTCCTTTTTTTGGTTTCAATATTTTGTTAATACATTTTAAAAGAGTTGACTTTCCTGCCCCGTTTACTCCCAGGACAGATATTACTTCACCTTTATTTACCTCAAATTTTACATTTTTTAAGACATCTTTACCATTATAAGAGAATGCAATATCATTAACGGAAAGAATCATCATAGAAATCTCCCTTATTATTATCTTAAACACTTCTATTCTCACAGGTATGATGCAAGCATAAGTAGAATAGAAATTATTTATACATCTTTATCAATAAATACAGAAATAATGGCGCTCCCATAAAGGATGTCAAAATACCCACAGGTAAGACAATCGGGGATATAACAGTCCTGGCAATTGTATCTGAAACCAATAACAGGATTGCACCGAATAAAGCAGATACAGGAATAAGAAACCTGTAATCTCCACCTATTAATATTCTTACCAGATGGGGGCATATTAGTCCAACAAACCCGATTATACCCAAAAAAGCCACATTAACGGATATTAAAACTGCTGCTATAGATATACTTAATAGTCTTATTCTTTCAGTTTCAACACCCAGTGATTTTGCACTTTCCTCACCACTTTCCAATGCATTGTAATCCCATCGCTTATAAATAAAAAAAGTCAATGAAAAAATCATAACAATAGCCATTATGCCAACTTCTGTCCATAAAGGCCTTCCTAAGTCTCCAAAGGTCCAATAAACCATTGACGCCAATTGCAAATCATTGGCAAAATACTGTATAACCATGGTTCCTGCGGAGAACAGGGAACCCATGGCAATTCCAGCTAAAATCATCGCCTCAGGTGTAAATTTTCTTAACCTGGCTAATAATAATATTACTAAAGCTGCCAGCATGGCACCAGCAAATGCAAAAAAAGTAACTAAATAGGGGCTGTTTATAAATATCCTTCCACTACTTTCTGCCCCGCCAATACCAAATAATATTATGGCAAAAGCAGCCCCGAACATGGCTCCGTGGGATATTCCTATTGTATAAGGAGAAGCAAGGGGATTGCGAAGTGTACATTGCATAACAGCACCCGAAACAGCAAGAGAAATTCCTGCAATCAAAGCTGCAATAATTCTTGGTAAACGTATATTCCGGATAATTAAATTAGCCGTATCATCACCCTGCCCGATTAAAACATCGTAAATTTGTTTTGAGGATAATTGATATCCTCCTATAGATAATGAATAAAGGCTGAAGATGATTAAAAAAAACAACAGACTAATTCCAATTACTATTTTTTTTCTATTTAATTTTTCATATTTTTCAGTAATAGTTTTGGTCATAACGTATTGGCAGCAATGCCTTTCTCTTGATTCATTAATAATTTATAAAAGCCCCGAATCTCTCTTTTAGCTTATAATAAACACCTTCACCATTTTCTTTATAAAATTTCTTATAGATCTCGATGCTCTTTTCATCTATATCAATATCATCAAAAGCTTCAGGATATAATATTTTTCCTACAAAATAAGCATCAGCAATAGCGTTCTCTTTATTATAAGCATACCAGCAATATGGCAGTATACTATAAACCTTTTTATCCTGAACAGCCTTTAAACTATTAAAAGGAGTGGATGTTAATTCTGATTCAATTATTGGTAACGAAACCGGTGAGAAAAATATTACATCCGGGTTCCATCCTATTAATGCTTCCCTGTCAATACTAACTCCTGAACTTAAATTAGACAATTCAGAAGCTACATTTTTTACATTGACTAAATTAAATGGCGGCCATTGAGGGTCGGTCCCGGTTATTCCATGGGAACCAAAAAAGGCACGTCCTCCGATATAAGCATTTTTCTTTTCATCTTCGGAAATATTCTCAGTCCTTCCCCAAAGATCCTGGTAATACCCTTCAATAATTTCTATTATTTCTTCGGCCTGCTCTATTTTACCCAGGGTAGCCCCGATTATTTTTAAGGAATCATAGAATAATTTATCCTGTTGGGCTGTTCCTATTGGATCAGTATAAAGAGCAATAACAGGGATATTGGTTTTATTTGACAGATCATTAACCTTTTCTGCTCCGCTTGCCCCTATAAATATGATATCAGGATCTAACTCTATTATTAATTCATGATTAAAGCCGCTTCCCCCTACTCCTACATTAACTACTGGTAAATCATAAAGTTGGGGAAAAGCCAACATGTATGGTAAATCTGACCCTTGAGGGGCACCTTTTTCATCAGTCTCAGATTTTTCTCTGTATTCGATTCCAACAATCTTGTCTGTTACCCCAAATAATACAATTTCCCGAAGAGAACTTCCTACAGCAAGAATTCTATTAATATCAGCTGGTACTGAAACTTCTCTTCCCAAAATATCAGTGATTTTTATCTCATTTGTAAAACAAGTCATGCTCATAGCACTAATTATTAATAACAAAATTGATAAAATTAGATATTTTTTCTTACTACTTGTCATACCATATCCTCCATTAATTTTTTCTGATATAAAAAGCAAAACAGTGTTACTTTTTTAATAATTGTAACACTGTTTCAAAATAAATCAACTTATTAGCTTTTCTATTTCTATTATTTCCAAAGCATTTTCTTTAAGCAATTTTTCAACAGCTAACTACATTTATTTCATAAATACGAGACTTTGTTTTTATTAAACTTAAGCAGCCAGGTAAAATCCAGCAGACGATTTTACATCAATAATTGACACGCTCCTGAATATACTATAATATTATAGCATTATTCTTAAAAACTAAATAAATATACAGTTCAAAAAGGAATTTTAATGGTTGATTTCGCTTCTTTGATACCTTTTGTTTTAATTACCATCTTCACCCCGGGACCTGCTAATATTGCCTGTACCTCAATGGCAGTTAATTTTGGCATTAAAAAGTCAATGGGATTCCTGTATGGCATCTCATTAGGTTTTATCTTAATAATGCTGGTAGCAAGTTTTTTTTCAAATTTATTATTAACGGCAATTCCTTCTATAAAATCTATAATGAAATGGGTTGGAGCTGCCTATATTCTCTATTTAGCCTATAATATTTTCAAATCCGACTACTCTTTTAAACAAAGTAACAGGGAATTAAAACCATTCAGTCTAAAACATGGCTTCCTGCTCCAGCTTTTAAACCCAAAATTATTTATTTTTATCCTAACCCTTTATACAACGTTTCTCTATCCAATAGTCAATAATTCTAAATATATTATTCTTACTACATTAATCCTGGCTATACTCGGTTTCAGCTCTAATCTTCTCTGGGCTTCTTTTGGAGCAATAATTAGCCATTTTCTTCAAAATAATATGCTAAAAAAAATAGTAAATTCTTTATTAGCCCTTTTATTAGTCTATACCGCTTTCAGATTAACAGGAATTGCATTTTAAATTTTTATTGCATCAATTTTTTCCTTTAATCTCATCAGGTATAAAGCCTTTAAACTGGGCCTTATAAAGTTTGGCATAAAGCTGATTCTTGAACATTAATTCATCATGGTTTCCTTTTTCTACAATTCCCTGATTTGTCAGTACAATAATTATATCAGCATTCCTGATAGTAGAAAGACGGTGTGCAATTACCAGTACAGTTCGTCCAATGGTCAATTTTTCTAAGGCTTTTTGAATAATAGCTTCAGATTCAGTATCAAGAGACGATGTTGCTTCATCTAATATAAGAATAGGTGGATTTTTAAGAAAAGCCCTGGCTAAAGACACTCTCTGTTTCTGGCCACCGGAAAGTTTGAGCCCTTTTTCTCCAACATAAGTGTCATAGCTATCAGGAAGACTATCAATAAAATCATGGATATTTGCATCTCTTGCTGCTTGAACTACTTCTTCATGAGTCGCATCAGGCTTACCATATAAAATATTTTCTCCAATTGTGCCAGTGAATAAAAAGACATCCTGTTGTACCAACCCTATATTTTTTCTCAGTGAACTAAGCCTAATGTCTTTAATATTTATGCCATCAATTAATATTTTTCCTGATGCCACTTCATAAAACCTGGGAATCAGGTGACATAAAGTAGTTTTACCTGCTCCTGAAGGGCCTACCAGGGCTAGGGTCTGCCCCGGTTTTATAATAAGATTGATATCAGATAAGACAACTTCGTTTTTCTTATAACTGAAAGAAACATTTTTAAACTCGACTTTCCCCTGAATTTTGTCTAATTTCAGTGCATTTTCTTTATCTATAATGCTCGGCTTAATTTTCATAATTTCTACAAATCTTTCAAACCCACTGATTCCTTCCTGTAACTGTTCAGTTAGATTTGTCAGCCGACGAATAGGTTGTAAAAAGAAACTTATATAAAGTAAATAAGCAACCAAATCTCCCATTCTGATAATATTTTTAAAAACAAAATACCCTCCCAATCCTAATGCAATAATATTTAAAAAATTTGATAAAAACATTATGGTAGAAAAGAATTCCGCCATCACCTTGTAAGACATTTCTCTTGACCTGTTAAATTCCTCATTGCCCAGATCGAATTTTTCCATTTCAAACTCTTCATTGGTAAATGATTTAGCCACCCTGATACCGGAAATGCTGTTTTCAAGCTGTGCATTTACATTGGCAATCTTTTTTCTTACTAATCTAAAAACTTCAGTCATTTTTTTTCTTTTGTTAACTGCATACCAGAGCAAAATAAACAAAAAGCCATACAGTACCAATGTTAACCGCCACTCAATTTGAAAAAGGATAATAAAAGAACCAATTATCATTACAAAAGACAGAAAAATATCTTCAGGTCCATGGTGGGCAAGCCCGCCTATGCGACTGATGTCATGCACTACTCTGGACATGATATGTCCGGTCTTCACATTATCAAAATAATCCACTGATAAGTTTTGTAAATGCTTGAATAAATCTGTCCGCATATCACGCTCCATCCTGGCACCCAGGGCATGTCCCCAGTAATTCACAATATACTGGGAAATGGCTCTTAGAATGGATAGAGCAATTAGGAAAACAATAAATACATAAAAAAGTCTTAATTGGTTATTTGGAATAATATTGTTTATAAAATGTCTGGTAACTGCCGGAAAAGCCAGGTCAACCGCTGCAATAAGGGTAGCAGCAATTAAATCTAATAAAAGAATACCCTTATAAGGTTTATAATAATGTATGAATTTTTTAAACATTTATTCAACTCTTTTCGGTGTCTCGGTGTCAAAATGTTAAGTAATATATCCTAAAAACAATATGGGATTGTATCATTATAGCAAAAAAAATTCAATATTTTTACTATTTGAGATTTCTCAAACATTTATTGCAATATATTATTTTTGGTTTTATTAAAGGCAGGTTGCGAAATCCAAAAAATATTATTTAATCTGTTTGATTGATGAACAAGCAGGCAGGATTGTAACAAAGATTATTATTGATTCTATTTGGAATGCCCCTGAAAATAAGAAGTTGTATTCAGTTAATTAAGTTATATTAATTTTCAGATATTTTTATTCTGAATATTTTCGGCCATAGTTTACCGGTAATCAGTAAATGTCCTCTTTCAGAATCAAAGGCAATGCCATTCAAAACATCTATTTTTTCATTCGTTTTAACATCCTTCAGAATACCGCTTAAATCCAGCCAGGAATTTACTTTACCTGTCTCCGGATCAATAATAGCAATTATGTCAGTCTGCCATATGTTGGCATAAATATAGCCATTGATATATTCTAATTCATTAAGCCTATCAACAGGTGTGTCACCATCAGATACGTTAATTTGCTTAACCTCTTTCAATTTAAGAGGATCTATAAAACGTAACACAGAGGTTCCGTCACTTATAATTAAATATTCTCCATTATGGGTAATTCCCCAACCTTCATGAGAATAAATAAATACATCTAATAATCGAAAGGTTTCAAGGTCATAAATAAAACCTGTCTGTTTTTTCCAGGTAAGTTGATAAATTCTATTATCAAATACAGTAATCCCTTCTCCAAAAAATTTACCGGGAAGATTATATTGTTGTAATACCTTACCTGTTTCCATTTCGACTTTGCGAAGTGATGACTCTCCATACAATCCGGTTCCCTCATATAAAAAACCTTCATTTAATACCAGTCCCTGTGTAAAAGCTGCAGTATCATGTGGATAACTATCAATAATTTTATATTGAAGAACAGGGGCAGAATCACCAACAAGATGTGCAAAACTGGTTTGAACAGGTAAAATGATTATTATTATAAAAAATATTAATAATAATTTTCCTAAATGGTCATGCATTTATTTTTCCTTTCCATTATCTTTGTCTATATCACATAAATGACATATACCAACTACTTTTTTTACATCCAGTACAAAGGCAATACCTTTACCCGGGTCATCCAGGGATAATTCTTCTTCAATTGCTTTTAATGTTTCATCTGTTTTCTTTTGGTCAATTAAAGTTAACACTATTTCTTTCTCCGGCTCAATTGGAATACCAAATATTTTTCCATCCTCACGCACACCGGTACCACGTCCGTGAATAATTGAACCCCCTTCGGCTCCTGCCTTTCTGGAAGCATTTACCACATCTGTAGCAAAACCTTTGCTTACAATGGTCACAATTAAATCAAATTTTGCTTTTATTTCTGCCATTTTGTCCTCCATAGTACTTATAATTTTCTTCTTAAAATCTTATTAACCTATACAAAAGGAACTATGAATATTTATTTCACCCTTTTATCTTTTTTCTTTCATGGCATTATACATATTACAGATATCATCAATATTTTTTGAATCCAGAATAAATGCAACACTATTATCAATATTATTAAAATACATTTCCTTTTGAATTTTCTTTAATACCTTCTTACTTTTACCGGATTCAACCAGGACTAATATCATTTCCTTTTGCGGCTCAGTGGGAATGTCTGACATTTTTCTCTCTTCACTTAAGCCAACGTAATTTTCAAAGTTTATAACCTCTTTTTTCACATCTGCTTTTTTAGTAACATCAACTATGTGCTTAACATGCTCTTTGTTTGTAATAACAACAATTAATTCAAAATCAGAAATCACTCCAGTTTTTTTCTCTTCTTTCTCTTTAATATTTCTTATCTCTTTCTCCATTTTAGCTTCTGCTCTATTATATAAAAATCCTAAAATCAGGATTGATAGAATCGGCACCATGGCAACCATTGCTATCATTCCGAATGCATCTGTGAGAGGGTCACTCCCTGAAATAACAGTAGAACTCCCAACAAATAATGATAAAAGAAATGTAGCAATCATAGGACCGGTGACTACGCCTCCGGAATCAAAAGCTATAGATACAAAAACAGGACTGACAAACCACATAAAAATCAACACTATTAGATATCCCGGTAAAATAAAATACCACAGAGATATATTATTCATCATCCTGAACATAGATAAAGCGACCGCCACAGCGACCCCAAAAGATAAAAAATACAGGATAATTTTTCTATTAATTGAGCCTGCTGTTACCTTTTCAACTTCAATAATTAATACCTGGATTGCCGGTTCAGCAATTGTTACTACAAATCCCAATACAAATCCAATGGGAATAAGAATCCAATTATAAGATAATTGTCCAAGTGTCTTACCTATCAAATCACCCATGTAAATAAAGCCCAAATCAACCCCACTCAAAAATAGAACAAGTCCTGCAAAAGTAAGAAATAGTCCTCTTAAAACTATCACAAACTGAGCCCTGGGTAATTTTATTTTTACAAATTGAAATATAATAAATATAATTAAAAGAGGCAACAGAGCAAATAAAACTTCTACTGTTTTGTTTGTTATAATATCTAAAAATATTTCCATCAAAATATTATTCCTAAAATCAATACTGACAGAACAGGTCCGACAGAAGCTAATCCTACAAAACCAAAACTATCCCCGGAGGTAGTTTTAGCGCCACTTACTGAAGACATTCCCACTCCAAAGGCAAGAATGAACGGTACTGTCATAGGACCTGTCGTAACTCCTCCGGCATCAAAAGAAACTGCAAAAAAATTTGGTGAAGAAAATATAGCTAATAAAAACACTAAAATGTAACTGCCTAACAATATGATACGTAGAGATACTTTAAAAATTATTCTTATTAATGATAAAGCAAGAAATATCCCTAATCCCAGGGACACGGTAATCATTAAAAGGCTTTTTGGAATTTCCCCGTTTGATACATCCATTACCTGATCCGCAAGGACCTGTAAACCGGGCTCAGATATAGTAACGGCAAATCCTAATGTAATACCGAGACCAATCCATAACCAGAGATTCTCATTCTTCATTAATACAACGCCAAATTCCTCACCAATGGGTAAAAGGCTGTATCGTACACCTATAAGAAACAGAGTAAAACCGGAAAAAGTCAATACAACGCCAAAAAGAAATAACATAAATTCTCTAATCGGCAACCGAATAATTGTAAATTGTAAAAGAAATACTGCTAAAGTTATTGGCAATAAAGCCTGCAGTACTTCCATCATTGTGTCCTTAATATTCATCATAACTCTCCAGATTAAATTACATGCATCGCTAAAATATTATAATTAACAACTACAGTTATGTATAATTTCTATTATTTGAATTATTTCAGCAATAAATAAAATTGGATTAAATAAAGCTAACTTCCAAAAGATGTATTCACTTAGCATATAATAAAACAATTAAATTAAAGCCTTGTTTAGCTAACAAGGCTTTAATTTTTCATTATTTTTTATAATCCAACTGATTCAATTATATACAAAAATAATACAATTAATAGACTTATAGGGATAATTACTAACCAGGGATTTACTTTTAGATATTCCGGGATAGTAATTTCACCAAACCAGCCTTTCTTGAGAAATTTTTCTAATCCTGGATATAAATGGGCAAATATTCCTGACCCTATTATAATTCCTGCCAATCCTCCTAATAAGGCATCCAGGTTACCCTGTCCTATTGCTGCTGAAATCGTTCCAGGACAATATCCCAGTAAGGCAAAGCCAATCCCAAATATCAGTCCACCGACAACTGTCATACCAATAGAACCTGGTTTCGGGTGCATTTCTACCATTCCCACTGCCTTCAGCAGGTAAATGCCAACCATTCCTACCACAATGGCAGATAATATTATCTTTATGACTGTGAAGTCCTTTAAAAGTAATTGCCCTATAATTACATCATATTTGGCTACCCCTCCTTTTTGCAGCAGAAAACCAAAGAAAAAACCCATTATAAGACCGAGGAATAGCTGGGTCCTGTTTTGAGAATGCAATTTTTTTAACATCTCTAACCTCCCAGTCCATAGTACATAAATTGGGCAGTAATTATTCCGCCAATAAAGAATAATATTACAGCAATCCAACTGCTAACTGCCAGCTGCATAGTTCCACTAATGCCATGACCACTGGTACAGCCGCCAGCCCAACGAGCTCCAATACCAAGAACAATACCACCAATCAATGCAGTAAAAAAACGTGGTAGAAAAGATACCCCAAACCGTGCCATCCAAAGAGAGGGAACCAGTCTTAAAGAAAAATCCCCTGAAAGCATCGCCGAAACTAAAGAACCTATTATAATGCCTAAAACAAACATCCATTCCCAATCTATTACAGCAGGAAATTTTTGGTAGTAGGGGTTTTTTTCTACAGATTTACCTGTTAAGGCCTGTTCTATCATGCCACTGGTTCTGGCGAAAGCGGTAGAACATCCAATGGGTTTGTTGGAAAGTAAAAAGGTAAACCAGCTTAATATCCCAATTCCTGCTCCCACCAGATAAGGAGACCATGTTTTCAAGGTAAAAATTTCCATTTAATTTTTCCTCCTTGTTTTGATTATTATTTCTACTATTTTCTATTTATCTTCCAGCGATAAGGAAAACTTCCCCATTTATTAATCGTTTCTCTGTTTTCCCCAAATTCTCCCATTCCGGTCATTCCACCGGCAACATTTACCAGCTGTTCAAACCCTCGCTGTAATAATAGGGAAATGGCAAGTGTTGAACGATGACCGGTGCTGCACACTACATAATATTTTTCCTCTTTATTCAGTTCCTTGTATCTTTCTCTCAAGTCAGGAGCAGATATGTTAATTGCACCTTCTATATGATGCTCTCCAAATTCGCCTGTGGCACGTACATCCAGGATTTTAACACTATCATTTTCTCTCAAAGATTCTAATTCCGGGGAAGAAACCTGTAATACATGACGGCTTGGCAATCCATCTTTAGCCCATTCAAACATTCCGCCTTCCAGGTAGCCATAGGCATTATCCAAACCGACTCTCCGAAGCCACACCGCTACCTCTTCAGCAGAAACTCTATCAGGTGTTACTAACAGAATCTGGCTTTCGGGGGGAATAACCCAACCTGCAAAAGTCGGGAAATTACCGTCATAATCAATACCATATGAGTTTATTATGTGCTGTCCTTCAAAGGCATCATAGCTCCGGCAATCCAGTATCACATATTCATCATATTCTGCCAGCTTTCCAAATTCTATTGGCGACAAAGCCTTTATGGGGTCCATTTTTCGTACTAATTTTGGACCTTTCCGGTTAATCTCACTACAACGGCTGAAGTGGTCCGGTGCAGGGGGCATATCATTAGTCAAAGAAGCAATAAATTCCTTTTCTGAATCAATCTGTAATGCTTCATTATATCTCCTTTCATACCCAATTGTACTTCTTCTTTTTGCTCCCATGGCTCTTCCGCAAAGAGAGCCTGCCCCATGTGCCGGCAATACTTCACAAAAATCAGGCAGTTCCTTAAACTTTTTCAGGCTGTCAAACAGCTTGGAAGCTAACTCCTCAGCCCTGCCAGGAAACAAATCCGGCCTCCCCACATCTCCTACAAACATAGTATCACCGGAAAATAAAACTACAGGATCTTTACCCCTGGACTTATCTGTAACAACATAGGCAATATGTTCCGGTGTATGACCCGGGGTTTCCAATACCCTGATTGAGATATTGTCAATTTGGAATTCATCTCCTTCTTTTAATGCCTGATGTTCAAACTGACAGTCTGCAGAAGCCGGTGCATAAATTTTAGCCCCTGTTTTTTCAGCCAGATCCATATGCCCTGATATAAAATCAGCATGTAAATGAGTTTCTAAAATATGAGTGATTTTAAATCCCATATTTTTAGCAGCAGTAATATATTTGTCAACATCACGGCTGGGATCAACGATAGCACAGTTTTCTTCTCCTCCTAACAAATATGAGCTGTGAGCAATCTTGGTACATAAAACTGTTCAATATACATAAATTTCGTATCCTCCTATATTTTAATGGTAAATTAGAAATAAAAGAAATAAAAAACAAAAGTAACAACTACTAAAAACAAAAAAGTCATGATACCGCCTGCTTTTAAATAATCAGAGTTCTCGTAACTACCTGCAGTTATCAGCATAGCATTAACCTGATGAGTGGGCAATATAAAAGAATTAGCCGCACAGACTGCAACCAATAATACCAGAGGCCTGGCATCCATATTTATCAACACTGATAAATTTATAATCAATGGCACCAGGACAACTGTAGAAGCAACGTTTGACATAAATAAGGAAAATAAAGTGGAAATAAGGGCAATTGAAAAAATAATAAGGACAGGATGTTTGCCTTGCATAATAAACATTAATTTTTCAGCCAGAAAAGCAGCTGTGCTGGTTTTTTCCATAGCAATACCCAGCGGAATCAGCCCGGCAATTAAAAATACCACTTTCCAGTCAATTGCCTGATAAAATTCTTCAATATTCAATACTCCGGTTAATACCATAACAACTGCGCTGGTAAGAAGTGCAATAGAAAGGGGGTACCCGGCAAGAGCCAATCCAATACCTGCAGCAAAGCAGGCTATTGCCAGGAATGATTTTCCCTTCTTCTCACTTTCAGTTTTGATAGATGTTAAAACAATAATCTGGCTTATTTCTTTTAAATGATTAATATTTTTCCATAACCCGTGAAAGATTAGAATATCGCCTGCAACCAATGTTCTATCAGAAAAATTACCCCGCACTGCTTTCCCCTGGCTGAAAATCATGATTGGCTCTATATGATAATTCTTCCTGATAGCTAACTGGCGTATAGTTTTACCGACAAATTCAGACCTGGGAGGGATAATTGATTCGGCAAACCCGGCTTTTTGGGGATTTTGAAAATCAGGAAAAATATCTGACTTTTCAATTAATTGCAAATTATAAAAAACTGCAAACTCTTTTACTCTCTCTTCATTTCCAAGTAATGCCAGTTTTTGACCCGGTTTAAAGTGAGTCTCTCTCCAGGGGGCATATTCTATATCTTTTTCCATTGACAAAGCCAGTATATTTAGCTGATACTTTTCCCATATACCGGCAGCTTCGGGAGTCTTGCCAACCAGGGGGCTTTTTTCGGTTATATAGTAATGTCGAACCTGGTTGGGTAATTGCCACGATTCTATCAACATTTCCTGCTCAGGTTTGACTGCTTTAACATCCCTTTTTGGTAATACATAAGGTCCTAAAAAATAAAAGTATAAAATACCGGTCAATAATAGTAAAAGTCCAACCGGGGTTACGCTAAAAAGATTATACGGTTCCAATCCTGCACTTCTCAGGAAGTCATTTAAAATTATTAGAGGACCTGAGGCTACCATAGTAAGTGTTCCCCCTAAGATTGCAGCAAAACCCATGGGCATAATCAACTCTGATGGATGATAATTCTCTTTTTTGGCAATAATTATTATAACCGGTAAAAAAAGAGCCGCCGCACCTATGTTTTGTATAAAAGCCGATATCAAGCCAACAGAGAGAGATACCAGTACGATTAACTTGCGCTTATTTCCGGAGACAATCTTTATAATCCAACGGGAAAATTTCTCCATTATACCTGTTTTATAAATCCCGCTACCTATTACCATAACTGCAATCATGGCTATAACCGCATTACTGGAAAAACCTGAAATTACCTCTAAAGGTTCTAATATTCCTGACCATCCTAATGATAGCATACATAGAATAGCTACCAAATCCACTCGCAATATATCAAAGATAAATAGCATGATAGTTGCTATCAGGATTATTATAACAATCAGCTGCTGAGTCAGCATATCTGTTCTCCTGTTATAATTCAATATATTTTGCTTTACTTTTTCCTTAGCTCTTGAACCTTCTGGATATATTTTTCCATATCAAATTTTCTTTTCAAACCATTGTCATTCATAAAGCGCACTTTACCAAATATAGGACGTTCCTTCCATGCCCGGTCATGTTTTCCAAAACACCAGGCAATTCCCGTATATCCATTAGGGTCACGGCCATCCAGTTCATATTTATTATTTAAATAAATACACCTTTCAAAGGCTTCTTGAGGTGCAGGGCTCCATTCTAATATTTTTTTACCCCAGTACATACGCATATATCCGTGCATTTTTCCTGTAATTACCATTTCCTGCTGAGCAGCATTCCAATAGGGGTCATGTGTCAGTGAATGTTCTAATTCTGCAATTGAATAAACAATTTTCCTGGTATCATGCTGGTGTTTTTCCAGACTACTCTTTGCCCATCTGGGGAGCCCCTTAAACTTATCGTAGTTAGCATTATAATAAACATAATTTATTGCCAGCTCACGGCGAACAATTAATTCTTCCAGATACACCCGGTAGGCTTCAGCGGGTGCCTCTGATTTTAATTTTAATGCAATATATAATGGAGAAATCTGCCCGAAGTGCAAATATGGACTCATATGTGATAAATAGTCTTCAGATGGGTTATTCCGCAAAGATTCAAAACGATATATTTTTTCCTTGATAAACTGATTTAAAAAATCTTTGGCTTTACTATTTCCACCATGGAAGATTGGAGAAGCCGGTACTGAGCTGTCTACAGTCAGATAATCAAGACAATTGGAAATGTCGTCTATAGGTAATGATTTTATAGCAAAATTTAATGATGAATGTTTTGGTTCTGTAGTATCTATTGGCTTTAAATAATCTGATAATAATCTATTTACTTTTGGCCTGAAACTACCCGCAGTAAATTCTTCTTTAGTTGAAGCAGTTTCTACTGGTATAACAATATCACTTTCAACCTGGAGCATCAGACATGATATTTCTTCTGCATATTTTTCTCTCCATTCAAGGTGAAAATGTAAATAACCGCAATCAGTAACAACTATAGCTGCATCTTTTGCCAGTTTAAGTAAATCCGGAGTAATGTTGTCCTCTTGATAATGAAGAATCATTTTAATGTTGTTTTTTTTCAATTCATTATAAACTTCCTGCAGGCCTTCCAGCATAAAATAATAATGACGGAAGTTAGCATCAGGAAAATTTTTTGTAAACTCAAAATAAACCAATACTGGTAATGAACGCTTATTAGCTATTCTGATTGCCGTTTCCAAAGCCTGATTATATTCAACACGCTGTGAAGCCTGCATCCAGTAGATAATATATTGTCCTGGCCGCTCTTCCTTCTCATTCAAGTAAGCAATTCTATCTTCCTGAATCATTCTGATATCACCTCACCTTAAAAATACTATTATCTATAATCTGAAGTAGATAGCAATAATTCATTTTTTACAATAATTGTTTTTTATACTGGTTATATTTATTTTATCATAAAGTAAAGATGAAAAATTATAATATTACCAATTCTCTGCTATTACCTGTTTAAATGCCTCAATTGTTTTATTAATATCTTCTCTTGATACATGTCTGTTAGTAACCAATCTTATCCTGCTTGGCGGAACAGGTGAAACTAAAATGCCCTTGTCTTTTAATATTTCTAAAAAAGTAGTAACCTGTACTTTTAACTGACTGATATCACAATAAATCATATTGGTCTGTACAGTTTCCAGGTCAATTTTTAATCCATCAAGCTTATTTAACTCTTCTGCAAGAAAACGGGCATTAGTATGGTCATCAGCCAAACGTTCTACCATCTTTTCGATAGCGATAATACCAGCAGCTGCAAGCACTCCTGCCTGGCGCATGCCTCCTCCCAGCATTTTTCTGTTTTTTCGAGCCCGCTTGATAAAATTACTGCTACCAGCAAGCATCGAACCAACTGGAGCACTAAGCCCCTTCGAAAGACAAAACATAACAGAATCAGCATTTTTAACTAATTCTTTTACATCAACTTTCAGGGAAACTGCAGCATTAAATATACGTGCACCATCTATATGTACTTTTAGTCCACCCTCATGAGCAAACTGACAAATTTCATCAATCAATTGTACCGGGTAGACTGTTCCTCCTCCTCTATTATGAGAGTTTTCAAGACACAATAATGTCGTAGGAGGGAAATGTAGATCTTTAGGTCTTAAAGATTGCTTTATTTGGTCTACATTAATAATACCATTTAATCCTGGTATCATTCTGGGAGATAATCCAGCCAATGCGGAAAAACCTCCAACTTCATAATAATAGGTGTGGGAATCTCCTTCCAATATTACTTCATCTCCAGGACGTGTATGACTCATTAGTGCACATAAATTTCCCATTGTACCACTGGCTACAAAAAGCGCCTCCTCTTTGCCCAATATTTCAGCTGACAGCTGCTCTAATCTGTTTACAGTTGGGTCTTCTCCAAAAACATCATCTCCCAATGGTGCATTCCGCATTGCATCTAACATTTCTGCAGTTGGTAATGTCTGGGTATCACTCCTAAGATTTATCATTCTAATTGTTCTCCTTCCCTGTTTTATCTAAATAAAATTTTTATTCAATTAATTATCAATATTACCCTATTTTTGCTTAGAATAAAATATTTTTAATATTAATAATAATAAAGATGTTCTTTTGTGTTATTTATAAACCCAATAGAACATCTTTACATTTTTCTTTTTATACCACTATAATTTTTAGCGCAGGTTTTGCAGGCTGAACATATCTTCATCCAATTCAGGATTTAAATTAATTTCAGTTATTACAAACTGGGTATAGGTGTCTTTACGCAATTTATTTTCCATGATTGATTTTATCGGTAACCATCTTCCCTCAATTTCTTCAATTTCCTGTATCTCGCTTACCTTCAATAATCTTCCACTTTCTGCATAAAGTTCTTCTTTTAACCCTACAAAACGCTCTTTATCTATCCAGGTTACCCTGTGGTAATAAGATACTTTTTGACCTGGAACAGCAAT